>ENA-UERK01002671-UERK01002671.1-human-gut-metagenome-genome-assembly--contig:-NODE-2671-length-11495-cov-4.450955_pt1 | contig 11495 bp, 10 predicted proteins | sample MGYA00242957_ERZ507957 | MGnify/ENA primary metagenome ERZ507957 (study PRJEB26167, sample SAMN06115538) | human gut metagenome | host: Homo sapiens | place: China:Heilongjiang | collected 2015-11-06... | reverse complement strand
TGCGTATTATTGGATGATTTTCAAAAAATTCCGTCAACATCTTTGTATCCTGTCGTAGATTGACTACTATTAAGTCTGCATCGGAAAGTATACTGGTTGTACTAAGATTTCTGTTGGATTCAGTATCCACAAATAATAGATCTGCTGCCTCTTCCAGACATTGAAACAAAGTCTCTCTGACTAATTCAAATTCATAATTGAATACATCTCGATTTACAATGAAACTCTGTGGCAAATAGAATAAATTTTGAAACAATAAAGGAATCGCTGTGTGCTGTATCATATTCGCATCATTCTTTCCGGAATACAGTTCTTTCAAAAGATGTTCCAACCCGTATTTGTTATAATATTGACCCTGCTCACGCAAACATTCGATCCTCTCTGACGGGAGCATCAGGCCACCGATATTTCTAAGACTGTAATGATTCTCTAGGAGCATGCATTTCTTTTCACTATGAACTGCTGTCATAGCTGCCATACACGCAAGATTCGTCGTGACACACGCCCCCTCTCTCGTATGGCTCCAAAATGCAATCTTCAATTGAACTCCAAACCTCCTTCCCTATTATGAGCGACCTGCCAGACAACGTAAGTTGCTTCCGGGCTGGTCAAAATACTAATTCTTTGTCGTTCAACTTGGGAGTAAGGTTACTATATCTGTTTTACCCGAAAACGTAAAGACTTTTTTTCTGTTTTTTTCACTTTCCATACATTGCACAAAATTAAAGCAAAAATTTGTTAATAAATTCAAAAAACACCCGATTCTTTCGGGTGTTTTTGTCAATATGCCACTTTCATTCTGTATCACCATTTGGCAGAGCTTGTGCAATGGTGTGATCCGACCATCCAACATACATTTGATGAACACGCTGCCCCATTTGTTTGCCGTGTGCCGAAAAGCGATAAACCCAATGGATCGCATCTAGGATGTCCTGTTCCCCAAGAGATCCTCGACAGGCAAACCGGCTGCAGCATATGACACGCAGCAGCAACAGTTCACCCAGCACCTGATGAATACGTTCTGTGTTCATCTCTTGTGGATACTCCAAATACCGGGATAAAATCCGATAGCGCATATAATTGTCATAATACTGCTTCCACCATTGCCCCGTATTTGCCACAAATCGACGTATCAAATCACAAGCTGCTTCGTCATTTTCCCGCTCATAAAAATCAAAACTATCCTCTAAATATCGGCATTCCGGAAACGCCAGTATAATGTCCAAACATTCCATAGACACATTTACAAACGAATCAAAATCCGGATCCTCGTGTGGATATGCCGCACTTAACAATTGCAGGGCACTTTTTCCCTCTTTCCATACAGAAAGATCATCTAAACAGATCCTCTCTCCCTGCAGAGTGTTCCACTCTACCGGATCATGTAGCAGATATCTGCTTACTGCAGGGCAGGAAGCAGCAAGCGAGATCCACACATCGCCATTAATTACTGCTGTTAAACGTGGAAATTTACGACAGGTATTGCATAACATCTCCTCAGAGGTATTCCGTTGTATCCTGCACAATCCATCCTCGTCTAGCATCGCGCAGCGACCTCCTGCAAGATTTTCAAAGCAATAAACGCCCTCTTTTTTATGGATATGTGAGAGTATGTCCTCTCGGAGCCATTCCGGCTCTATCTTCTGAAACCGCTCATACGCCTCCGGATCCACGACAATTTTCCAGCCGGCGCAGCAAGTTGCCTCACAACGATCTGCTAAGCAGGAAAATTCCCGATAATACTTAAGTACTACGCCATCCATTAGAATGTCAACTCTGACTTATCATGCAACAGCTTAGCACCTTTGGCGATCAGTACGACACCGGCGGCAATCGCACCAACGATCAACAAAATGCCTAATACAATATTACTAGCCCCAACAGATTTCATTGTTTTATATACTTTTTCGACCATACATGACCTCCATGTTTACAATAATCACTCAATTAGTGTACACCGTACTCCGCATAGTATGCGTCAATAGCAGCCTTCAAGTTATCATCGATCAATACTCTGCCCTGGCACTCTTTGTTGTAAAGACATTCCACAACGTCCTCCATTGTAACGATCGCATTTGCACCAAAGCCATATTTCTGCTGAATCTCATCCAGTGCGCTGGCATTCGAAGTGAGTCCGCGCTCCATTCGGTTTAACGATACCATCAGACCAATGATCTCAACATCGCCCTGTGCTTTAATGATCGGGAATGTTTCCTCAATGGATTTACCGGAAGTGGTCACATCTTCAATAATAACCACTTTATCACCATCTTTGATCTTGCTTCCCAATAAAATACCGGTATCACCGTGGTCCTTCACCTCTTTGCGGTTTGAGCAGTAACGGATTTCTTTGCCATATAACTCGCTGAATGCTATAGTTGTTGCCACACTAAGGGGAATTCCCTTATAGGCCGGTCCAAACAACACATCGAAGTCATCACCGTAATGCTCATGAATTGCCTTCGCATAATACTCTCCCAGCTTTTTAAGCTGCGCACCGGTTACATAAGCTCCCGCATTCATAAAAAACGGAGATTTACGACCACTTTTTAATGTAAATTCCCCAAATTTCAATACATCGCTTGCAACCATAAACTCAATAAATTCTTTCTTGTATGCTTCCATCTTAACGATAATCCTCCTTTTCATAGGCGTTTCGCCATATTGCTGTATAACTGTTTTTAGATTCTACACCATTTGAACACCAAAATCAGCTTCTTTATACTACTTTACGCATCCTATCAGCTCATTAATGTCTTTCACGCCGTTTTGCTGCATAAACTGTTCTATTCCTTCTATCACCTGCACAGTTGTCGCCGGTTCATTGAAATTGGCGGTACCGACTGCCACCATTGTAGCTCCCGCCATAATAAACTCTAACGCATCTTCTGCTGTTCGGATCCCTCCCATTCCAAGTACCGGAATATTCACAGCATGTGCTGCCTGATAGACCATGCGAACCGCAACCGGCTTCACTGCCGGACCGGACATTCCTCCTGTCTTATTGGCAAGTGCAAAGGTTCGACGATTAATATCAATCTTCATCCCGGTCAACGTATTGATCAAAGAGATTGCATCTGCTCCGCCTGCTTCCGCTGCTTTTGCCATCTCTGTAATGTCTGTTACGTTTGGACTTAATTTCATGATCACAGGCTGTTTTGCCACTGCCTTAATCTGTGCAGTGATCTTCTCAACCTGCTTCGGATCCTGACCAAATGCAATGCCTCCCGCTTTAACATTCGGGCAGGAAATGTTAATTTCTAACAGTGCAACATCTTCCTCTGCCAAACGTCTGACAACATCAATATATTCGTCTGGTGTCTTACCACACACATTGACAATGATATTGGTATCATACTGCTTCAAATACGGAATATCACGCTCAATAAATACGTCTATCCCCGGATTTTGCAAACCGATCGCATTCAACATACCACCATAAGTCTCGCACACTCTCGGTGTTGGATTGCCGGGCCAAGGTACATTTGCCACACCTTTCGTTGTCACAGCTCCCAAGCGGTTCAGATCCACATATTCTCCGTACTCTGCACCAGAACCAAAGGTACCGGATGCCGTCGTAACGGGATTTTTCATTGATACTCCCGCAAAATTTACTGCCAGATTCATCCTTTTCCTCCTATATCTCTACGGTCTGCGCATCAAATACCGGACCGTCCTTGCAAATTCTTGTATTATTGACGTGACTGTGTGCATCTTTTTCTTTGGTTGTGCATACACAGCCTAAGCAGGCACCGATACCACACGCCATATGCTCTTCCAAAGAAATCTGAGCTTCGATCCCCTGCTCTGCCGCAAATGCTTTTACACCACGCAGCATCGGCATAGGCCCACACGCATAGATCACATCTGCTGTAATACCCTCGGCACGGATCGCATCTATGACATTGCCCTTGGTTCCCACGCTGCCATCCTCGGTCGAAACATATACAGATGCATATGGGGCAAAGTCTTCTTTCAAAAATTGCACTGCATCGCGGTATCCTAATACGACCTGCACTTCACCGGACAGACTCTTCGCTAATGCTAACATTGGCGGGATACCAATTCCTCCGCCGATCAAAATACTTTTGCCGGAACGAGGTGTAAATCCGTTGCCAAGTGGCCCTACAACTGCGATCGTATCACCTTCCTGCTTACCGGAAAATTCTAACGTGCCGGCTCCTGCCACTCGGTATACCAAGTGGATCATGCGCTTAGCCGCGTCAATCTCGCATATACTGATCGGTCTTGGGAGCAGTCTGCTGCCATCATCGCTATACAGCGACAAAAACTGTCCCGGTTTTGCCATTGCTGCAACATTGTATTCTTCGGGAAAAGCAAGCCACAAACTGTATATTCCCGGTGCCAACTCTGACTGGCTCTTCACGGTTGCCAGACATTTCTTTTTCTCTGCCATTGCTATCCTCTTTCTCTAAACGTTCTACTTGATCGCTCCGTTAATATCTGCGATCATGTCAATTACTGCCTGTCTGGAGGCATCTGCATAATTGTCAGCGCCAAACTTACTATATTTGTCCTGCTTGTATGCGGCAATGATACCACGCGAAGAGTTGACGATCGCACCTAAGCCATCGCTGTTAAAGTATGGTTTCAATCCCTCAGCGGTACCGCCCTGCGCACCATAACCCGGTACCAGAATATATGTCTTTGGCATCAGTTTACGAAGTACCTTACCCATTTCCGGATACGTAGCACCAACCACGCAGCCAACATTACTATAGGTATCTCCCATGCACTGCTCACCCCATTCTACCACTTTCTTAGCTACCAGTTCATACAACGGCTTGCCATCGATGAGCTGATCCTGAAATTCACCACTGGAAGGGTTGGACGTCTTTACCAATACAAAGATTCCTTTATTTTCCTCTTTGCAGACATCGAGAAATGGATTAACACCATCGCTTCCCAAATACGGATTAACCGTAACAAAATCCTCATCAAAGGCTGCATAGGACTTAGACCCTACTTGCACTTTACCAATATGTCCTACCGCATATGCAGCAGATGTAGACCCGATATCTCCGCGCTTAATATCACCAATAACAACAAGACCTTTCTCCTTACAATAGTCAACTGTTTTCTTGAATGCTGTCAGACCTGGAATACCAAACTGCTCGTACATAGCGATCTGTGGCTTTACTGCAGGGATCAGATCATGTGTTGCATCTACGATTCCCTTGTTAAACTGCCAAATTGCCTCTGCAGCACCCTCTAACGTCTCTCCGTACTGCTCAAAAGCTGCCTTGCAAATATGTTCCGGCACGTAACTTAACATTGGATCCAATCCGACAACGATCGGTGCATCCTTTTTGGTAATCTGCTCAATCAATGTATTAATCATACTACTTATCCATTCCTTTCTTCACTATAAACCAATTTTCCATCCACGAAGGTATTTAAGACCTTGCCGTATACTAACTTTCCATCAAACGGTGTGTTCGTACCCTTTGATAAAAACTTGCTGCTGTCAATCGCATATTCCGTATCAATATCTGCAACCACTACATCTGCTGCCGTTCCCGGTTTCAGCGTTCCCTTGGCAATGCCCAGTACCTTTGCCGGATTTGTGCTCATCTTAGCAACTAACTCTGATAAACTTAATATACCACGTTTGACAAGTTCTGTGTAGCCTAATGCAAAGGAAGTCTCTAACCCGACAATACCAAACGGTGCTTTACGCATAGACTGATCTTTTTCTTCTTTACCATGTGGTGCATGATCCGTAGATATCACATCCATGATCCCTCCGGCAAGTCCCTTTTTGAGTGCTTCGACATCCGCTCTGCTGCGAAGTGGCGGATTCATCTTGAAACGGCCATGATCCTCTGTGATCTCATCATCAGACATCGTAAAATGATGCGGGCAAACCTCTCCGGTCACAGGAAGCCCCTGTTGCTTTGCCATTTCAATGAGTAAAACGCTGTCCGCTGTTGAACAATGACACAAATGTAACCGGCAGCCTGTCTCTTTTGCCATCAGAATATCTCTGGCAACGATAACGTCTTCTACTGCGTTCGTAATTCCCGGCAGCCCAAGCTCCTCTGCTTTGGCTCCGGCATTCATAACTCCACCGTCTACTAATGCCTTGTCTTCACAATGCGAAAACATTGGTATTTTGTTCTTAGCAGCTTCCTTAAGTGCATGGCGAAAAACTAACGAATCCATCACTGATTTGCCATCTTCACTAAGCGCCACTGCACCGGCCTCTTTCATACCGGCAATATCTGCTAACTCGTTTCCCTCCTGACCGATCGTTACTGCTCCAATCGGCAAAATGTGAACTGCTGCATCTTTGGCACGTTCTAACAGATCCTTTACTCTTTCCGGACTATCGATCGCCGGTTTCGTATTTGGCATTGGACAGATTGTGGTCACACCGCCCCTTGCAGCCGCCATGGCGCCGGTCCTTATCGTCTCTTTATATTCAAATCCCGGTTCGCGCAAATGTACGTGCAGATCAATAAATCCCGGCATGACAACGTGTCCTTCTGCATTAATTGTCTGATCTGCCTCCTCTATAATCTTCGGCGCGATCTGTGCGATCTTACCATCTTCTATTAAGATGTCTCCGATCTCGTCCATGTTCTGCGCAGGGTCAATAATTCGTCCCCCACATATCAGTGTTTTCATCAATCCTCCTCCTTTTCATAGGCTGTCCTGTATACATTTTGCATACTCCCATACATACAGAGAGCACCTGCCGGTAATCCGGCAGATGCCATCTCTTAATATACGTCTGCCTGCTGTAAATCCGCAAGCATTCTCTTATTGTTGATCAAATCATCAAACTCTGCCGATGTGATCCATTGCGCATCATGCAGGTCCTCAGAAAGCTGCACAGCGTCTTCTTCCATCTCTGTCAGACAAAGATACGCAATGCCAAGATTACATTCTGAACCAATCATAAAGGTCCAAGTATACAAAATCCGGTCAACAACCGCGATCAACCCTGTCTGCTCCTGAATGATACGCAACACAGCCGCATCCGGTGATTCTCCAAATTCCGTTTCACCATCAACAAATTCCCACTGATACGGATCTATGATATTATCATCATACCATTTCTCCACCGCCAGAAACTTGTCATCCTTTTGTACAATTCCTTTTACCAAAATACGATATCGGTTCATCCTAATAACCATGCCTTTCTATAATTGATTATTTGGCTGTGATGTATTTCTTAGCAGTCAGTAACTCTGCCGTAAGAACAGCACCACCTGCTGCACCACGCACCGTATTATGTGAAAGACCAACAAACTTGTAATCAAATACAGTATCCTCACGAAGACGACCCATAGATACACCAAATCCATTCTCATAATTAACATCCAATGCTACCTGAGGACGGTTGTCATCCTCAAGATACTGAATAAAATGTTCTGGTGCACTTGGAAGTTTCAGCTCCTGTGGAACACCACTGTACTCTCTCCAAACTTTAATGATCTCTTCCTTAGAAGGCTTCTTGCCCTCTTCGAAAGTAACAAATACGGCTGCTGTATGACCATCTAAAACCGGTACACGGATACACTGTGTCGTGATAACCGGTCCCTCTGCCTTAACGATCTCGCCATTCTCGATGTGACCCCAGATACGAAGTGGCTCCTGCTCACTCTTCTCTTCCTCACCACCGATGAACGGAATGATATTGTGCTCCATCTCCGGCCAATCCTTAAAGTTCTTGCCGGCACCGGAAATTGCCTGGTATGTTGTTGCTACTACTGTCTTTGGCTCATAACCTGCTTTCTTCAAAGCATGGAGAGCCGGTGTATAACTCTGAATAGAGCAGTTTGGCTTAACAGCAATGAAACCTCTGGTTGTACCCAAACGCTTCTTCTGAGACTCGATCACTTCGAGATGCTCCGGATTTAACTCCGGCACTACCATCGGAACATCCGGTGTCCAACGATGTGCACTGTTGTTGGAGACAACCGGTGTCTCTGTCTTAGCATACTCTTCTTCGATCTTCTTGATCTCATCTTTAGTCATGTCAACTGCACTAAATACAAAATCTACGGAAGAAGCTACGTTCTTAACATCGCTAACATCCTGTACGATAATCTTTTTCACTGCTTCCGGCATTGGTGTTGTCATTTTCCAGCGTCCGCCGATAGCTTCCTCATAGGTCTTCCCAGCGCTGCGTGGGCTTGCGGCAATCGTAGTTACCTCAAACCAATGATGATTTTCCAAAAGTGAAATAAATCTCTGTCCTACCATACCGGTACCGCCAAGGATACCAACTCTTAACTTCTTGTCCATAGTTTTCGATTCCTCCATTGATTATAATGTGTAAATCTGCAGATAAACATCAACTGTGATCTGCCATTTATCATCAGACTTATACATGCCATATTACACTATTCTGCGAAATAAGTCAAAATGATATTTGCCCACTGTATTAAAATATGATAGACTATTACTGCCGTAGAACAATATAATACAGATTATTCTATCTGTCTTTCTACTGTTTTGCGTCAATACTTACCAGAAAGGAATTGAAATAATGAAAGCAACACCGGTAAAAGGAACGAGAGATTATCTGCCAAAGGAGGTTATGATCCGCGACCATCTGCAGGAGATCATCCGTGAAACATATCAGGAAGCGGGTTTTGAACGCATCACAACCCCTATTATAGAAGATGCTGTAAACTTAGATAAAAGCGAAGGTGGCGAAAATTTAAATCTGATCTTCAAGATCTTAAAACGAGGCAAAAAGTTATCCTCTGCCTTAGAAGCAGAAGCCCCTACCGAACAGACGCTTGCCGATATGGGGCTGCGTTATGACCTGACACTGCCACTCTCCCGCTATTATGCCAACAACCGCAATGATCTGATGAATCCTTTCAAGGTTATTCAGATGGACCGCGTTTACCGCGCAGAGCGGCCACAGAAGGGACGTCTTAGAGAGTTTATGCAGTGCGATATCGATATCATTGGCAATGCCTCTCCAGATGCCGAAGTGGAATTGATCCTTACAACAACAAAGGCTCTGACCCGCATTGGTCTATCTTCTTTTAAGGTCAAGATCAACGACCGCCGCATCCTCAAGGCAATCTTTACTTATGCAGGCTTTGCCGAGGAAGATCATGAAAAACTGGCGATCATTTTTGATAAATTAGATAAGATCGGTATTGAAGGTGTGCAGAAAGAATTAGAAGAAAATGCATTTGATGCTTCTGCTATTGAAAAATTTATTGCCTTGTTTGAAAGCGGCGCTTTGGATCTGGATTCTGTTGCAAAAGTATGCGATGCCGACTATGTTGCTTCTCTGAAATACATTATGGATACCGTAACTTCTGTCTCCGGCAATGCCTTTCCGATCGAATTCACACCGTCTCTCGTGCGTGGTCAGGGCTATTACACCGGAACGATCTTTGAAGTAGAAGCAGAGGGCTATAGTGGCGCCGTTGCCGGTGGTGGACGTTATGACAATCTGATCGGTAAATTCTTAAACGAAGATATCCCGGCAGTTGGATTTTCCATTGGCTTTGAGCGTATCTTTGGTATTTTGATGGATAACGGTTACGAAATCCCGGGACAGAAAAAGCGCATTGCGGTATTCTATGATCCGGATACTTATGCAGCTGCATTGCAATATGCTGAAGAACTCCGCAGCGAATATCTGGTTTCAACGATCGCCCGTCCTAAGAAACTGGGCAAATTCTTAAATCGCCTGGAAACCGACGGATACGATGGATTCGCTGTGTACGGTCAGGAAGATGGTGTCAAATTGTTTTCCTAAGGAATAACACCACACTACGATAAGTTTCCTATAAAGTAAAAAAAGTGGCTGTTCCGCTTATGTTGGAACAGCCACTTTGTTATCCTCTAAAATCATCCGCTAAAGATCTACCGAATGAAGTTCGTCCCGATACGTTCTTCCAGCTCCGGCAGACCAAACATTTCTTTACCCATAGCAATACTCTTGATCAAAAATGCCATATTATTTCCAAGTGTTCTCATAATCTGAAGGCCCTCTCCATCCTGCTTTGCCTCATCTGCGTTATTGCCATGAATGCTGTTCCAGTATTGGCTGGATGCTACCGGCATACCGGAGATTGTAAAAAATTTGTTGAGCTCATCAAACGATGCCGAACATCCGCCTCGTCTTGCAGACACTACAGAAGCACCAACTTTCATACGTTTATCAAAGTGTGTACTGTAAAACAATCTGGTCAGGCACGCCACAAGCGTTGCATTGGCAGAGGCATAATATACCGGGCTTCCAACTACCAGACCATCCGCTTTTTCAAACTTTGGTGCAATTTCATTGACAATATCATCAATAACACATTTACCGGTTTCTGCGCAAGCCCCACAAGCCATACAACTGCGTACCGCCAGGTGACCGACCTGTACAATTTCTGTGTGCACGCCGTTGCGTTCTAAGGCACCTGCGACTTCCTCAAGTGCTGTTGCTGTCGAACCGTTACAATGTGGCGATCCATTCAATAGTAACACATAAGATGGTTCTGCGTTCTTCTCAGAAGACACTTTTCCTGCAGCAATCGGCTCCTCTGTCTCTGCAGATACCTTCTCTGCAGTAATCGGCTCCTCTGTCTCTGCAGACACCTTCTCTGCAGTAATCGACTCCTCTGTCTCTGTAGATACCTTCTCTGCAGTAATCGGCTCCTCTGTATCCGAAGATACCTTCTCTGTGGTTATGGGTTCTACTTTCTCCCCTAAATAGATCACTGTTCCACAATTTGCCGGCAAAGTAACCTGCAGTTGTCCATTCTCATAATGTACTTGTTCTGCCTGTCCTAACATATCTGTAGCACTTGTTGCTCCAACCGGCGCCTGTACGGTAATTGTTGTCGGCTCGTCATCGCAATTGAGTAACGTGATCATTGCCGTTTCTGAAAGTGCTCTCGCATATGCAAATTGACGATTAGTCAATGACAGTTCCTGATATTGTCCCTCACTCAACTCCGGATACTGTTTCTTTAATTCGCCCAATTTCACGCACAATGCTGTAATCGGATTATTGGTATATGCATCCACATAATCTGCAAGTTCCAGATGAGGACGCAAGTTCCAGTCTGATCCTTGTTCCTTTTTCCCTTCGATACCAAATTCTGATCCATAGTACATGGAAGGGATTCCGTATAATGTATAAACGAGCAGCGTTACCAAACCCATATGCTCTTTATTGTTCAATTTCGAATAAATGCGCTCTACATCGTGATTATCCATAAATGTATACAAGCGGTAGTCTCCGCAAATGCCAAGTAAGCGTTTTACGGAATGAGCGATCTCAAAATAATTATGATCGTTATGTCCGGAATACAAGCCTTTATGCAGCTCATAATTTGTTACTGAATGCAGCATGCCATCGTTTACCCAACGACTGTAATCGCCATGGATTACTTCACCCATCAACCAAAAATCCGGTTTCATAGCATCTGTCATCTGACGCATCGCATGCATAAATCCATGATCCAGTACATCTGCCGCATCCAAACGGATTCCATCAA
>ENA-UERK01002670-UERK01002670.1-human-gut-metagenome-genome-assembly--contig:-NODE-2670-length-11506-cov-4.734622_pt1 | contig 11506 bp, 10 predicted proteins | sample MGYA00242957_ERZ507957 | MGnify/ENA primary metagenome ERZ507957 (study PRJEB26167, sample SAMN06115538) | human gut metagenome | host: Homo sapiens | place: China:Heilongjiang | collected 2015-11-06... | reverse complement strand
AGATGCTACAAAAGCTCCTGTTAAGCAGAAAAACACAGACCCGAACAGGGAAGTGTAATTTTACAAATTAATAGTTGAAAACGAAAAATTGAAAATTTCGGTCGGGAACACAGCTTGCTTAATGCAAAGCATTGTTTTCCCGACTTTATTTTATAAAATTAAAACACGGCAGTTCATTATCTGAAATGATTGCCGTGTTTATTTTTGCCGATTTTATTTTTAAAATTCCGTCAGAACAATGTGTGCCTGAGAATTATCGAGGACTAACGGCTTATCCATATCAACTCTCTTTAATTCTCCGTAGAGTCTGCCGAAAATTACGGTTGTTTTGTCCATATATGCCGCCATAGCCTCGCCTTTTACGGTGAACGGCTTGAATGTAATGTCAACTGCCGAATATCCCGCCTTAAAGTACCACGGTCTGTCAAGCTTTCCGCCTGTGCTTTTAACATTTATCTGCGACAATTTTACAAGATGACCATCTGTGAAAAAGCAATTTTCGTTGCCGTAACGGTTGTCACCGACTCTGCTTGCAAGACAGAGGGAAAAGCGTTTTCCGTCAATAAAGCAGTCGGAGCTTAATCTCTGATAATTATGCTTTCTCGGCTTTGAAAAGCGTGTCCAGTCAAAGTAAGCGTTTGTGGTTGTTTCGTTTAAAGAATATTCCATACCGCCAACACGGATAATTCCGCCTGCGACAAATTTGGGAACAAAGCGTTTGAGATAAAAATATTTTCTGTCTCTCTAAAACGGTGCAATTTCGTTAAGACTTTCGCCCGCCGTCTTTTTGAGATTAATGTTAAAGTAAAGATTTTTTATGCCGCCAAAGTCGATAAAATCACATTTTAAAAATCTTCCGTTCGGTGTGTTTGTTAATTGCAGCTGAAGCCTTTTGTCCGTGTACAAAAGCTCTCCCGAACTGCCCGATTCGGGAAGCTCGTTCTTGCTGAAAACAAATTTCTTTACAACACAATCATAAATCACACCGCCTCTTTTAAGGTCGGCAACCGCAATTTTTACCGCAAATTCCATGCCTAAATTTTCAACCGAAAGATAGAGCGAAACCTCTGTGTTGCTTATGAAATAGCAATCCCTTTCGCTGTGTTTTCCGCTTGTTTTGCTCTGTTCGCTGTTATATTCAAAAACAGGCGTTCTTGCCCAGCCTGCACACATAACCTCTCCGTTTTCTTCAAAAACATTATGCTTTTCGGTTATCTCATGTTGCAAAACAAATCCCTCCGTGTTCTCATTTTTAAAATTTTCCATAAAATCACACCATACAATATACACAAAATAATTATGCTTTTCAAGAATTATAACAAAACTGTAAATTTCGTTTTCTGCCGTCAGCGGTATATGTACTAATTTTCGGATTTCATGAATAATCTGTAATAATATCATATACCTGTGAGGGCGGTTTTTATGAAGAAATTTGTCATTTTGCTTTTAATCTGCTTATGTTTTCTGCTTTGTTCATGCAGTGCCGACACATCGGGATATCAAAACGAGCTTACCTGCACAGACTGGAGTGCAGAGCTTGACGGCGGCGGAAAGATAAACCTTTCGTTTGACGGTGGCAATGCGTCCCTTATTATGATGAGCGGAAAAGACAAGGCGGAGCTTTGCGGAAAATATGTTGCCGATGATACAACGCTTGTCATATTTGTGCCGAAACTTTACCGAAACTATACCTTTGAATATATTCCCCACGGAAAAAAGCTTGATTTGTCATACAACGGTTCAAAAATCACGCTCAGCCGAGCCGATAACACGCAAAAAACCGAGTAAATCAGCCGTTCAATGTTTCTTATGTACATTTTGAGCGGAATACGCAGATTAACGAATAATTTTATTGATAAATAAAGTTGTGTGTGTTATAATGTTTTAAGCTATGTTATTATGCCATTTTTGGATTTTTTCGGAGGTATTGTTTTGGTAGTGTTTGGAATTGATCCCGGATATGCCATTGTAGGTTGGGGAGCAATCAATTTTCAATCGAATACATATAAAACTCTCGGTTACGGTGCAATTGAAACCGTTGCCGGAACTGATTTTAACAAACGGCTTGAGTACATCTATGACGAAACCTATGCTATTCTCAACAGATGTCGCCCCGACGCTCTTGCAATCGAAAAACTTTACTTTCAGACCAATCAGAAAACGGCTATCAATGTTGCTCAGGCAAGGGGAGTAACCCTGCTTGCAGCACAAAAACTTAAAATACCAATCTTTGAGTACACTCCTCTTCAGGTCAAAACGGCTGTAACGGGATACGGCAAGGCTAAAAAACCACAGGTTATGGAAATGACCGCAAGGCTTTTAAAGCTGAAAGAAATTCCGAAACCCGATGATACCTGTGACGCACTTGCAATTGCAATCTGTCACACACAGGCGGCAGGCTCACAGCTCAGAAGAGTAATGTACGGAAAGGGACTTTAAATATGCTTTATTCCGTAAGAGGAAAACTTATTGCAATAGAATCAAATGCGGCGGTAGTAGAGTGCGGCGGTGTCGGCTATATGTGCCAGACAACAATGAACACACTCAAAGCCGTAAAGCTTAACACAGAGGTAACGCTCTACACCTACCTTAATGTAAGGGAAGATGCAGTGGATCTTTTCGGCTTTGCAACAAAGGCAGAGCTTGAAACCTTTAAAAACCTCATCAGCGTAAGCGGTGTAGGTCCAAAGGCAGGACTTGCGGTTTTGTCGGAGCTCAGTCCCGAACAGGTTGCAATGGCAATTGCCTCCGATGACTTCAAAACAATTACAAGAGCACAGGGAATAGGCAAAAAAATTGCACAGAGAATTGTTCTTGAACTCAAGGACAAGCTTGCAAAAGCGGCTAAAGAGGACAGTTCCTTTGCACAGGCGGCACAGAACAGCGTGAATGTTTCAATGGGAAATGTTCCGAAAGCAATCGAGGCACTCGGAGTTTTGGGCTATTCTCCGTCGGATGTTTCGCCCGTACTCGCAACACTCGACAGCACCTTGCCTGTTGAACAGCTTATTTCGCTCACATTAAAACAGATGGGAAGACAGTAACATATGAGTAAAATGGAATTCTCGGATGAATTTGATTTTGAAAACAGAATAACCGATACTTCCGAAATTCCCGAAGATACGGCAGAGAGCGACAACCCTCTGCGACCGAAAACACTTTCGGAATACATAGGACAGGAAAAGGCAAAGGAAAACCTCAAGGTTTTTATCGAGGCGGCAAAAATCAGAGGCGAAACCCTTGACCATGTACTGCTCTACGGCCCTCCGGGACTCGGTAAAACAACTCTTTCGGGAATCATTGCGAATGAACTCGGTGTGTCAATGAGAATAACCTCAGGCCCTGCAATTGAAAAGCCGGGCGACCTTGCGGCATTGCTTACCAACCTTAACGAGGGCGATGTGCTTTTTATTGACGAAATCCACAGACTGAGCCGTTCCGTTGAAGAAATACTTTACCCTTCAATGGAGGACTTTGCAATTGATATCATCACGGGTAAAGGTCAGATGGCGGCTTCGTATCATCTGCCGTTGCCAAAATTTACACTTGTCGGAGCAACCACAAGAGCAGGTCAGCTGACCGCTCCTTTGCGTGACCGTTTCGGTGTGGTGTTAAGACTTGAACTCTACACTCCCGAGGAGCTTGCACAGATTGTTGTAAGAAGCGCCGGAATTCTCGGAATAAAAATTGAACATGACGGTGCGCTTGAAATTGCGTCCCGCTCAAGGGGAACACCACGAATTGCAAACCGACTTTTAAAGCGTGTGCGTGACTTTGCACAGGTTATGTCAAACGGCGTCATCACACTTGAAACCGCAAGGACAGCACTTGACAGACTCGAAATTGACGAACTCGGTCTTGACCGCAACGACAGAAGAATGCTTGAGGCAATCGTTCGTTTTTACAACGGCGGTCCTGTCGGACTTGAAACACTTGCGGCGGCAATCGGTGAAGAGGCTGTAACAATCGAGGATGTCTATGAACCGTATCTTTTGCAGATAGGTTTTGTCAGCAGAACACCGAGGGGCAGATGCATAACTGCCGAGGCTTGCAAGCATCTCGGCTGTGAATTTCCTAAGGGCGTTGTAAATGCACAACCAACACAGCCGACTCTCTTTGGCGACAGGGAGTCATAAATCAGTCACAATATGAGTGTATAATTCAACAGAGTGCAAGGTTTTTACTTGGGTTATATCGAAAATTTCAGTTTTGAAAATTTACAATCTACAAATTATTTAACGGAGGAATATATATAATGGGAAGATTATTCGGTACAGACGGTGCAAGAGGTGTTGCAAACGCAGAGCTTACACCCGAACTTGCAATGAATATAGGCAGAGCGGCGGCAATGGTTCTTATCAGCGATGAGGTTGAACACCCCACAATTTTAATCGGTAAGGACACAAGACTTTCGGGCGATATGCTCGAGGGCGCACTTATTGCAGGACTTTGCTCGGTAGGTGCAAATGTTCACATTCTCGGGGTAGTTCCTACTCCTGCGGTTGCTTATCTTGTAGGCAAATACAATGCCGATGCAGGTATTATGATTTCCGCATCACACAACCCGTTTGAATTTAACGGTATCAAAATTTTCAGTTCTGACGGATGCAAGCTCCCCGATGCCCTCGAAAACAGAATTGAAGAAATCGTACTTGACCATGCTGTGCCGTATGCATCCGCAACAGATGAAAATATCGGCAGAGTAACATATGATACAGAGGCGGCTGATTTGTATATTGACCACCTTGTTTCGGCAGTTGACTGCGACTTTGAGGGTATGGAAATCGCACTTGACTGCTCAAACGGTTCTTCTTCAAGAACAGCCGAAAAGCTTTTCACAAAGCTTGGTGCAAAGGTTCATATGCTTTTTGACGAGCCTGACGGTGTGAACATCAACCGTGACTGCGGTTCAACTCATATGAGCAAATTGCAGAAGTATGTTCGTGAACATAAGCTTTCATGCGGTCTTGCATTTGACGGTGACGCCGACAGATGTCTTGCGGTTGACGAAAACGGCAGCCTTGTTGACGGCGATTACCTTATTGCAATCTGTGCAAATGATATGAAGCAGAGAGGCGTACTCAAAAAGAATGCCGTTGTCGGAACAATTATGACAAACATGGGCTTTAACAAGTTCTGCGAAGAAAACGATATGCATTTTGTTTCAACAAAGGTTGGCGACAGATATGTTCTTGAGGCTATGATGCAGGAGGGCTACAACATCGGCGGTGAGCAGAGCGGTCACATCATTTTGCTTGACTATGCAACAACAGGCGACGGTCAGCTTTCAGGTGCAATGATTCTCAGCATTATGAAGAGAACAGGCGAAAAGCTCAGTCAGCTTGCAAGGATTATGGAGCGTTTGCCGCAGGTGCTCATTAATGTAAAGGTCAGCAGAGAGGGCAAGCTCTCATTCTATACAGACAGGGAAATCAAGGCTGAAATCGAAAGAGTGAGCGAAATCCTCGGTGACAGAGGCAGAATTCTTGTTCGTGTATCGGGAACAGAACCTCTCGTAAGAGTAATGCTCGAGGGCGAAAACCTCGAAGAAATTCAGAACCTTGCGGAAGAAGCCGCACAGGTAGTAAGGGAAAGACTTGCATAATGCGATTATCTGATAAATGGAAAGATTATGAACTTATAGATACCTCTGACGGGGAAAGACTTGAAAGATGGGGAGATATAATCCTTATCCGTCCCGATCCGCAGATTATCTGGTCAAGTGAAAAGAAAAATCCTCTTTGGTATTCGGCGCATGCCCGTTACCACCGTTCAAATCGTGGCGGAGGAAGTTGGGAGCAGTACAAAAAAGTTCCCGACCGCTGGACTGTAAATTACGGCGACCTCGTTTTCAACATCAAGCCTATGGGATTCAAGCACACGGGTGTGTTCCCCGAACAGGCAGTTAACTGGGATTTTGCCGCAGAAAAAATTAAAAACGAAAACAGACCGCTTAAAATTCTCAACCTTTTCGGTTACACAGGCTGTGCAACTCTTGCGTGTATGAACGCAGGCGCAACCGTTTGCCATGTTGACGCATCAAAGGGAATGGTTCAGTGGGCAAAGGAAAATGCCGCATCAAGCGGTATTGCCGACAGACCTGTCCGTTGGCTCGTTGACGATTGCGTAAAATTTGTACAGCGTGAAATCCGCCGTGGCAACAGGTATGACGGAATTATTATGGATCCTCCGTCATACGGCAGAGGTCCGGGCGGTGAGGTCTGGAAGCTTGAAGAACAGCTTTATTCACTTGTAATCCTGTGCAAACAGGTTCTCTCAGACAATCCGCTGTTTTTCATTCTCAATTCCTACACAACGGGACTTTCTCCCGCTGTAATGGAGTATTTGCTCGGAGTTCTTTTGCAGAAGGACTTCGGCGGAAAAGTATCAAGCGATGAAATAGGACTGAAGGTGAGCGACACGGGACTTGTATTGCCGTGCGGCTCAACCGCAATATGGGAGAAATAATAAATGAGCTTTATTTCACTTGACAACATCAGCTTTTCATATTCCGACATTGAAAGCGGTCAGCCGTACAAAAATGCGGTTGACGGTGTTTCTCTCAATATCGAAAAGGGTGAATTTGTTGCCCTTCTCGGTCACAACGGATGCGGAAAGTCAACTGTTGCAAAACATCTCAACGCAATGCTATTGCCGGATAAGGGCAAAGTGTATGTTGACGGAGATGACACATCAGATGAAAACAAGACATATGACATAAGAGAAAAAGTGGGACTTGTACTTCAAAATCCCGACAACCAGCTTGTTGCAAGCGTTGTTGAGGAAGATGTTGCTTTCGGCCCCGAAAACCTCGGAATACCGCCAAAGGAGATTAGACAGAGGGTTGACGATGCCCTCAAAGCCGTTGATATGTACGATTACCGTGAACACGCTCCGTTCAAGCTTTCGGGCGGTCAGAAACAGCGTATTGCAATTGCCGGAATTCTTGCAATGCAGCCGCAATGCATAGTTCTTGACGAACCCACGGCAATGCTTGACCCTAACGGCCGTGACGAGGTAATGACAACGCTTTTAAAACTCAACCGTGAAAAGAATATGACGGTTGTCCTCATCACACACTATATGGAAGAGGCAGTCCTTGCCGACAGAGTTGTCGTTATGGACGCAGGAAAAATTCTCACTCAGGGTACACCCGAAGATGTTTTTTCACAGGCGGAGCTGCTCAAAAAGCACCGTCTTGATGTTCCGCAGGCAACAGAGCTTGCATACAGACTCAGGGGGTGCGGAGTGAAATTTGACAAACTTCCTCTCAATGCAGAGCAATGTGTAAAAATGCTTGAGGAGGTGCTGTCATGAGCAAGGTGCTTGAACTGAAAAATTTAAGCTATGTTTACGGAACAGGCACTCCGTTTGAGAAAACCGCTGTCAATGATTTGAGCCTTTCAATTGAAAAAGGCGAGTTTATCGGCATTATGGGACATACTGGCTCGGGCAAGTCAACACTTGTTCAAATGCTCAACGGACTTATGAAACCAACTTCGGGACAGGTTCTTCTTGATGGCGAGGATATCTGGGCAAATCCCAAGGATATCAGAAAAATCCGTTTCAAAGTCGGAATGGTATTTCAGTATCCCGAATATCAGCTTTTTGAAGAAACTGTTGCCAAGGATATCGCATTCGGCCCTACGAATATGGGCAAGAGCGGTGCAGAGCTTGAAAAAGCGGTAAATGACGCCGCAAGATTTACCGGACTTAAAGATGAACTTCTTGAAAAATCTCCGTTCGACCTTTCGGGCGGTGAAAAGAGAAGGGCGGCAATTGCAGGTGTTATTGCAATGAATCCCGAGGTTCTCGTTCTTGACGAACCGACCGCAGGTCTTGATCCTATGGGCAGAGATGTGCTGTTGAGCCAGATTGTGCAGTATCACAAGGAACGCAAAAACACCGTTATCCTTGTATCTCACAGCATGGAAGACATTGCAAGGGTTGCCGATAAGATAATCGTTATGAACAAGTCAAACCTCGTTATGTTTGATAAGACAAAAGAAGTTTTCTCAAAGGGACGAGAGCTTGAAAAAATAGGACTTCGAGTACCGCAGATAACAAAGATTATGCTTGAACTGCGTGAAAAAGGTTTTAATGTTCCCGAAGGAATACTTACTGTTGATGAGGCAATGGACTGTATTTCCTCACTGCTTGACAAGGAGGGTAAAATATGGTAAGAGATGTTGCGTTCGGTCAGTATTTTCCTGCGAACAGCGTAATCCACAAATGTGATCCCCGTGCAAAGCTGATTATGCTTGTCGGATTTCTCGTAATTATTTTCTGTACTTTTAATTATGCTTCGCTTGCGCTTGTTGTGCTTTTTACCGCACTTTTTGTTGCGGCAAGCAAGGTGCCTGCAAAGTTCTATTTCAAAAGCATGAAAGTAATTATATTTATTATAATAGTAACCTCAATTCTCAATGTGTTCTACGGTTCGGGTGATCCGCTTGTACAATGGGGAATTTTCAAAATTACCTTAAACGGCATTAACAGAGCAATTTTTGTTTCGGTAAGAATCATCTGTCTTATCCTTGCAAGCTCCTGTCTTACATTCACAACCTCTCCGACAGAGCTTACGGATGCAATCGAAAGACTGATGAAGCCGCTTGCAAAACTGCACTTTCCCGTTCACGAGATTGCAATGATGATGTCGCTTGCTTTAAGATTTGTTCCCACACTTCTTGAAGAAACCGACAAAATTACTCAGGCTCAAAAGGCACGAGGTGCCGATATGGAGTCGGGTAATATTATTCAGAGGGTAAAGGCGTTTATCCCTATTCTTATTCCGCTTTTTGTTTCGGCATTCAGAAGAGCCTATGAGCTTGCAACAGCTATGGAGTGCCGTTGCTACCGTGGCGGAACAGGAAGAACACGAATGAAAACTATTCATATGGCAAAGCGTGACTATGTATCTTTTGTAATGGTCGCACTTCTAATCGGCGGAGTGATTTTATGCAACATATTCCTGCCTGCGGCAGTTTAAGAAATCTTCTTCTCACAATTTCATATGACGGAAAAGAGTTTCACGGCTGGCAGATTCAGCAGAACGCAATGACGGTTCAGGAGGCTTTTCAAACTGCTCTTTCTAAGATTATCGGTGATGACTTTGATGTAAAGGGATGCAGTCGCACAGACAGCGGAGTTCACGCAAATATGTATTGTATCAGCCTTAAAACAGAGCATCCCATAAAGCCCGAAAGGCTCAAGGCGGCGCTTAACCGTTGGCTGCCGCTAAGCATTGCGGTTCTTGACTGCAAAGAGGTTGCACCCGATTTTCACGCCCGCTATTCCTGCACAAGCAAGGAATATATCTACAAAATCTGGAACAGCGAGGTGCGAAATCCGTTTCTTGACGGATACGCGCTTCATTACAGATACAAAATTGACGAAAATCTGCTCGACAAAGCCGCTCAGGCATATGTCGGCAGACACGATTTCACTTCCTTTTGCACGCTTGATAACCGTGAAAAAGGGGATATGACCAGAAATGTAAAAGCCTTTTCGGTAACCCGTGAGGGCGACCTTGTTACAATGAAGGTTGAGGCAGACGGCTTTTTGTACAATATGGTTCGTATTATGGTGGGAACACTTCTCAGGATTCAGCAGGGTAAAATTGCTCCCGATGAAATTCCCTCCATTATAGAAAAGAAAAACAGAAAATATTCGGGTCCCACCGCACAGGCTTGCGGATTGTACCTGAATCATGTGAATTATGAAAATGACAACAGTTCACAAAAAGGAGTGAACGCTGATGTTTAAAAAATTTAAAGGACATTATTCAAAACGAAAGACACATAAAACCGACAGAGATGTAATGAGCTATGAGGATATGCCTCTTGACGATTATGAACAGGAAAAAACCGAAATGTCGCCGCAGGCTGTCAAGAAAATCGTACTCGGTGCGTGTATTGCCATTGCTGCAGGCCTTATAGTTTTTGCCTTTGCAAACCGTGACAAGCTCACATGGGAGAATATCTCAAACTGGTGGACTTATGATGTACTCGGAAATGCCGGTCACGGCTATCCCGTTGACATTATCGGTTCCGAGGTTTCATCGGGCAACTTTGCAGTGTCACAGGGACATGCCGTGTATGCGTCGGACACCTCGTTTGTAACCCTTACAAATTCAGGTACAGAGGTTGCACGACTTCAGCTTACACATTCAAATCCCGTAATGAAAAACAATGAAAACAGATTTCTCACATACGGAATCGGCAGTTCAAGCTATGAGATAAGCAGTTTTGACGAAACGCTTTACTCAGGCAATGCCGAAAATAAAATATACACAGGTGATGTTGCCTCAAACGGTACATACTGTCTTGTTACCGAGGACAACGGTTATCTTACAACGCTGTATGCATACAGCAAAAATAATAATAGAATTTACAAATATTCTTTGTCGGAGTAGTATATAACATCGGTAGCAATTAACAAGGACGGCTCCGGTTGTGTTGCCACAGGTGTGTCAAGTGATAAGGGCTCAGCGGTAACGGGCGTTTATGTGCTTGATTTTTCACAGGAAAAGCCTGTTTCAACCTACAAAATTTCGGGTGACAGCGTGCTTGATTGCAAGTATTTGACCTCAGATACGGCGGTTCTTGTGGGCTCACAGGCAAGCTATATTGTTAAAAAAGGTGAAAAGAACTACAAAACAGTAAGCTATGAGGACAAAACTCTTTCAAATTACTGCTTTAACACAGATACATCAACCTATACAATGGCTCTTTCAAGGAGCGGTGACGGAAGAAGTGTTGCTCTCATAAGCTATAACAGTAACGGCGAGGCACAGTACACAATAAATACCGAACACAAAGCCGATTCGCTTTCTGTCTACAAGGGTACGGTTGCAATCCTTGACGGAAATGTTGTTTACGGTTATAATCAAAATGGTGATTTGCTTTATTCGACAAATTCGGGAACCGGTTCAAAAAAGATTGTGCTTGCCTCGGACTACACCGCTTACATTCTCAGCGTAAATCAAATTAGGTTTATTGACCTTGACAGTGTATCGAGCGACGATACCGCTCAAACTTCAAAACAGGAGTAATAAATTTGGTTGCAGATATAATTATTATTGCCGTGTTTGCGCTTTTGTTTTTTATCGATTTCAAGCGCGGCATAGCAATTACAATTCTCAATGTTGCAGGTTTGGCTCTTACGGGCTTTCTTGCATATCACATTTCAAATTTTCTTGCATCGTGGGTTTATACGGCATTTGTTCAGCAGACCTTAACAACAAATCTGCAACAAATGATTGACACTCAGGGCATCAACTCAGCCATTGCAAACAGTTTTTCGGCTTTGCCAAACTGGGTTATGGGAATGCTCGGATTTTTCCTTTCAATTTTCGGATTGGATTCAAGTGTCTATACAAACGATTTTCAGGTTCCGAACTCTGCCGCAGCGGCGGTGTCAACTTCGGTGGAAAATCTTATTCAGCCGGTTATCACAGGAATGTTCCGCTTGGTTATCGGTGCAGTTCTTTCAATAATTATCTTTA
>ENA-UERK01002667-UERK01002667.1-human-gut-metagenome-genome-assembly--contig:-NODE-2667-length-11514-cov-25.845414_pt1 | contig 11514 bp, 8 predicted proteins | sample MGYA00242957_ERZ507957 | MGnify/ENA primary metagenome ERZ507957 (study PRJEB26167, sample SAMN06115538) | human gut metagenome | host: Homo sapiens | place: China:Heilongjiang | collected 2015-11-06... | reverse complement strand
GCGTTGATGGCTCCACCGGCATAAACCACCTGCTGTGCCTGGAAGGCGAAGTTGTTGCCGAAATGTGGAGATTTCAAGCCGTGAACGTTGCTGAAGTCGCGGTCGGTAATCAGAGCATTGCCGATATAGCTGAATGAGAGGGAAGCATCAAGGTCGGGCAGTTTCTTGCTTTTAGCCGATTCGATGCCGAGGTGGGCTGCTTCTACTCCTGATAATGAAGTGCGAAGGCTCTTGCTGTTATCCTCCACCTTCTGGAAGAGTTGGCTGATGGTCATGTTTTCTTTCTTGCTGGCAGGCAAGGAAGCAGCCGCCCCTACGGTGGTTTGTGATTGAGCCGAAGCCCAATGGGTTCCTCCTGCAAGCAGAAGGCTTACAAATAAGATATTCTTAATCATTGATCATTACTTTTTGAATTTCGGGTGCAAAGGTACGGAGTTTTGGGCGAACAATCACTTTAAATTTTTCGCGGCGGATGGACGATTTGGGAATAATAGTTCTTTTATATCACATATTTTGTGTAATTTTGCAACCGAAATAGGAATAAAGAGACATTATAACTCTATATATAATAAGGTGTAGATGGAATTATCAGAATTAAGCAGTTATCAGGAAGCAAGCCTTTTTCGCTCTGGTTTGGAGGAATGGCAGGAGGGTCCGCAAGTATTGACTTACGGAGCGATATTGATTTGCCGGAAAGGAAAGGCGATGCTGAATGTGAATTATAAGGATTGGGAACTTTATGAGGGGGCGGTGATTACGCTGTTTCCGAATGATGTGGTGGAATTGAAGGTTGATGAGGATTTTGAAGTTGAAATCCTGAAATATAATCCTTCCTTGCTTCGTGAAGCCAGTTTGCAGCTGGAGCAGACGGTGTATTCTTCCTTGCGGGAAGACCGCTGCAGGCAGGATACCCCTGTGGTGACAAACATCATCAATGGGATGTTTGGTTTATTGAAGGTATATTTCGACCAGTCGGAATGTACCTGCATCTCGCAGTTGGTATTATGCCAGTTGAAGGCGTTCTTCATCGGTTTTCATGAGTATCTTCAGCGCAATCCGCAATACCGGCCAGATGAGGTAAAATCGTATCGCGTAAGAGAACTGTTCAATCGGTTTATGATGCTTCTGGAGAAGGATTACAAGATTTCAAGAGATGTGAACTATTATGCCGAAAAGATGAATATCTCTTCGAAATATCTGACCAACATCGTGAACCAGGTGACGGGGCATACCCCCAAGACCATCATCGATCAATACGTGATTCTGCAGCTCAAGCTGCATCTTAAGCGAAGCACGCAAAGCATCAAGGAGATGGCTTGGGAGTTTCATTTTGCCGACGTCAGTTTCTTCTGCCGATATTTCAAGAAGCATACAGGTCTGACACCGCAGCAGATAAGGTCGTAATCACAACCTGCAGTTTTGCTCTGATTTCAGCTTCTTCAATCTCGCCGATGTGTTCTGGAGAGAGAGCCTTGAGTTCTTCGAGACATCCCATCTGCATCATGGTGGCGATAGGGAGGAGCTTATGTGCCGCCTTTCCTATGTGGTCGGTAGATAAGGATTCCTCTTCTATGGCTTCTTTCAGGTTCTCAAGGTGTGCGGCAAGTTCCTGCTTCACGGTATCGAGAATCTCCTTTGCCGCCTCTTCGTCGCCTCCGGCAAAAGCCAGGAGAGAATCAAGCTGAGGGTTGGATTTCTGCTGGGATGATAAATCTGGCTGGGATGGAGTTTCAGACTGGGCATCCAGTTGAGGCTGGGACTCTATTCCCAGAATATCAGACAGTTTCTCCATGCTGAATGGCTTGAACAGGCAGTCGTCGAAGCCTGCTTTCTGGAGCTGTTCCAGGATGCTTGTGTCGTGAGCCGTCATCGCCACCACCGTCATCTGGGTATGGTTGATGTGGGCAATCATATCCATGCCGTTCATCTCCGGCATTTCTATGTCCATCAGCATCAGGGCTGGCTGTTCGTTGTGCAGCGTGGTGAGGGCATCCATCACATGGTTGCAGGCGAATACTTGCCAGGTGTCACCTACGATGCGGCGCAGCATTTCCTGGAGAAGCTGGAGCTGCAGCTTATCATCATCCAGAATCAAAATCTTGTGGTTTGCAAATTCCGGTTTCTTCTTTTCTTCAGAAACCTGAGGGCTTGCTGAATCATTTTCTTTCTCTTCCGGATTGGAATCTAGTGCCTTGTCATCGCCAATTCCAGTCTGGGTTTTATCCTGTGTATCTTCCTTTGGTGCAGGCTCTACAGGGATGTTGACGATGAAGGTAGAACCTTTTCCCTGGGTAGAGTGAAGGATGATTTCTCCGCCGAGCAGCGAAACCAGTTCCTGAGTGATGGACAATCCCAAACCGGTGCCTTCGATGCCTTGGGCACTCTTCAATCTGGTGAAAGCATGGAACACCTTCTGTTTTTCCTCGCTGGTCATTCCCTTGCCCGTATCCTTTACGCTCAGGGTAAGCATTGGCTTGCCCATGACTTTCGAAACCTGTGCCTGGATGGTGACGCTGCCCTGGTCGGTATATTTGATGGCATTGCTTACCAGGTTATCCAAAATCTGACGAATGCGGAAGGCATCGGCACGGAAGAATTCCTTCTTCATTGGAGAATCCGAAGTTCCCATTCCCTTCATCTTGCATTCGAATGAAATCTCCAATCCTTTCTCTTCAGCCCGCAATCTCATTCCCTCTACCGATTCTGCTACCAGTTGCGCTGGCGAGAAACAGGTTGGTTGCACCTTCATCAAGCCATTTTCCAACTGATGATAATCGAGCAGGGAGGCAACGAGATGAGATAGATGTGCGGCAGAATTCTTGATGTTCTGGAGGCATTCGATGCCCTGAGGATTGTTGACGTAGTCTTTCATCAGGTCGATGAAGCCCGAGATGGAGGCTGCTGGTGCCTTGATGTCGTGGGTGATGGTAAGGAGCAGGCGCTCGCGCTGGTTCATGATGCGCTGAATCTCCTCGTTGGCTGCCTCCAGGTTTTCCTGATAGATGCGCTCCTTCTTGGCATCGCGCCAGATGAGCCAGATCATGATAACGATGGCTAGGAAGGCTACGATGGCGAGTAATTCCATCTGCCACAACAGATGCTTTCTGGCTTCCATCGCCTTGCTGATGGATTCCTGCATGGCATCTTTCTCCCGCTGGTGTACATCGCTCAGGTGCTTGGCTGAGCGGAGGGCGAGTTTGGCGCTCACCATCTTCAGCTCTTCCATCTCTCTGTTGATGTTCTGCTTGTGGTCTTGTGTTTCCACTTTCTCCTTTCTGTCTATCTGTTCGAGGATGTTTGCCACGTTTCCTGCCACGTTTACTGGGGTGGTGACGGAATCGATGACAGCCCGGTTGCTGTCTTGTTTTACGCTCAGGGTCTCGGCGTGTTCTTTCTTAAAGGCATCGGCAAGTCGGCGGAAGAATCCCTTTCTGGTTTTCAATACCTCTACCGTTGTCTTCTTCGCCTCGTGGGTTTGTGGCGCCTTGGAGTGGACGAGGATAGAATCCTTGCCCGCATTCAGACTCTTTACCTTATCGTGCAGATAATTTTTGTTTGGTTTCCCTGCCATGACATCGGATAGTTGCTTCAGGTTTTTCTGTTCCTCTTTGAGCAGAGAAGATATGGTGCTATCGGCAGCACTTCTTTTCTGTATATAATCGCGCGATGCCTCATTGACGGCGATGATGCTCTTGGTGTTGCTATACACCAGACTGATGGCCAGGATCATGATGATGGCAATGGCGCTATATCCGAGGGCTACCTTGATAGGAATGTTATTCTTGTGCATAAGAAATCTAGTTAATTAATTACCTTGTTTATATCTTCTGCAAAGATACGACAAAAAAATGATTCCAAGAAAAGAAAGGGGTAAAAACAAGTCAGGAGACCAATGAATTTCATCATTAGTCTCCTGCCTGATTGAAAGCGACGCGTAATTGTTGTTTTTTATTTTACCTTAATAATTTTGTTTTTATTACTGTTTTTTAAAGGTGATTTACTCTGCTACAGTTGAATCTGCTGCTACAGAAGTCTCTACTGGAGTCTCTGCTGGAGCTGCCTTCTCTTCTGCAGAATCCTCTGTTGCCTTTACTGTCGTGTCAGCTGGAGCCTCTGCTGGAGCTACTGTGTCAACTGGAGCTACTGATGAAACACTTGCCATCTTGTTGCTGGCGAATACGTTGCTAACTGATACCATTACCATAGCAGCGATAGCTGCGAATACTAACTTTTTCATAATCTTTTATTTTTTTAATTGTGAATATTATGTTTATTACTTCTTTCATGAACAGCCTTACTTGCATTGCTGCTTGTTTGCGAGTTCACTATCTAATATCACAATCTGCGTGCCAAAAGATGATGAAAAAGTGTAAGTTTCTGATAATCAGTAAGAGCTTCTCTTTGTGCCAGTTTTCAAACTTGTGGAAGTTGGGGAACTGGTGTGGAATTATTCCCCAAAAAGTTGGGGAATGGCATCAGATTCCCCACTTCCCCACATCATCAGATGCCGTACTTCTTCATCTTGTTATACAGTGTCTTTCTATCCACGGCGAGCAATTGTGCAGCCTTGCTCTTGTTGCCTCCTGCAGCTTTCAGCGCAGCCTCTATTCGCTGCAGTTCTGTTTCCTCATCGTGCAGGGTGGTTGGGGCTTGTGGCTGGATGTGTGCCATACTCTGTTCCAGTTCGGTTACTCCGATGTATTTGCCGCTGGCGAGAAGGGTGGCGCGCTTCATTACATTATTCAATTCGCGCAGGTTGCCTGGCCAGTTGTAGGCGGCAATTCGCTCCTTCGCCTTGCTGTCGAGTCCTTCTACATTTCTGTTAAGCTCCTTGTTGGCATGCTTGATAAAGAGGTCGGCGAAGAGGAAGATGTCGGCACCACGGTCTTTCAGCTCGGGCATGTAGATGGTGAACTCGTTGACGCGATGGTAGAGGTCTTCACGGAAGTTTCCTTCTGCCACACGCTGCGCCAGGTTCTCATTGGTGGCACATACCAGTCGGATATCGATGTCTATCTCCTTGGTGCTTCCCACCGGACGGATTTTTCGTTCCTGTAGGGCACGGAGCAGTTGCACCTGCACCTCATAGTTCAGGTTTCCCATCTCGTCGAGGAAGAGCGTTCCGCCATTCGCCATCTCGAACGCACCCTTCTTATCCTGCTCGGCTCCCGTAAAGGCTCCCTTCACATGACCGAAGAATTCAGAAGCTGCTACATCCTTTGGGATGGCACCACAGTCGAGGGCGAAGAATGGCTTTCCTGCCCGCTGACTTAATTCGTGGATTCTGCGAGCCACATACTCCTTTCCCGTTCCGCTGGCTCCTAGAATGAGAACCGACATAGGGGTAGGGGCCACCAGGGAAACGAAACTATAGAGCTTACGGGAAGCTTCGCTTTCGCCCTCCAGATATTTAGGAACATCGCCGGCAGGTGCTGCAACCTTGGTGTTCTTGTCTTCTGTGGTGCTTGTATTTTGAGTCTTCTTCGGAGCCTTGATGGCTTCTTTAATCTTATCCAGGAGAATATCAGGTTGGAAAGGTTTTGCCACATAATCGGTGGCACCCGACTTCATGGCGAGTACCACATTTTGGATTTCGGCATAGCTGGTCATTACAATGAATGGAACCAGCATACCATGCTTTCTCATCCATTGTAAAAGGAAGATGCCATCGTGGTCGGGAAGGCGAAGATCGGACAAAACTAAATCAAATCCGCTTTCAGTCTTCTCGTAAATCTGTATGGCCGCTTTTACCGAAGTAGCTTTCTCTACTTCGAATCCCTTCTTTTTGAGCCATGTCTGAATCATGGTTCCAAATGCGATATCGTCTTCAACTATTAGAATCTTTTCCATATTACAATCCTTTTGTCACTTTCTTCTCGTAAAGATGCTTTATTGCGTGCGCAAAGTTAGCATTAATATTTGATATAAGCAAAGAAAAAGGTAGTTTATTTTGAAATTTCGCCAAAGATTTTGGTGCTTTTCTCACAAAAGTTCATAAAAGTGAGCTTTTATCTCACCATGAATGGACTTTTGCAACCGAGTTGCAGAAGCCTTTTCGTAATTTTGCAACCGAAAACAAGAACGGAACGTTATGTTTCGAATGATATAGAATTAAAAGTATTGTAAAATTATGGAAGAAATGAAACATCATCATTGTGATTGTTCCATGGATGAACATCATGAGCACCATGAGCATCATGGATGTGGCTGCCATCATCATCACCACGAAGAAGGGAGCCTGAAGTCGAAACTCTATCTTATCGGTGTAACCATCATCCTCCTGATTGTCGCCGTGTTTATCGAGAAGCATTATGACCTTGCCACCTGGCAGTTGCTCCTGGTCTATCTGATACCTTATTTATTAATAGGACATGAGACCTTGGGCGAGGCGGCAGAGGGCATCGCCAAGGGCGATATGTTTAACGAGCATTTCCTGATGGCGATAGCTACCATCGGTGCCCTTTGCATCGGCTTCTTTCCGGGTTCTGAAACGGAATTCCCAGAAGCTGTCTTCGTGATGCTCTTCTTCCAGGTGGGAGAACTCTTCGAGGAATATGCCGAGGGAAAGAGCCGCGATAGTATCTCGCATCTGATGGATATCCGTCCGGATGTGGCGAATGTAATCAGGAATAAAGAAGTACAGTCGGTGGCTCCAGATACGGTAAAGATAGGAGAGACTATCCTGATTAAAAGAGGCGAGAAGATTCCGCTGGATGGTATCGTGACAGAAGGATCTGCCTTGCTGGATACGGTGGCGTTGACGGGCGAAAGCGTGCCTCGTGCTATCAAGGAAGGAGAAGAAATCTATTCGGGTTGTATTAACCTGAAAGGCGAACTCAAGGTTCGTACCACCAAGACTTTCGGCGAGAGTACGGCATCTAAGATTATCGCTTTGGTGGAGAGTGCTGATAAGAACAAGTCGAAGAGCGAGGCGTTCATCACTCGTTTTGCCCGAATCTATACGCCTATCGTGGTGTTCGCCGCATTGGCTTTGGCTATCATTCCTCCTATATTGGGAGCGATGGGCATCGCCACCAGCATGATGGGTGGGGGAACCTTTGGCGAAAACTTCCCTCTGTGGCTGAACCGTGCCTTGATATTCCTGGTGGTATCCTGTCCTTGCGCCCTGGTAATTAGTGTGCCGCTCACCTTCTTCGGTGGAATTGGCGGCGCATCAAGAAATGGTATTCTGATTAAGGGAAGTAATTATATGGATGCGCTTGCCAAAATAGGAACCGTTGTGTTCGACAAGACGGGAACCTTGACGCATGGCGAGGTGCTTGTACAGGCTGATGAAGGAGCACCCGTGGTGGTGAACGATGGCATCAAGGAGGGAAGTGCTGAGGCTGTGAGATGCCTGAAGACACTTGGCGTGAAGAAGACTGTGATGTTGACGGGCGACCATGAGGAGATTGGAAAGAAGGTGGCCGGACAAGTGGGCGTTGATGAATATTATGCCGAACTTCTGCCTGCTGATAAGGTAACTCATCTGGAAGAACTGTTGAAGACGAAGCCTTCCGGCAAGACCTTGGCATACGTGGGTGATGGTATCAACGATGCCCCTGTATTGAAGCGTGCTGATGTAGGAATAGCGATGGGTGCTTTGGGAAGTGATGCTGCCATTGATGCTGCCGATGTGGTATTGATGGACGATGACCCGAGAAAGATAGCACTGGCGATGAAGATTGCTCGCCATACCATTCATGTGGCACACGAGAATGTGGTGTTTGCCATTGGTGTGAAAGTTGCCGTGCTGATTCTTGCCACCGTCGGCTTGGGCACCATGTGGATGGCAGTATTTGCTGATGTGGGCGTTACGGTGCTGGCGGTATTGAATGCTATGCGAACGCTGAAGAAGAAGAGATAAGAATGGTGTGGAGCCTCCAGCAAGCGTGGAGGCTTCATGAAATAAAAAAGCTGTGTTGATCCGTAGATGAACACAGCTTTTTCTTGTTTTATATAGGAACTTCTCTTTTATATAGGGACTTATCCGAATAGTTTTCCTATGCTACGCAACTTGGTGCGGTATCCGTAGATGGCGATAACCACGAAACAGATGAATGGGAGGATGAACGATACATTGGTTGATGGCATGCCGAATACGGTATGCATATCGATGATGGATGCCTGCAAAGGTGGCAAGACACTACCACCCAAGATAGCCATGATCAAACCTGCTGCACCAAACTTGGCATCGTCGCCAAGACCCCTCAGGGCAATGCCATAGATGGTAGGGAACATCAGCGACATGCAGGCGCTGACTGCTACCAGGCAGTAGAGACCCCAGATGTTGTGGAGTGCAATGACACCCACAGTGAAGCAACCACCTGCTGTCGCCAGAATCATCAGCAACTGACCTGCATTGAAGAAGCGGAGAATGAAGGTGCAGATGAAGCGTGAACAGCAGAACAGTACCATTGCCACGATGTTGAACTTCTGCGAGGTTACCTCGGCATCAATCTCTGCCATGCCTTCCTGCATCAGGATGCGGGTACCATACTGGATGATGAAGGTCCAGCACATAATCTGCGCACCCACATAGAAGAACTGGGTGAATACGCCTTCACGATAGTGTGGCATGCGGAAGATGCGGCGCAGGGTAGGCATGAAGTTAATCTTGTTGTCTTTCTCGCTGTTCTTCGGCATCTTGGTGAACAGGATGACGAAGAAAATGGTGAGGATAACCAGACCGATAATAAGGTATGGATTGATCAATACCGAAAGGTCATATTCCTTGATTGCTTCAAACTCGCTCTCCGAGAGATTGGTGCGCCCCGCCGTATCAAGCGGGTTGAGCTTGGCCTGGATGAAGTTCATCGCCACATACATACCCAGCAGCGAACCCATCGGGTTGAACGATTGCGCCAGGTTCAGTCGGCGTGTAGCCGTCTCCTCTGTTCCCATCGAGAGAATGTAAGGATTGCTCGATGTCTCCAGAAAGGAGAGTCCGCAGGTAAGGATGAAGTAGGCGAGCAAGAATGGATAGTATTCGCCCATCATTTTTGCCGGATAGAAGAGGAAGGCACCGAAGGCATAGAGTCCTAATCCCAGCAGTACGCCCGCCTTGTAGGAGAAGCGGCGGATGAAGATGGCGGCTGGGAATGCCATGGCGAAGTAACCGCCGTAGAAGGCTACCTGTACCAGGGCACCATCCGTAGAAGACATTCGGAAAATCTTGGAGAATGCCTTCACCATCGGATTGGTGATATCGTTGGCAAATCCCCAAAGTGCAAAGCACGATGTGATTAAGATGAAGGGTACGAGGTAGCTAACCCCATCCTTCATGAGAATTGATTCTTTCTTTTTCTGTTCCATGTTTTTAGGAAAAGTATTGTTGTTTTGTTTAAACTAGATGCTTTGTCTTACAACGGCTCTCAGCTCGTTCATATCCTTAATTTCACCCTTGGCGAGTGCCTGGGTCAGGATATTGCCCATGCCTGTGGCTTCGATAGGTCCTGCAACCACTGGTACACCCAGGGCTTCGGAGGTGAGACGGTTGAGTAACTTATTCTGTGAACCGCCACCGATGATGTGCATACTCTTGATAGGTTGTGGCAACATCTCGTTGAGGTGAGCAGTGGCCTCGGCATATTTGGCTGCCAGTGACTGGAGTACGCAGCGCACGATTTCTGCCTTGGTCTGAGGAACCTGCAACTGATGGGTGGCGCAATAGTCGATGATGGCCTGCTGCATGCATGCTGGATTTTGGAAAGCTGCGTCATCCACAGGGATGATGGCATTGATGTGAGCCTCATCTGCCAGAGGAAGGATGACATCAAACTGCTGTTCCTCGCCATTCTCTTTCCATTCTGCCATCAGTCTCTGCATAATCCAAAGTCCTGTGATGTTCTGCAGGAAGGTGATGCGGCCGCCGATGCCGCCCTCATTGGTAAATTCAGCCTTTCGGGCTTCCTCGGTGAGGATAGGCTTTTCTATCTCAACGCCTAGGAGCGACCAGGTGCCTGAACTGATGAAGGCTACCGGGCTCTCATCTTCTGTAGCTGGTACGGCAGCAACGGCACTAGCTGTATCGTGAGAGCCTACTGCGATGACATCTACCTCGCCCAATCCGGTTTCTTCTGCAATATCACGGCGCAGTTTTCCCCTTATGGTGCCTGGCATCACAATCTTACCGAAGATGTGGCGTGGAAGGTCCAGCTGGTCGATGGTTTCCCAATCCCAATCCTTGGTGCTGGCATTCAGCAGTTCTGAAGTGGATGCGATGGTATATTCATTGTTGGCTTCGCCTGTGAGATAATAGCTGAAGAGGTCTGGGGTGAACAGCAGATGAGCAGCCTTTTCCAATTGCGGACTGTTGGCCTTCTTCATACTGTAGAGTTGGAAGAGGGTATTGATTTCCATCACCTGCGTGCCGTTGATGGCATAATGTGCCGATGGGTCAATCTGCTTGAATACTTCTTCCGGCATCCCCTTGGTACGGGCATCGCGATAGCAGACTGGGTTGCCCAAAAGGTTACCGTCTTTGTCGATGAGTCCGAAATCCACTCCCCAGGTATCGATGGCGATGCCATCTACCTTGAGACCTTTGGCTCCTGCCATTTTCAGCCCCGTCTTCATATCCTCGAAGAGGGCGAGGAAGTCCCAATATACGTGATTGCCTAATCTTACCTGTCGGTTAGGGAAACGATGGATGAGTTCCATTTCTAATTTGCCGTTTTCCAATTTGCCGGCGAGTACTCTTCCGCTTCCTCCACCGAAGTCAATAGCTAGATAAATCATGGTTATTTCTAAAAAGTTAGGGTAGATAAACTGTTAATTGGTAAAAAGCGGTAGGAGAGTGCCCCGTTAGCGGGCAGCTTTCTCTCCTACCGCTTCTCTCATATAGAGGATAGAGGCTTATTGTTTCTTGCCTAAAACGTAAACTTCAAGATCGTCGATTTCTTCTGGTGTCAGTGTGGTGTATTTGCCGCCACTCTGAACGATGATGCGACAAGCCATCTCAAAGAACATGGCACGCTCGAACACCTCGTCGAAATTCTTTCCGCAAACCACCTGACCATGCTTCAGCAAGAGTGCAGAATTGTGGTCTTTCAATGCAGCGATAACGGCTGCTGCCAATTCTGGAGAACCAGGGCGATAGTATGGAATCACCGGGATTTCCTTACCTACATGACATGGTACCTCTGCGGTTACATTGAAGTCTTTTGGAGTTTCCTGCATGCAAGCTACTGCTGTTGCAAAAGGAGACTGGAAGTGGAGAACCACATCACAATCTGGACGCTCACGGAGTACGCCGAGGTGGAATCCGCTCTCCATAGAAGGTTTAACGCCATTGAGTACTTCGCCCGTTGCTACCAGGCACTGAGATACTTTCTCCTTCTGGAGACTAGGAACCCATGAACCTGTGCCAGAGACAAGTGCCTCGTCGCCAATGCGCCAAGAAAGGTTGCCACTACTGCAGATGGTGAGACCAGCGTCGCCTACGCGGTGAGCCTGCTCCAGGAATTTCTGAATATGCTCTTCTGTAATCATTTTCTTTTTCTTTCTATTTGA
>ENA-UERK01002663-UERK01002663.1-human-gut-metagenome-genome-assembly--contig:-NODE-2663-length-11538-cov-50.794782_pt1 | contig 11538 bp, 5 predicted proteins | sample MGYA00242957_ERZ507957 | MGnify/ENA primary metagenome ERZ507957 (study PRJEB26167, sample SAMN06115538) | human gut metagenome | host: Homo sapiens | place: China:Heilongjiang | collected 2015-11-06... | reverse complement strand
ATGAACTGCTTGCAGAAGGTAAGACGTGAGATGTGACCGGATGTATCAATACGGAAACCATCGACACCCATCTTGATGAAATTGCCATAGCAGTTGATAAGATATTCAGCCACAGTATTATTCTCAGTATTGAGGTCCACACAGTCACCTGCAATCTGAGCCCACCAGCGGTTTGGCTCATCCCAGTTGAAGTTACCGAAATGATGCCAATAGTTGTGGATATCGTGGTTATTGCCATCTGTATTCTTCATCAGGGCAAGACGACGCTGATACTGTGCCGCAGGCAAAAGACTTGGATAGTCACTACCTAATGTTTCGGGATTAGGAATCATACAAGCATTGATGTCTGCCTGGTTACGAAGACGTGTATCGCGGTCGAACTCCTTGCAGAGCTTCTCCTCACCGAAGTTACCGGAGTGGTTGAGCACGATATCGAGGATAATCTTGATACCCTTTTCGTGAGCCTTGTCGATGAGTTCCTGGAACATCACGTCACCGCTCTTTTTGCCGTCACCGCTCTGATAGCGGCAGTCAACCTTAGAGAAATCCGAAGCATGATAGCCGTGGTAGTCATAACCGGATGCATTCTGTACGACAGGAGTAATCCAGATGGCAGTGAAACCTAACGCCTTGATGTAGTCGAGCTTGTCGATGACACCCTGGAAGTCACCTCGCCAACAAGGGTCCTTGGTACTCTTCTGTGCTTCCTGGTTGTCCCAGCAGAGCACATTGTTTTTAGGATCTCCATCGTAGAAACGCGTGGTGATCATGAAGTAAATACTTTCATCTCGGAAATCTGTACGATTATCCGTGAAGTTGTCAGTCGCCATCGCATTAGACGAGGCAAGCAGCAGCATCGCTGCAAAGAGCTTCTTCTTGAACTTTCTCATAAAAAATTTTTGAATTAAGTTAAGATATTTAGTTAAATTTTGTTCCACTTACAAATTTAATCATAATAAATGATGATAACAAATAAATAAAGCAACTTCCGCTCATTTTTCCGTTCAATCGATTGCATTAATAAGTAAAATAAACAAACACAAACGATTATACGAAAAAAATACGCAAGTTTTCAGCCGAAAACTTGCGTATCTAAAAGAGAAAAGAGATTTATTACTTGATGACGTACTTCTTGCCACCGCAAACATAGACACCTGGAGCGAGGATGTACTCAGCATCTGCCATGCTGCCTATCTCAGCTACCTTCTGACCGTTGATAGAGTAAATCTTCAACTTAGCAGGAGCCTTCTTGCTACCTACCTGGTTGATACCTGTTGAGACAGACTCATTGGTCTTACCGGCAAGGTTATAAACTGCACCGTTTTCGAATTTCAAATCCTTTGTCTGCTGACCACCGCCGTTGTTGAAGATGATCATAGTAGGAGCAGTTGTCAAATCGCCATCATACTTCCACATCCAGACATCCAGACCATTCTTCTTCACACCGGTCTTGGTACATGCTACACCTGGCCAGTTACCACCAGTAAAGTTGTCTGTACCATTCCAAGCCCAGCAGACAACCTTACTCCAGTCTGAAGGAGCGAGGAAGTAAGCGAAGATACCTGTTGGAGTAGGAAGAACTACTTCCTTCTTCTTGTTGAAGGTAGCAGTACCTGTCTTAGCCTTATCCTCTGCATTAGTTGCGCTCCAAGTTACAGTCTTGCTCTCGCCTTCCATCATGTCAGCACCAAGAGTGAAGGTAACTGGCTTACCAGGAGTAAGAGCCACCTGCGCACCATCACCGATCTTATACCAACCGCTCTTAGCATTGTCGCTGAGGGTAGCTGTTACGGTAATCGTCTTCCCGAAGTCACCACCGTTAGGACTCAAAGTAACCTTGGCTGTTGTGTTGACAGGAGCATCGAGCGTCTTGACACTTGAACCACCATCGTATTCCAAGTAGATATCGCCTGTGATACCAGTGATGTCACTTGACTGCTTGTCATTACCATTATTCAGAATCACATTGAAGCTCTCTACTCCATCGAAAGTCTTGTACCAGTAGTTGACACCACCAATTTCTTCAGGACCATCCATAGTCTTACCATGCCATGCACCAGACAACTCTTTAGCAGGTTTGCCAGGAACCCAAGCATAGATTGTTGGAGCCTTGTCTGCCTTTACATATACGGTGATAGCTGCGTTAGGATCTACCTTGGTGAAGGATACAGAACCCTTCTTCTCACTCTTGTCGTTCTTAGCATACCATGTTACAGTCTTGCTCTGCTTGAAGTTCATACCTTCACCGATAGTGAATGTCTTGGTCTCGCCAGGAGCCAACTCAACCTTGTCCTGACCTTCTACCTGAAACCAACCAGAAGTTGCCTTACCGCTAAGGCTTACCTCTACAGTAACAGTATTGGTGCGGAATGTACCACCATTCTGAGAGAGCTTCAAGCCAAACTCATTACTCTGTGGCTCAACCCATGTTGTACCATCTTCCTCATGACCATCATAAGCCTGTTCAGCCTCTGACTTAGACTTAGGAGCCTCATTATAGATGAAAGGACCATCCTCACCTATCTGACCGCCCTTCCAGTCCTTCACGAGAACACGGAGCTGACCCTGAGTAGCAGGAGCATCAACGGTGATAGTAGAACCTGTGTAAGTCTTGCCTGTTACCACGTCGGTATAAGTACCATCAGGGCAATCTGTGAATGTTGCACCACCATTGATGGCTACGAGTGCATAGCTGTCATTCTTATAAGCACGCTTGAAGGCGATACCACCCTTGGCAGGAGTACAACCATCGTCGGTCCACTGACCCTTACGCAAAGCAGGAACAGCCTGACGAATCTTGTTAAGACGGATGAGGTGCTGAGCTACATCATGATTCAAAGTTGCAGCCACATTACCTGTTGCCTTGTAGTCACCGAAATCCTTGGCTGTTACATCACCTGTGAGGTAACCACCGAAGTAAGCACGACCAGTTTCTGAAAGAGGACCGTGAGGACCTCTGTCAATCGGAGCACCGCGACGGAAACCTACCTCAGAACCATAATAGAGACATGGAATACCACGGAAGGTAAACATCAGAGAGAGATTCTCTGCCCACTGAGCATCATCACCAGAGAAACGGAATTGGTCGTTGGTTTGCTGAGGACCGTAGTCGTGGCTATCAACATATACCACATTATAGGTAGCATCATTATATCTCTTGTCACCTGACTTTGCCAAACCGTATGCGGCGGCAGCATTACCGAAGTTGTAGTGCAATGGGAAGTCGATCACATGGAAACCACTTGCCTGAGAATAGTCTGGCTCATGCCACTTACCATTCACCATAAAGGTATTGTCGCTTGTTGGTGTTGGGGCATTGTCTGACTCACAGAGAGCCATCTGATGGTCATCTACACCTGTACCGCCATTGGCTTTATCAAAGAGTACCTGTGTATCCCAGTAAGACTGGCTGCCATCCCATTTGTCGAGCAAGTCCTGTGGAGCCTCCCATGTGTAATAATAGCAAGAGAGGTTATCCTGACCACGGTATGTGACATCACTGTAACGAGCGCAAACCTCACCATACATGAAGAAAGGTGCCTTGTTCAATCGCTTGTCCTCATACTTCTTACCGAGGGCTGTAAACTGAGGAATAAACTGCTTGCAGAATGTCAAACGTGAGATGTGACCGGAAGTATCGATACGGAATCCATCGACACCCATCTTGATAAAGCTGCCATAGCACTTTACGAGATAATCTGCTACGTAGTCGTTCTCGGTATTCAGGTCAACGCAGTCACCTGCAATCTGAGCCCACCAGCGGTTAGGAAAGTCCCAGTTGAAGTCACCAAAATGGTGCCAGTAGTTGTGAACATCCTCGTTCTTACCACGAATATTCTTCAACAAGCCAAGACGACGCTGATACTGCTCATAAGGGACACTTGTAAGGTAGTCGGAACCCAACTTCTCCTCGTTAGGAATCATACAAGCATTGATGAGTGCCTGAGTTTCCAAGTCGGTATTACGGTCAAACTCCTTGCAGAGTGTCTGCTCACCGAAGTTACCGGTGTGGTTGAGCACGATGTCGAGGATAATCTTGATACCCTTTTCGTGTGCCTTGTCGATGAGTTCCTGGAACATGGCGTCACCGTCCTTGCTACCATCGCTGCTCTGATAACGGCAGTCAACATGCTGGAAATCCATGGCATGATAACCGTGGTAGTCATAACCGGATGCGTTCTGCACTACTGGTGTAATCCAGATGGCAGTGAAACCCAATGCCTTGATGTAGTCGAGCTTGTCGATGACACCCTGGAAGTCGCCTCGCCAGCAAGGGTCTTTTGTTTTGATCTGCTCTGACTGGTTATCCCAGCAGAGCACGTTGTTACCAGTATCACCATCATAAAAACGCGTAGTCATCATGAAGTAGATACTTTCGTCTCGGAAGTCAGTACGATTCTTTGTAAAGACATCGGTCGCTACTGACTGCATGGAGACAAGAAGGAGCAATAAAGCTGCCCATAACTTCTTAGTAAACCTTCTCATAAATTGTGTTATTAAGTTAAGATATTTAGTTGTTGTCATTTGTTTGCAAATATAATAATAATATATGTGTAAACAGCAAACAAACAAGCAATTAACTCACATTTTAAGATGCAATCGATTGCATCAGAACGTAAAATATTATCATACAATCGATTGCATAAAATATTTTAAAGATTCCCACTGAAAAACTTGCAAAATTAAAAAACTATATCAAGGGCAGCACTCTACCCTACACCACGCCTCATCATCCCAATCATACAATACAGCCTGTAAAACGAAAGGCGAGGATTGCATCCCTGCAACCCTCGCCTAACTTTAGTAAAAGATAATTAGTAAAAGTTTGTTATATAAACTCTATATATTTTTGTTCCAAACTCATTTCATCTGATTTTTCACTTAATCCCAGAGCGACTTGCTGCTGAAATTAGATTCTGACTCTTCCTCCTCATCGAAATCGTAATCCCAAGAAGAGAAGTTGTTTTCCTTGGAACATCCACCACCATCACCATTTTGATCAGTATAGATAGAGCCTTGGCTGGCAGTCTGCAGCAGTGACTCCACAACTACAAAACTTACTGAAACATTTGGTTGTACATATTTCTTTTTCATCTTTTTATTTGCTTACTTGTTCTACAATGCTTATATTTACTTAACCACGAACTTTCTGCCGTTGTGGATATAGATACCACCTGCTGTAGGCTTCTCTACCTGCTGACCACTCAGGGTATAGTATTTGCCGTCGTTCAACTTAGAGTTCTGATTAACCACCTCGTTGATACCTGTTGTACCACCTACATTAGCAAAGTCGAACAAGAGTGCAGGAATATACTTAGAATTTCCTGTGATTGGATCTTTTTCAAACTGACCATATTTAGTACCCAATTTCATCTTTGCTGCTGTTGCACTTTTTACTGGCAAATAAGCACTGTTGCTATAGAAGAGACCTGCACCTTGAGAGAGCCAGAAACCCAAGACGAACTGCTGTGCAGTATAATTAGTATAATCGTTCAATCCTTTCTGAGCACGGAAGAAACCAAAGAGATAATTATACTCATCCTTATCCTTATTATAAGTTGGAACTACGCCAGCTTCAACCATTTTCTCCAAGAGATTATCTTTATAGTTTGCTGTTGTCTCTTCACCAGTATACTCCTCCATTGGAATCACCAAGGTGTTGTAAGATGTCAGTGAAGGACGTTCATAGAATTTGCCACCACCCTCTATATTTGTTGCATCTTTCTTAGTAGCCAGAATCACTCCAACTTCAGCAGGAATAACGTTTGCAGTCTCTGAATCAGAAATTTTCTTCAAAGAGAACTCTACGCTATTGGTTCCTTCTGTCATTTTATCAACAATGAAAATATCAACATCCTTAGAAATCTTCCAAGCCTTGTGATCGCTCCATGTTCTGAAGAACTTATATCCACCTCTCTTGAGAATCTCGCGTTTGCTTTCTTCATTCTTATACTGAACATCTTCAAAGTCGCGCAGCACCAAATCACTATTTTTATTAATGGTGTAATAATAGTCAGTAACTGGTTTACCAGCAACGTTACGGGTATAGAAGTAAAGACGTACGGTCCATCTACCAGCAGAGCGGTTCCAGATGATATTCCAATCTACTTCTGAGTTAGCACCATCCTGTGTATAATTAACCTTATTAGGATCATTGGCATCAGCGGTATGTCCTTCCGCATCGGGATCTGATAAAGGAGTCTTAGCCTTCATTTTGGCGTCGTCTTTAGAATCCTCATACCAATTGATTTTAGGATCATGGTTACCTACAAATCTGAAATGCTTTTTGCCTTCATCAACTGTTGTTACTATAGTAGTCGTATAGCACTGCTCAACATCATCGTAAATCATATCTGCTGCATGAGAGGTGAAATCCCATGAGCCATCTTCATTCAATGTACCAGGAATAGCATCACCTACCATAGATACAGAGGTGATTTTTTTATGTCCATCACGCTGTAATATCTGACCACGAATACCAAGGTGCTCAGCTGTATTTGCAGGGGTATCCCATCCCGATGAAGGGTTATATTCAACGATGATATTACCTAAATCACCACCAGGCATTGGCTTCTCATTTGGAGAAACTTGGTTATGTTGATCGTTTGTACTAAATTCATAACCACCATTACCTTGCAAAAACAGCTTGTTGGTTGTTGGAAGATAGTTCTTATTATTTAATTTAGTTTCATAATTATCTTTTGTCCATGATATATATTTTGATAGCTGCAAAATATTTGATATCACATAGTATTTGTGATCTGCAGAAAAGTTTACAGAACCATAGAACTTATTACTAAACTCTTTAGTGTGTTGGCTATCGTCGAAAGCATCATAAATAGGCATAGCAGTAGCATCCACAGCATCACTAATAAAGTAAGCTACACGCTTGTCACTATCATGTTCAATCTTCCACTTCTTAACAGTATGAGTCGCTGGATCGACAGCGATGTACAAATTATACATACCATCAGAATAGTTATCGGCAGTCTGATTACGATTGACAAAATCCCAATAATTGCTATTCTCTTTAGTAATAGGAACACAATCATTAACCTTAGCATCAAGCCACCCTATAGTCTTATCCGTATAGGGGTAAGTATTAGTAATACTACATATTCCAGGACCAAAGATATTTTTTATCTCACGAAACTCATTAACATACATTACCTGTGCATGAGCTTTAAGAGAAGCAGGAATCTCTACCTTATATACTTCATACTCCTTTCCACTTTCAATGGTAGCATCATTCTTCTGCTGCTGGAACTTGAACACAGCATCATCATAAGTTACTTTAGTATTATTATTATCCTTATCGCTGAAGCTAAAGAAGTTACCAGCGAGATAGAATCCCTGAGAGTAAACACGACCTTTAAGGCGATTGATATTCTCAGTATCCCACTCAACGGTTGGGCTGCCAGTACCACTACTGCTTCCTTCCTTATCGCACTTAATCTGATTATTTACATTATCCCAAGTAATGGTATAAGTTGATGCTTGGGCATTTGCAATCTTGAAAGATGTACTATGTGTCTTACTTTCGTATGCCTTCTGATAAGAACTTGTTAAAACCAAGTCTTCAGTACTACTATTAGGTCCCCACTGCATGTCGCTTTTATTTTTAACTATACGAAACCAGACATTTTCAGCGGTTACATCCTTCAGCACACAGGTATAAATCTTACCATCAGTAGTGGTAAAATTAAAGTTAGTGTTATCACCCCAACTATCAGTTTTATAATGGCTTTTAACGGTAATTTCGTCAAAAGTTACAGTTTCTGCCATCATTTTTAGTGGTATGCTCATCAAGGTGCACATCACCATCATCATCATTAGTGTAAATCTTTTCATCTTTTCTTTTTTTTATTTTTTACTTAAGTTAGTTATATATATTGTTCTAATCTTCTTTGAGCAGCTAGATGACCTTGTACTTTTCAGCTAGGTAATCATCACTTCTTTTAATTAGTACACTATCGTTACCGCCGCAAAATAAATATTTTTTTTCGAAATGCAAGCATTTTTTCTACACCTTTCTACACTCATCGCTATGCAATCGATTGCACAAACAGTAGTATTGAACTGTTGCTGTAACAGATAGAACCGAAGAGTCTAAGAAACGCAAAATCGGGGCTTGGTCTGACAAGCCCCGATTACTGCGTAAGCCAGATACTACCAAATGCGGTTTACAGCTGTTCCATATACTTCGCACACATTTCGGCGCAGCGCTCTCCATCCACGCCAGCAGAAACGATGCCACCAGCATAGCCGGCTCCCTCACCGCAAGGGAAGAGACCCTGGATGCGGACATGCTGCAAGGTTTCACGGTCGCGAACAATGCGGACCGGGGAGGAGGTGCGAGTCTCAGTGGCTATCAATATCGCCTCATTGGTCAGGAATCCATGCGCATTCTTGCCGAAAGTCTTGAATCCTTCCTGCAGGCGCTTGCTCACAAATGGCGGCATCCAGAAATGCAACGGACTGGAGATCAGTCCCGGCGCATAACTGCTCTTAGGTAAGTCGTAACTCAAACGATTGTTCACAAAGTCAGCCATACGCTGAGATGGTGCCGTCTGCTTCATATTGCCTTGCTGCCAGCACTGTTTCTCCAAAATCTCTTGGAAATACATCATATATAGTGAAGAGTGAGGAGTGAAGAGTGAAGAATCTTCTAGACCTTCTCGCTTGGCAAAGTCCTCACGTGCATGCCCGTTAGCTAAAGCATCATTCACAAACTGCTCGACATCCTCAGGATGCGTCTCCACCACCATACCAGAATTGCTCCAAGCCGTACCACGGTTGCTAGGACTCATACCATTGACCACCAATTGTTCTGGACCCGTAGCGGCAGGAATGACAAATCCACCAGGACACATACAGAAACTATACACGCCCCTGCCATCTACCTGGGTAACAAAGCTATACTCGGCGGCAGGCAGATACTTGCCACGACCGTTCTTGTTGTGATACTGTATCTGGTCGATAATCAGAGAAGGATGTTCCAGACGGACACCCACGGCAATGCCCTTCGCCTCAATCTCTATCTTGGAAGAAGCGAGATAACGATACACGTCACGGGCACTATGCCCCGTAGCGAGGATGACAGGTCCGCGATAAGTTTCCTCGGCACCTGTCGCCAAGTTGACAGCTTCCACTCCAACCACTCTGTCAGAAGCCGACGCATCAATAGTAGTCGAAAGCTTGCCTTCGCTCTCCAATATCAAGCGAGTCATCTTGGTCTGGAAATGCACCTCACCACCACAATGGAGAATGGTATTGCGCATATTCTCGATGACACGTGGCAACTTGTCGGTACCGATATGCGGATGGGCATCAGCCAGGATATTCGTATTGGCTCCATGCTGACAGAACACATTCAGTATCTTATCGACGCTACCACGTTTCTTGCTTCGAGTATAGAGTTTGCCATCGCTATAGGCTCCAGCTCCGCCCTCACCAAAACAGTAGTTGCTCTCACCATCCACCTTTTGTGTCTTGGTGATGTTGCTGAGGTCTTTCTTGCGCTCACGCACATCCTTGCCTCGCTCCAGCACGATAGGGCGATAACCCAACTCTATCAGTCGCAAGGAGGCAAAGAGACCGCCGGGTCCCTCTCCCACCACAATGACACGTGGGCGACTGCTCACATCGGGATATTCGGTATGAACATACTGGTCGTCTTGAGGAAACTCATTGATGTAAGCACGCACCTTCAGATTGACGAAGATGGTACGCTGGCGTGCATCGATGCTTCGCTTCAACACACGCACTTGGTTCAGAGTTCTGACATCCAAGCCTTTCTCCTTGGAGAGATAACGCTTGATGCCTTCCTCACTAGCTGCCTGTTCGGGCAGAATCCTGATTTGGTATTCTTGAATCATATTCTTTGCATATTAAATCTCTATCTCTCCCAACACCTCATGAGTATCAAGGTGATACATCGTCACCTTGCCATCTTCTAGCGTGGCTAGAGTTGGCGGATTGCCCCCCTTAGGGAAGGTGATACTGCCGGTATTGACCACGAGGCGCTGGATAGGTGCCTTACCTTCCTGCAATGATGGCACTTCGATATGAGAAAGTTCCCAAAGGTGAGAATGTCCATAGATAATGGCATCGTAGGGTCCCTTTGGCATGTTCTCCTTATTATATATATGTCCATGAGTGAGGAGGTAGCGCTTGCCACCATCCACCAACAAGGCGTAAGTCTCCATGATTGGGAAATCGAGCAACATCTGATCGACCTCCGCATCACAGTTGCCACGCACAGCGATCATCTTGTCTGCCAATCGGTTGAGACGCTCCACGATACCTTTAGGGTCGATGCCCTCCGGGATGCGATTGCGAGGACCATAGTTGATGATGTCACCCATGATGCACATCATATCACAATGGCTCTGCTCGAAGAAGTCGAGCGCTTTCTCCAAGGCTGGCAAACAGCCATGTATATCTGAAAACAAGAGATATTTCATATAGGGAATCTTATAACAGAGGGAGACAAAGCTCCCTCATGATTTACTTTTTCAATACGGGTTCGCAGGTCATATCGACACCCAACTTCTTGAAGATCTTCTGATCTACCTCACTCAGCATCACGGTGCAATGTGCCTGACAGCCACGAAGTTTAGGTAATTGCTCCAAAGCCCTCTTGCAGTTCTCGTCATTCTCAGAGAGCACGGAGAGAGCCACAAGCACCTCATCGGTATGAAGACGTGGGTTATGACCACCAAGATAACTGATCTTGGTATGCTGGATAGGTTTGATCATCGACTGAGGAATCAACTTGAGTTCGTGGTCGATGCCGCCCAAATGCTTCATCACATTGAGCAACAAAGCAGCACTACAACCGAGCAGTTCACTGCTATGTCCACAGATGATGGTACCATCCTCCAGTTCGATAGCTGCTGAGGTATGCTCCGTCTCCTTCTTGTGGTTCTTGGCAGCCACAGTCACCTTGCGATAATCGGTATTGATCTTTGCCTGGTTGAAAAGCATCTGTATCTTGGTAATCTCAGCCTCGTTGCAAGCGCCCATCGCCAACTTATTGGTAGCGGCATAATAGCGACGAACAATCTCGTTCTTGCTAGCCTCGCAACAAACCTCGTCGTCAGAGATACAGAAGCCCACCATGTTGACACCCATATCTGTAGGCGATTTGTAAGGATTGCTGCCATAGATGCCCTCAAACAAGGCGTTGAGCACAGGATAGATTTCTACGTCACGATTATAGTTGATGGCAATCTTATTGTATGCCTCCAAATGGAATGGGTCAATCATGTTGACATCGTTGAGGTCGGCGGTGGCAGCCTCATAAGCGATGTTGACAGGATGCTTCAGAGGGAGATTCCATACAGGGAAAGTCTCAAACTTAGCATATCCAGCACGCACGCCACGCTTGTTCTCATTGTAGAGTTGGCTCAAGCAAACAGCCATTTTGCCACTACCAGGACCAGGAGCCGTCACAATCACCAGAGGGCGCTCAGTTTCTACATAATCATTCTTTCCGAAACCGTCATCAGAAGCAATCAGGTTGACATCATGAGG
>ENA-UERK01002662-UERK01002662.1-human-gut-metagenome-genome-assembly--contig:-NODE-2662-length-11540-cov-16.483992_pt1 | contig 11540 bp, 9 predicted proteins | sample MGYA00242957_ERZ507957 | MGnify/ENA primary metagenome ERZ507957 (study PRJEB26167, sample SAMN06115538) | human gut metagenome | host: Homo sapiens | place: China:Heilongjiang | collected 2015-11-06... | reverse complement strand
TTCAGACAATCAAAAATGGGCTACGCCCCTCATCCGTCGCCGTTCGGCGACACCTTCCCCCCGGGGGGAAGGCTTTATCAAAGGCTGAAAATTTTTTTTGCGCTTTTATCCATTGTGAGAAAAAGCGAAAAGCTGACTTAATAAAAAAATCTCTCGCCTTTTTAAGCGAGAGATTTTGGAGCAGGTGACGAGAGTCGAACTCGCCGGAAGCAGCTTGGGAAGCTGCCGCCATACCGCTAGGCGACACCTGCATGTTTCAGCTTATTCATTATAAAATATTTTTTCGCTTTTGTCAATCCGTTTTTGCTTGTTTTGCCGCTTATTTTTAAAAAGTTTGCCGAAACTGCCCCACAACGGGGCAGTCCGACAAAATATAAGAAATTTTATACGCTGTACAGCAAATCGACGTATCTCGGCAACGTCCATTCTTCCGCCGAGCAGAGATTTTCCGCTTCGTCCGCCGTTTTTCTCAGTTCGTTCATGGCGGGGCACACGATGTGCGCGCAAGCTTTCGCCGCGGCGAGCCGTTCTTCGGGCAGGGTATCCAGCGCGTTTTCCAGCGCTTCGCTTTCTTCCAGCAGTTTTTCCTGCTTTTCCGCAAGCGTTTTAATCAGCGCTTCTTCCTTGGCGCAGTTCAGCGCGAACAGCGATTTTTTCGCCGACAGCGAATCGCAAAGCTTTTCGGTGTACGCCGCCGTGGCGGGGTAAATATCTTTGCGCAGCATATCGAGCGCGACCTTCGCTTCGATGCGGATGTTTTTGATATACGTATCCAGCTGAATGTTCGCACGCGCGATCGCTTCGCTCTTCGTGTATACGCCGCGGCGTACGAATACGTCGATATTTTCCTTTTTCAGAAGTTCCGGCACAGCATCCGCCGTGGTTTTCGCGTTCAGAAGTCCGCGATGTTCCGCTTCCGCTTCCCATTCGGGACCGTACCCGTTGTAGTTGAAAATAATGCGGTAGTGATCTTTGAGCAGCTTTTCGGTGTAAGCTTTAATGTCCTTTTCAAGGTTTTCGGAGTTTTCCAGCTTATCCGCCGCCGTGGCAAACGCGTCCGCCACGATGGTGTTTAAAACAATGTTGGGGTCGGCTACCGACGCCGCCGAGCCGAGCATACGGAATTCGAATTTGTTACCCGTGAACGCGAACGGCGACGTGCGGTTTCTGTCGGTGGAATCGATGGGGAAAATAGGGGATTCGGGCACGCCGATGGAGCCTTTCGCCGCCTTTTTCGGCACGTAGTTTTTGCCGAGCACGATGCTGTCTACAATGGCGCCCAGCTCGTCGCCGAGGTATACGGAAACAATCGCGGGGGGAGCTTCGTCCGCGCCCAGACGGTGATCGTTGCCTGCCGAAGCCACGCACGCGCGAAGGATGCCCTGATAGGTATCTACCGCCGAAATTACGCACGCGAGAACAAACATGAAGCGGGTATCCGATTCGGGATGCGTGCCCGGATCCAGCAGGTTTTCGCCGTTATCCAGCGAAAGCGACCAGTTATTGTGTTTGCCGGAACCGTTGATCCCTTCGAACGGTTTTTCGTGCAGAAGGCAGGCAAGATTGTGCTTTTCCGCCACCTTTTTCATGATTTCCATCATCAGCTGGTTGTTATCTGCCGATCGGTTGGTATCGCAGAACACGGGCGCAAGTTCGTGTTGCGCGGGCGCCACTTCGTTGTGTTTTGATTTCGCCAGAATACCGTACTTCCAAAGCGTTTCGTCGAGGTCTTTCATAAATTCGGCAACGCGCGGGCGCAGTACGCCGAAATAATGATCTTCCAGTTCCTGCCCCTTTACGCTTTTCGAACCGAACAGAGTTCTGCCCGTCAGCCGCAAATCTTCGCGCTTGTCGTATACTTTTTTATCCACAAGGAAATATTCCTGTTCCGGCCCCACGGAGGTGAACACTTTTTTGCAGGACGTGCCGAACAGCTTTAAAATGCGTTTCGTCTGCGTGTTCAGCGCGGTGATCGATTTTAACAGCGGGGCTTTTTTATCGAGCGTTTCGCCTGTGTACGATACGAATACCGCCGGAATAAACAGCGTGCCCTCTTTTACGAACGCGGGGGAGGTGGGGTCCCATGCGGTGTAGCCGCGCGCCGCGCAGGTAGCCCGCGCGCCGTCGGTGGGGAAGGAAGAGGCGTCCGGTTCGCCGACAACGAGATTTTTGCCGGAAAGGCGCATGATGGCGCCGTCTTTTCCGCAGAAATCGAGAAAAGCTTCGTGTTTGCCCGCCGTGGTACCCGTGAGCGGCTGGAACCAGTGCGTGTAGTGCGTTGCGCCCAGAGAGATTGCCCAGTTTTTCATGGCTTCCGCTACTTCGGCGGAAATTTCGGGATCGATCTGCTTGCCTTCGTCGATGGTGCGGCGGAGGGAATCGTAGGTTTTTGCCGTTAAGTACTTCTTCATTGCCGCGTCGCCGAATATATATTCGCCGAACGTTTCCGCGGGAGTTGCCTTTTCCTTTGTGGATTCCATAATAATTTCTCCTTGATTTTTTCCTTGATCGGAACTATACACGGTATTATACGCTTCGGCGCGGGAAAAGTCAAACAAATAAAAATCCGCCGCCGAAAAATGACGGATTTTTTTTATTTTTTCTGGTTTTACTTTGCTTTTTTTCGAATTTTTGCCATTTTACTTTAAAAAATGAAGTTTAGTGCGGCGGATTTGTAGTTTGGCACGGCGTTTTGCTTGATTTTTTAAAGGGGAGTGCGCCTTTGTTTGAAAAATTTTTGAATTAAAAATGGGGCTGCCGCTTTGTTTGAAAAATTTTGCAGGGAAAATTTTTCAAACAAAAAAGAAAAGAAATCTTTTCTTCACCACCTTGCTTCGCAAGGAGCAGGCTGCCGAAGCTGCCGTAAGCGGCAGTTCGGCAAGAAAAGCCCCCTAAGGGGAAGGCTTAGAACAAGGCAGACAATTTTTGCCTCATTGTGCGCAAGCACGATGAGGCAAGGGGAAGCCGGGATTTTGGCGCACTGTTTATTTTATGCGGGACCTGCGGCGGCTTCTTTGGCGGCTTTCGCGGCGCCGCCTTTTTCTTTGCGCACTTCTTTGGCAAGCGCCGAGGCGATACGCACTTCTTCGTCCGCCGAAGATACGCCGTCGGCTTCGATAGGATCAAGCTTTTCCGATTCGGCGTAGTCGGAACAGAGGTAGCGCTTTGTTTTATAGCCCACAAGCAGCGTTAAAAACGCGCTGACGGTGCCCTGCACGGTGCTGTCTACCAGAGTATCGATGAAAGGGATTTTTTTGGAAACGCCCGTGAAGAATTTGCCGAACACGTTGAACCAGTTTACGTTTTGCATGCCGTAGGCGATAAGGGTATTTTTCAGGACGGAGGCATAGATTTTCGCCAGTTTCAGATGCGAGGGGCGGTAGCCGTAAATCGCCACGATCTGTTTGATTAACGATAAATTTACAAGCAGCACGGAAAGCGCGTCGATTTTATCGTTCTGAGAAACGGACGTGGTGAGAAAGACTCTGCCCGCGCTTCTGAAGATGACGCCGTTCGCCGTGGAGCCTACGTCGGTAGAGAACGTTTTGCGCATTGCCTGACGGAGCATGGGCTTGTTGCTTTTTTCAAGCGCGCGTTCGATGTTTTCGAGATTTTCGTTTTTTATGTAGTGGTGTTTCAGCGTTTTATCGTCGCGGTTGTACTTTACCAGCGCCGTCGCCACATCGCGGAGCGCGGCGTAGTTTTTACGCTTGGCGAGGTCTTTGTTTTCGGCGGTAACGTCGGTGATAAAGGCGCGGGCTTTCAGCACTTTCACAAGCGGCAGTATCATGAAGAAAAACACGGCAAGCGCGGCTGCCGCCGTGCAGACGTAGCCGAAAATTCTGCTTATCTGAAACGCCAGCGTAAGAAGGTTGGCGACGGCGCCTGCCGCAAGCAGCACGATGAGCGCGATGACGAATATCAGCCATAAAACGGCGCGCTTTTCGTTGCTTTTGCCGAGCGTTGCCGTTACGGATTTTGAAAAATCCGCGGATTCGTTTGTGGTTTCCTGTTCTTTCATATGTATAATCCTCCGTAGGGCGTACCGACGGGCGACGCGGATTTAAAGCTTTATGCCGTAGCTGCGTCGTTTGTCGGCAGCATATGTATTTTTTAATAAATATATCTGAAAATAATGTCTTGCGGGAAATCACCGAAATTTTTTCCGAAAAGGTTCATGCCGCCCACATGGACGGCAGTTTTTTCTACGCCGATTGATAAGTTGAAGCTTATTTCGGCTTTGAGCCTTTGCTATCGCGGAAGGATGCGCTCGCGAGGTATCCGGCTGTTCATCAGTATTCTATTCGTATATCGTGGTTGACGATATTGCGCTCGATGGCATCGAACATTGCCTGTACAACCGTTTCGGCTTTCTTTAATGAATTCAACTCGAAAAAAGAACGGACAGGTAAATTTTCGCTTTGAGAAACGGAAACAGGCAGCACCTGAGGCGTAAGCGTCATTGCGGCAAGCGTCAGGTAATCGCCCATGGCGATAAACGGAGCGGGATGAGTTTTTACGGCGTTTTGCACGGATTCGAAATTTTGGCAGAAACAAATATTATTTCCGAAAATCCGGCAGAGATAGTTTTTATATTTTTCATTTTTCACTTCGATATGTAAAAGAGTATATTGAGCCAGGTCTGCCGCTTTTTTCATCAAAAGAGAATAATCGTTGTAAATCTGAAAAAACAGGTAGTGATCGACGATCATATCTGCGCAAACGATAGGAAGGAGGCAATTGTCGCTTAGTTGCAGAAATTGCTCCTGCGTGAGGTCGATGCAGACGATTCCGTCGATGTTCGGTTGTTGATCCGCGCTGCATTCGGATAAGGAAGGAAGAATGGTTGTTTTATAACCTTTATCGGCAAAAACGCTTATTAAGTCTTTGATGAAACGGATATGAAAAAAATCAAAAAAGGAAAAGTTTCCGGATAAAATTCCGATGTTATGGCTTTTTCCCGTTGTCAGAAGTTTTGCCGCATAAGAAGGCGTAAATTGAAGAAGGTTGGCGATCTGTAAGACTTTTTTCCTTGTATTTGCGGAAATTTTTTGATCGAAGCGGTTATTTAAAACATACGAAACCGTAGCGATCGACACCCCTGCCTCCCGCGCAACATCCCGGATTGTTATTTTCTTATCCATATAGTTTTACCTCAAAATTTGATTCGGAAATTATATAATTTGAAATATTATACCACAATAATAAAATAATTGCACTCGATTATCGCAAGTTTTTTGAAAAAGTAAAAAAACAAAAAAAAATTACAAAAATAATTAGAAAAAGTAAAAAAACATTTGACAAATCTATATTTTTGTGGTATATTGAACTTGACTTAACAGTTTAAGCTACGTAAAAAAGGCAGAAGAGAAGAAGTAAAAGACATTTTTCTTTGCAGCGGAAATCGGCTGGGGGGAAGTTAATGAATAAGCAGGCTGTATATCATACAATCAAATCTAATTACAGTTTTCCGGTTTCGGATAACGAGCTGGTGATCCGTATTCGCGTGGCGAAGGGCGAGGCGCAATCGGCGGAAATTATACATGCGATGAAATACGAATGGACTATCCGCAGAGAAACAAGTCCTATGAACAAGGAGTATTCGGATGATTTGTTTGATTACTTCATTGCGCGCCTGCATTTAAAAGATACCCGGTTTGTTTACGTTTTTCGGATTTGGGCGGACGGACGGGAGTATTATTATTCGGAAAACGGCGTGTCGGAAGAATATAATTTCGATCTCGGATATTTTAATTTTTTTCAATGTCCGTATATCAATCCGGGGGATGTGCACAGAGAAATATCGTGGGCAAGAGACGCGATTGTTTATCAAATCTTTGTAGAGCGGTTTTTTATAGGCGAAAACATCAAGAAAAAACAATATATCAATTTAAAATGGGGCGATCTTCCCAATCCGAAGAGCTTTGCGGGCGGCGATCTTGAAGGCATCAGGCAAAAACTTGATTATTTGCTGGATTTGGGCATCAATACTTTGTATTTAACGCCGATTTTCGAATCGTGTTCCAATCATAAGTACGATATCAGCGATTATTTTCACGTGGATAAAATGTTCGGCGGAAACGGGGCGTTTGCTCGCCTTGTGAAAGAAGTTCATGCGCGCGGAATGCGCATCATTCTCGACGCGGTTTTCAATCATTGCAGCGCACAGAATAAGATTTTTGCCGATGTAGAAAAGAAAGGGAAGAAGTCGCGCTATTACAATTGGTTTTTTATCGACGGAGACAAGCCCGATCAGACGAAAGGCAATTATCAGCAGTTCGCGGCCTGCACATATATGCCGAAGCTCAATACAAATACGCCCGCCGTACAGGATTATCTCATTTCCGTCGGAAAATACTGGGTGGAAAAATATGGTATCGACGGTTGGCGGTTAGATGTTGCCGACGAAGTTTCCGATGTTTTCTGGCGCAGATTCCGCAGCGAATTGAAACAGATCAATCCGGATATACTGTTGCTTGCGGAAAACTGGCAGGACGCTTATCCGTGGTTGCGCGGCGATGAATACGACGGCATCATGAATTATTCGATTACAAAGGCTTGCCTGGATTATCTTGTGTACGACGTTTTCGACGCGCAGGCTATGGCGGACAGACTGTCGCATATACTTATGCGCAATACCGATCAGGCTAACAATATGATGCTTAACCTTTTGGATAGCCACGATACGGAACGTTTTTTAACGTTGGCAAAGAAAAACGGAAAAGACGAACGCAGCTTACTTTGCAGTCTTGCCATTATGTTTTTTTTACCGGGAATGCCGTGTATTTATTATGGAACGGAAATCGGCATGGAAGGCGGATATGATCCGGATTGCCGCCGTACGTTTGACTGGAACAGAAAGAACTGGAATATGCGCGTTTACGCGACGGTGATCAATTTGATTCGTCTTCGCAAATGCATCAAAGGAGATGTTACATATTCCGCCGAGAATGGTATTTTATTGATTGGGCGGGGAGATTTGATTCTGGCGGTGAATAACGGAACGGAAAAGAGAAGGACGAAGATCTTGCATAAGGAATACGAGATCGGACCTTTCGAATTTATAATTATCAATATTAAAGAGGGAGGAGTGTTATGAAAAGATTCGTTTCAGTGGTACTTGCAACAGGAATGTCGGTAATGTTTTTGACCTCGTGCGGAAAGTCGCCGGAAGTCGGTTCGTATTCGTATGAACAGATCATGGCGAAATTTAACGGTGAGCCGGAACGGAATGTTACGATTAAAGTATTGGAAAACGATATTGCCGTGGACGAAGGATATTTTGGCGATCTGATTGCGGCATTTAATGCGGAGTATGCAGAATACGGCATTAAGGCGGAAGACGCAAACATGAGTCAGTATACCGATCTGGAAAAGAACGGACCGCTCGGTTACGGACCGGACGTTCTTTATGACGAAAACGATAAGATTATGCGTTATGCGGAGAACGGTCATGTGCTTCCGCTGCCTACAGAAAGATTGGACGTTTATGGCGCGGGTAACCTGGAAGCAACCGTTTCCGATTCCTATAAAATGAACAAATACGGCATGGATTTACAATTCGGCGTACCCATTAACGTACAAACCTTGGTGATGTATTACCTTGAAGATACTTTCAAGGGGGAAGCGGATACAAACAAGAATGCAGTTCCCGACGTACTGGAAACATATAATGCCCTTTATGCGTACAGCAAAGAGATTCGTAAGGGTAGTACGAACGACAACCGCGTGTTCGGCTACGTCCAGTCGCTTAATAACGAGTATTTTAACTTCGGGTATCTGCTTTCTTACGGCGCGTACATTTTCGGCGACTCAACGAGAGACATCGGCCTTGCGGCGGGAGAATCGTATAAAGGTTTGCAGGTGATGCAAGCTCTTGCAAGCATTATGGACAGCGATGCTTCGGGCGATTCATACACGGTGCAGGCGTACAGCGGTCTGGCGAGCGGCAAGTATCGCGCAACGATTACCACGCCGGACGTGTATGTTAAATTTTACAATTCACTCGTAGATAAATATGTAAAGACGGATAAGATGGCGCGGGAAGACGCCGAGAAAAAGGCGGCGGAAAACCTGAAAGTTTCGGATGTGCCGCGCCTCCCTCGTTCGGGCGATCTCGGCGAAGTCATCACCGACATCGATTCTCAGACGTTTGCGGCAACGATGATGGGCGGTATTAACGGCTATGCCATCAGTTCATACACAAAAAATCCTAAGGCCAGTTTGTTGTTTATCGATTTTGCTTCAAGGTACGAACAGGTAGTGGCGCGCGCTTCCAAGCTCGGTGTTGTGCCCGCCCGCAAGGATGCCGCGGCAGCCGAAAACACGAATGCTTACAGCGAAATGGTTTATAAGCGGATAGAAGAAGGGCGCGTAACGATTATGCCGTCTGTGCGTGATCTCAGCTACGTTTGGTCCAGCGTAAGCTCTATGTTTGCTCTTGTGGCAGACGACGTTACCGTTAAAGGCAACGGCAGCCCTAAAGATTATAATACCGCAGATTCCCTGAAGGCGCTGCTTGTAAAAGCGGTGGACGACATCAAAAAAGTTATGCAGATTTCGTGATGAAAAAGGGGAATAAATATGAGAGGAGAAAAATTGGAACAGAAAGAAGCGAATACGCCTGTTCGCAAACTGAAGGTTTTCTTAAAAACTGTTCGCCTGCCGCCAAGCAATCTATGATTTTTATGGGATGGGGGCAGATACGGAACAAACAGGTGGGAAAAGGCATTCTTCTGATTTTAGCCGAGCTTGCTTTTATCGTTTATTTCGCACTCGTCGGCGTAACGGATTTTATCGGGTTATTTACTCTCGGCACAACGGCCGGCGATCCGATTCTCGGTATAGCCGGGGATAATTCGATTACCATGCTTATCCGCGGCGTCATCTCGGTTATCGTATTGATGTTCTTTGTTTTCATCTATGTTCAGAACGTGCGGGATGCAAACAATATCGCTGTTCGTCGTCTTGAAGGAAAGCCCGTCAACGGATTCAAACAGTCGCTCGGAGCGTTACTGGATGAAAAATTTTACATGGTTACGCTTACGCTTCCGGTGATCGGAGTGATCATGTTCAACGTGTTGCCCATCGTATTCACCATTCTGACGGCATTTACGAATTACAGCAGCGAAATCTCTCCGCCGAAGCTTGTGAGCTGGATCGGGTTCGGCAATTTTATAACATTATTCACCGTTACTTCTTATATCAGCACAATCGGTAAAATTTTTTGCTGGAACGTCGTCTGGGCTGTTCTTTCTACTTTTTTAAGTTACTTCGGCGGCTTATGTCTTGCGCTGCTCATCAATAAAAATTGCATTAAAGGCAGAGCGTTCTGGCGAGCATTTCCTATTCTTGCCTATGCCGTTCCCGGGTTCATTACCATGATCGGTTTTCGCTATATGTTCAGCGGTATGGGGCCGATCAATTGGCTGCTTGTCAAGATGTGGGGCGTAAGCGCGCGGGTAGATTTTCTCGGAATTAATTCCGTCGGTATGGCTCGTATCGTTTGCTTGCTTGTAAACACGTGGGTTACCGTTCCGTCGTCGATGTTGCTGGCTACCAGCATCCTTTCAAATATGAGTAAGGATATGTATGAAGCGGCGGAGTTAGACGGTGCAAGTTCTATGCAGCAATTCATATATCTCACTTTGCCGTTTGTGTTTTTTGCTACGACGCCCATTCTCATTTCGCAGTTTATAGGAAATTTTAACAATTTCGGAATTTCTTTCTTCTTGCGGGGCGGTTTGATGAATATGAACGAATATTTCAATGCAAACAGCACGGATCTCCTGATCAACTGGCTTTATAATCTTGCCTTGGGAGGAAGTAACAACTATTACGGACTGGCTTCCGCCGTGAGTATTCTCATCTTTATTCTTACCGGAACATTTTCTTTGTTGGCTTACGTTACATCGCCGTCATATAAGAAGGAGGATACGTACAAATGAGAAAAGCAAATGGTAGCATCCGTGCAAAGCGTGCTGTTGAATCCGTGTGGTCTTACTCGCTGCTTGTCGTTATCGCGTTTGTGTTTCTTTTTCCGTGCGTATGGCTGATAACTTCTTCTTTCAGCTCCACGGGGTCGATATACGACTATGTGGGCTTTTTCCCGGAGTCGTTCAGCTTTTCCACCTGGATCGATCTTTTTACGAAAAAAACGCCTTCATGTAACTATACCGTATGGCTGAGCAATACTTTTTATGTAGCAATTCTCAGCAGTGTATTTTCTACAATCCTTGTTATTCTCACGGCGTATACGATGTCCCGTTTTCGTTTCAAAAGCCGTAAGCTGATGATGAAGATGACGTTGCTGTTCGGTATTTTTCCTACTTTTATGAATATGACGGCGCTGTTCGTTATCATGACGCAGCTGCATCTCTTCAATAATCTCAACGGACTTGTCATCCTGTATTCGTGTAGCGCTCCTATCGGCTATCTTACGCAGAAAGGCTTTTTCGATACGATTCCGAACAGTATTTACGATGCGGCGCGTATCGACGGAGCCAGCAACTTTCAGGTGTTTGTGAAAATGACGCTTCCGCTTTCAAAAGCGATGATTGTTTATACGGCGCTCACGTCTTTCACCTTCCCCTGGAGCGACTTTATTCTTCCGCAAATGTTACTCGGCGGAAACAAAAATAACTATACGGTTGCCATCGGACTCAACGAAATGACGGACGATATGTTTTCGTTGTTCGCGGCAGGCTCGGTGTTTATTGCCGTACCGATCGTTATACTGTACTTCAGTCTTGCGAAATTTCTGGTGAACGGCGTTGCGGCGGGCGCAGTCAAAGAATAATAAGAGGTATAAGATGAAAGAACGAATTTTGAAAAATATTGCGGAAATTCAGGTTTCCGGAAAGAGCACGATTGAGCTTTATAATGAAATATCTTCTGCGGTGATGCGGGAAATTTCTTTTACCGCACCTGCAACAGATAAAAAATCGGCATATTATCTTTCTATAGAATTTCTTATCGGCAGAATGTTTTATAACAATCTGCTGGAACTGGATATTCTTCACGAAACGGAAGAGATATTGAAAGCAAAAGGAGCGGATATTTCTTTATTTGAAACGATCGAGGACGCTGCTCTCGGAAACGGCGGACTTGGTCGATTGGCGGCTTGTTTCATCGATTCTGCGGCAGGCTTGAACTTACCCGTGTACGGCAGAGGAATTCGCTATAAGTACGGCTTGTTCAAGCAGAAATTCGAAGACGGGTTTCAGGAAGAATTGCCCGATGATTGGCAGTCTTTTGGCGATCCGTGGGGCGTTCGTCGCGAAAGCGAAGCGCGTATCGTTAAATTTGCGGACGGAGAAGTGCGCGCCGTGCCTTACGACGTTCCCATTATCGGGAAAGAACGAATCAATGCGTTGCGGCTGTATCAGGCGGAGGGAGATGAAAAAGCCGAAAAAATCAGCGAATATCTTTATCCTGCCGACGATACCGAAGAAGGGAAACTTCTTCCTTTATGTTCCATAGGGAAGTGAGTGAATAGAATGGGCGGTGCGGTTGGTTTCGTACCGCCCGTTATACCTGAA
>ENA-UERK01002658-UERK01002658.1-human-gut-metagenome-genome-assembly--contig:-NODE-2658-length-11561-cov-19.253048_pt1 | contig 11561 bp, 9 predicted proteins | sample MGYA00242957_ERZ507957 | MGnify/ENA primary metagenome ERZ507957 (study PRJEB26167, sample SAMN06115538) | human gut metagenome | host: Homo sapiens | place: China:Heilongjiang | collected 2015-11-06... | reverse complement strand
AAGATTTTTATGATTCTTAAATTTTAATGATGATTTTTAAATCTTTGTGTCTTCAAAAACCACTTTTGAAATCACAAAAATGTAGAACATGTTATTGCCTGCAGGGGCCTTCGGAGCGGTACGCCCCGTTGAGGCTATCCTTCCCACCGCTACTGCGGCGGGCCCCATTCCGCTCACGAAGCCGCGGATGGCTACGCCGCTCCGACGGCCCCTGCCGGCCAGTCATGACCAGATGATGAATTATTTCTGTGACTGGCCACGCAAATACGGCATTGACCTGAACAAAAAAGGTGAATGATACTGCGGCAAATTACGATGCCTCTCGAAAACGTGACTACACTTGCGGGACAAGTCAACACGGATCCTGTGAGACATTCATGTCGTATGGACAAAAGCCCTTTGATTTTCGACCCTCTTGGCAACGGCAGTCCTGTATTACATATTGACAATCAGAAAGTTAGCCGACTCAACGAATGTCAAGAGGCAGGTTCGTAAGGGGGTCTTGGCATGAGCATTCGGACGGTCTATGCATATAATATACTGACACACAATAGCTTACAACAAAAAAACAAAACCAACAAATGTCAAGAGGGTCGAAAACTATTCACGTCCCCGAAAATATAACAGGGTCGAAAACTATTCACATACTTAAAAATCGATCATGATTCTGCAACAACATAGTAACATGAAAGAAATAAGTTGCCTCAGATTAAGAGAAGATTTTCGAGGATAGATATGTTTTCGAAGATGGAGTGTGCCGGTGGCACATGACTGATGAGAAAACAGATATAGACCGAAAAGATTCCTTAGTAACGTGAAAAAAATAACCTGCTTCAGATTAGGAGAAGATTTTCGAGGATAGATTTCTTTTCGAAGAAGGAGTGTACTGGACGTACACGACTGATGAGAAAAGAGATATAGACCGAAAAGATTCCCTTAGATGATGCAGGTTATTTTTTGAAGGTTACTTAAGATGATGCAAGTTATTTTTTGAAGGTTACATAATATAACAGAAGCCGCCCCGAAATCCGGGACGGCTCCAATTGTATCGTCAGGCTTGTATGCCTGAAGGAATTATCTTACTTGCTCTGTGAGATAGCAGCCTGTGCCGCTGCGAGGCGGGCGATAGGCACACGGAACGGTGAGCAAGAAACGTAGTCAATACCGATCTTGTTGAAGAACTTGATTGAATCAGGATCTCCACCATGCTCTCCGCAGACACCGCACTTGAGTTCCGGTCTCTTAGAGCGGCCGCTCTGGATACCGTACTCAACGAGCTTGCCGACACCCTTGGTATCGATGGTCTTGAACGGATCAGCGTCCAGGAGCTTGTTTCCGAGGTATTCACCCATGAATGTTCCGACATCATCACGAGAGAAGCCGAAGGTCATCTGGGTAAGGTCGTTGGTACCGAATGAGAAGAAATGGGCTGTACGTGCCATTCTGTCACCGGTAAGGGCAGCACGAGGAATCTCAATCATAGTACCGAACTGGTAGTGGATTGTAGTGCTGTACTTGCCCTCAACCTCAGCCTTCACTCTGTCGCAGATAGCCTTCTGGAAGCTGAGCTCACGAGCTGAAATGGTTACAGGAATCATGATCTCAGGAACCGGGTGCAAACCCTCATGCTGGAGTTCGGCGGCAGCTGTAAAGATTGCCCTGTACTCAACCTCGGCGATGAGAGGGAATGACACATGGAGACGTACTCCACGGTGACCCATCATAGGGTTCACCTCGTGCAACGACTCGCCACGCTTCTCGATTTCCTCAACAGAGACACCGAGTTCCTTTGCAACCTCAGCCTTCTTCTCCTCAGTTCTAGGAACGAACTCGTGGAGAGGCGGGTCGAGCAGACGGAATACAACCGGCTTGCCATCCATGATTCTGAGTGTGCTCTTTACTGAAGCCATGATGAACGGCTCAAGTTCTGTAAGAGCAGCCTTTCTCTCCTCGTCAGTATCGCAAAGAATCATCTTGCGGAGTTTTGCGAGAGGTGTCTCTGAATTCTTTCCGTAGAACATGTGCTCGAGACGGAAAAGACCGATACCCTCAGCTCCGAATGAGAGAGCCTTCATTGCATCCTCAGGGGTATCAGCATTGGTACGGATACCGAGCTTGCGGAACTTGTCTGCGAGAGCCATGAACTTCACGAACAGAGGATTCTCTGATGCGTCCATTGTCTCGATCTTCGCGTTATATACAAGACCTTTAGTTCCGTTGAGACTGAACCAGTCCCCCTCTTTGAACTTCGCATTGTGTCCTGCGAAAGTCACAATCTTGTTCTCGAGGTCAATGTGCATTGCATCGCAACCTACGATACAGCACTTGCCCCATCCGCGGGCTACAAGAGCAGCATGTGATGTCATACCGCCACGGACGGTAAGAATACCTGCTGCAGCACGCATACCCTCGATATCCTCAGGAGAAGTCTCCTCACGGACGAGAATGACCTTCTTGCCTTCCTCAGCAGCACGTACAGCATCCTCAGGAGAGAATACGAGTGTACCTACCGCTCCACCTGGAGATGCAGGAAGTCCCTGGGCCATAACCTCTGCCTTCTTCTCTGAAGCAGGGTCAAGGATAGGGTGGAGAATCTCGTTGAGCTGTGCAGGAGAAACGCGCATAACTGCGGTCTTCTCGTCGATCATACCTTCCTCAAGCATATCTATAGCCATCTGGAGTGCAGCAAGACCGGTTCTCTTGCCGATACGGCACTGGAGCATCCAGAGGTGACCTTCCTGAATAGTGAACTCGATGTCCTGCATATCGTGGAAATGCTCCTCGAGTCTTGTTCTGATACCATCAAGCTCTGCATAAACCTCAGGCATAGCCTTCTCGAGTGACTGCAGATCTTTATTTTTCTCTGTCTTCGTAGCCTCGTTAAGAGGATTCGGAGTACGGATACCTGCTACGACGTCCTCGCCCTGAGCGTTGATAAGCCACTCACCATAGAACTTGTTGTCACCGTTTGCAGGGTTACGTGAGAATGCAACACCTGTAGCAGATGTATTGCCCATGTTACCGAACACCATTGACTGTACATTGACAGCTGTTCCCCAATCATCCGGAATCTTTTCAATCTTTCTGTATGTGATCGCGCGTTTTCCGTTCCATGACTTGAACACGCCACCGATTGAGCCCCAGAGCTGCTCTCTTGCAGTGTCAGGAAAATCCACGCCGAGAACTTCCTTCACTTTTGCCTTGAATCTGTCGCAAAGTTCCTTAAGTTCATCAGCTGTAATTTCGGTATCTGAAGTATATCCTTTCTCAGCCTTGAGATCTGACATCATTCTGTCAAGCTGCTGGCGGATACCTTTGCCGTCCTCAGGCTCGATGCCTTCTGCCTTCTCCATAACGACATCAGAGTACATCATGATGAGACGACGGTATGCGTCATAAACGAAACGAGGATTGCCTGTCTTCTTGATCATTCCAGGAAGGGTAGCAGAGCAGAGACCAATATTGAGAATGGTATCCATCATACCAGGCATTGAACTTCTTGCGCCTGAACGGCAGCTTACGAGAAGCGGGTCGTTCGGGTCACCGAATTTCTTGCCCATGAGTTTCTCTGTAGCTTCGAGTGCCTCGGCAACTTCCTGCTTGAGTGCGTCCGAGTAACCACCGCCAAGAGCATAATACTCTGCACAGCACTCTGTTGTAATGGTAAATCCTGCCGGAACAGGCATTCCGAGAAGGTTCATCTCGGCAAGGTTAGCGCCCTTTCCTCCGAGGAGTTCGCGCATGGTACCGTTTCCCTCAGCTGTCTTGCCTCCGAAACGATAAACCCTTTTCTTATTTTCTAGCATATTGTAAATATAGGTTTTGATTTTTCAAAAATTCTCATTGAAAAAAACGTCCGCCGTGTCTCTATCACGGCATCACACTGAACAAGAGTGCGAATTTAATCATTTTATAGCAGTTTCGCAAATATGGACAACATCATTTCTTTTTGTGTCCGTTCTCGAACAACTCCAGAGAGTTGATGAGATTCTGCCAGATACTGTAAAGCCCGCCTGCGACAGAGGTGACAGGAGTCAGATACGAGTAGCCGAGCCATATGAGGAAGCCCGAATTCTTCTGGCCGAGCGCCTGGCCCGCAGTTATGGCATCTGACATTGACCCTTCCTCATCTTTCGCAAGCATACGCCCCGCGGCACGCCCCACTGCAAACTGTATAAGGGTGCAGGCCAATGACACCAGAGCGATAAGTATGGCGCCCCAGACCGATATCCGGCTGGTAACCAATGCCCTGGTAGCCAGATAAATAGCAAAGGTCAATGCCCCTCCCCACACATAGAAAGCCCAGTCGGCATACCTCATGAGCCACCTCTGAAGCGGACGTACAGTATATCTTATGAGCCATGCCACCAGCAGAGGCATCACCAGCAGAGGGAAAATCTTCATGCATATTGCTGAAAAGCTCCTGAAGAAAGTCGCATCAGGAGACGAATTGAAAAGCGGTATCACCAGCGGAATTATGAACGCCGCGGCAACATTGATAAGAACCACATAAGAGACCGTATCGGAGAGGCTTCCACCCAGCTTATTGGTAATCACCCCAGCAGCGGCCGCTGTAGGACAGACGAAGCAGAGCATCGCACATTCTGCCAGAATCTTCCCGGTTCCGTCAGGAAGGATTACCGCCACCCAAGCAAATACGACAAACAGCACGACCTGGATTACAAGGGCGACAAAATGCCACTTGCGGAACCTCAGGTCATGCGGAGAGATCTTGTTGAACTGAAGGAAAAGCATGATAGCCATCAGTACCGGCTGGATATTCTTGGCAAATACAGAAAAACCAGGTTCCACGTTCTCAGCCAACGCAGGAACAAGATAAAGAATCATGTAAGACACTATCCCCAACACGATGGCAATAGGGAGCATCCAATCTTTAAGAAACTTCAACATTATGATTTACAACAACTTGGAAGCGATATCAGACAATTCACTGCGCTCCCCTTTCTTCAGGAAAACATGTTCAAAGAGTTTCTGCCCGGCCATCTTCTCCCCAAGATGCGTAAGGCCATTGGACCACTGGTCCAGATATGGCTGGTCAATCTGGAAAATATCTCCGGTGAAGACCATCTTTGTTCCCTCTCCCGCACGTGTTATAATAGTCTTGATTTCATGCGGAGTCAGGTTCTGGGCCTCGTCAATGATAAAGAACGCCTTGCCGAGACTGCGTCCCCTGATATAGGCCAGAGGAGTGATAAGCAGTTTCTCGTCCTTCAGGAGCCCCTCGATATGCTGGTACTCCCTGCTGCTTGGACGGTACAACGCCTTGATGACATTGAGATTGTCCATCAGCGGCTGGAGAAACGGGCTCATCTTGTTCTTCTGGTCGCCCGGCAGGAAACCGATGTCCTGATTACCGAGGATCACGGTCGGACGAGAGAGGATTATCTGGTCGAATTCCTTCTCAAGTTCCAGAGCCGAGGCCAATGCCAGCAGAGTCTTTCCTGTTCCGGCCCCGCCTGTCAATGACACGAGCTGGATCTTCCTGTTCAGACATGCGTCAAGCGCAAACTTCTGTTCGTCATTCCTCGGCTTGATTCCGCAGGCCTCACGTTTGCGGACCAGCATAATCTTGTCCATGTCGGCATCATACCTCGCGCAGACAATCTCTCCGTCGTGGCTGTTCCACTTGAACTTATACAGCTGATTGGCCGAAGGACGGGCTTTGGACACTGCCCTCCAGTCGATTACATTGTCCTTACCGTAAGCCAGTTCCTGCATCACATCATCAGGGAGACTGTCAACGAACTGAACCTCCTTCTGGGAGAACTCCACTTTGTCTTCCTCCACACGGTCTGTCAGATAGTCCTGTGCGACCATCCCGGCAGCCTTGGCCTTCATGCGGAGATTGATATCCTTAGTAACAAGAGCCACGAAACGGTCAGGATTGTTGTCCCTCACCCATATAGCCGTAGCAAGAATCCTATGGTCCTGGATATCATCATGGAACAAGTCCTTCATACTATCAGGAAAAGGATGGTTAGGTTCAATCTTGATATTCCCCAATCCCTTTCCGAGCGGAACACCCGACTTGCCGAACATCTTCCCTTCGGTAAGCCTGTCAATGTCACGCATGAATCCTCTGGCATTGAAACTCAGCGCATCCGTACCCTTCTTGAACTTGTCAAGTTCTTCGAGAACCGCAATAGGTATGACAATGTCATTGTCCTGAAACTTCCTTATCGCCTTGTAGTCATGCAGGACGATGTTCGTATCAAGCACGAATATCTTCGGTCGTTTAGGGCCGTTTCCCCGGCTGGGGACATTAGCATATTTCTCAACCATAGTCATCAGTATTTCAACATGTTATCATAATATGTCAATTCAAGTCCCGCAGCGCGCAGAACCAGAGCAAGTCAATCTTCGCCCTCCGGCGCGGCATCTCCCTGGCCCATAAGCGCATGTATGATTCCGGCAATCCCGCCGCTGCCGGTCCTGGTTATCCTCAGGCCAGCCTTTCCCGGATGTCCCATAGGGTAATAGGCAACATCCTGAAGCAGCATCTCCGCATCCACATAATCGAAATCAACGTCGCGGATTTCTATCACCACTCCCGGAACTTCTCCGAAAAGCACTTTCACCATATCGGTTTCCCCGTAAGACTGCATAAGTCCGGAGAGGTCCGCATCAATGCCGGCAGACCCGGAAGAATCGCGAGAAGCCATCCTGTCGAGTGCACATATCAGACCGCCATGTCCTGTCGCTGTACCTGACACCACGACCCCGTCTTCCACAAACTCCCTCACGACCTCGAAACAGTCCAGGAAATAATCCGAATCCATAACCTCGGGAGCCTTTCCGCCAGCCAAGCCTTCTTTCTCGGCCAGCAGAGACCCGCCAAGCCTGAATTTACACGTGTCGAAAGGTATGTATATCAGCCAGTTGCCCGCATTGTCAGACACATGCACCTGGCATTTTCTGTTCTTTCCCAAAACAGGAGACTCTGTACGGAAAGGGAATTCGCAGAAAGGAACCGGCGGATTCATTTCAGGAGTATTGAGAATCTGCCTGTCGATGGTCTCGGCGATATCAGCCGGTTCGACATCCTCATCCGGCACAATTGCATTGACATTATCCGCAACTGCATTGACCTTGATTCTCCGGCTTCCGGCCTTTTCCGAGTATGCGTATGAACCGATCCGCACCCCGAGCATGTCAAGATATCCGCAAGTGGCCTCGACAGACCTGTAAAAAGCCGCCATATTGCCGACCGGAGCGGAATCCCACACCCACTCGACCGAAAGAATGAGGTCCCCGAGCCTGAAATGACCCGACTTCCAGATGATTTCTGTCAATGCCAATGCAATTTCCGCCCTGGTAGATTCTTCAGGGCAGAACAGAGGTATATTTCTCGCCTGTCTTGTCGCAGGTGATACCAGTTTCAGATAATCTTCTGTCTTCGCGGAATCAAACTCTTTGCCGTCCGGAGCAGGATCCACGCTTTCATCCACAATCGGCTCCGCCTGACAGGTTCCGGAGGGTACTTCCCTTCCCGAAGCCTCTTCCAAAATCTGTCTGGGTGTCAAGTCCATTCTGACGCCATCAATTATGTATTCCGAATCCAGTGCAGAAACAAATCCACTCATATCTGACATTTTCCCGATATTTTTTCAAAAATAGGAAATTCTCCCCGCATTGTCAAGCGGGAATTCGTTAACTTCGCGGAATAAACAGTTATAATCAATGAGAAAAATCGAGGTTTGCTGCACCTCTGCAGAGGATGTCAGAGAGGCAATTCATGGAGGCGCGATACGCGTTGAACTTTGTTCAGCAATCAGTTGCGGAGGGGTAACGCCAAGTCACGGACTGATTTCCGAAGTCGTCGCTGCGGCGGCCGGAAAGATACGGATCAATGTCCTCATACGTCCGCGTGAAGGCACTTTCTGCTATTCCGAATCCGAGGTCAGGACAATGGTTTCAGATATAGAATTCTGCCGGGAAGCCGGCGTGGACGGAGTCGTCATAGGGGCATTGACACCGGAAGGTGACATTAACATTGACATATGCCGGAGGATGGTTGCGGCAGCGGGAAACATGAGCGTCACTTTCCACAGGGCGTTCGATGTGTGCAGGAATCCAAGGCAGGCGCTGGAACAGGTCATAGGCCTCGGTTGCGACAGGCTTCTCACCTCAGGGCAGCAGCCAAAGGCTCTTGCCGGCGCGGAACTTCTGGCAAATCTGGTAGAACTGGCCGGCGGACGAATTATTGTCATGCCTGGATCCGGGATCAATCCGGGCAACATCGCTGAAATCGAGCGCATTACAAAGGCTTCCGAGTTTCATTCTACAGCGAGGGCATCAGTTCCGGACCCGGACAGGCATCATGTGCCGGCACTTGGTTTCGACGAGTCTGCTGACACCGGGGTCATTCTCCGCACGACACACGGGACAGTCCACTCGCTCGTAGCCGGAGACTGAGAGAGTCCGGCTCACATAAAAAAATTCTTTCCTTGCCGCCACACCATCCCAGAGGCATGTCAGCAAGGAAAGAAAACACGAACCAATTATTAAGTAAACCTTATTACTGTTTCCTATTATTTTCCCACTTCTTCAAAAGGCGTCTCCGGAACGCCGGTCCAGCGGTAAAGCACAGCATCACAGCTCTGCTCGCCTGTAGCCTTGTTTTTTGCATTCCTGGAAATATACCATAGTCCGTCTCCAAGTGGATTCAGACCAGTGCTTCCCCACTTGAAACGCCATCCGCGGATTCCGGTAGCCGGGTCTTCGACACCGAGATTGTCATTGAGCTTCAGTTGTGTCGCCGATGCGGAATAAGGCACGCCGGCAAGAGCAGCTTTGAAAGGCTTCTGACCGATGCTGAAGGCATAAAGGTCATAGTTCGGATATTCCGGTTTCTTGCCCTTGTAAACAGCCATGAAGAAATTGCCGGTGGACTCGTCATATGCCAGATTCTGGACTCCCCAGTTGGTATTGCCGGTATAGACGAAGTATTTTGCGGCAGGTTTCTTCGGACCTGAAACATGGATCTGACCGAAAACGACAGGCTTTGCCCATTTGGCAAGACTTGCAAGGTCATATTTCAGAATGACCTGATAGTCATTGTCCTTTCTGGCGAGGTCACCGTAAATGCCGTAAGCCACATAGAGATAGAGTTTCCTGGCATCCGAGAACTTTGTCGCTCCGCCGCCTACTGCCGGTGCTATGGCCACGCCGTCGATCCCGGAACAACCGAACCTGTGTTCCAGTTCCGTTCCTCCGACATTGACCTTGGCATCATAATCCGCGCAAGCGTCACGGACGCAGACTGTCTTAAGGATTTCTCCGTCCTCAGGGTCGGCGCCGATTTTATCCAACTTGTCAACGTCGATGATGGCGATATAGAACACGGACTGCTTCACCACATCTACTGAGAGGACTTTGGCGATTCCCTGTCCGATAATGTCATCCTTGCACTCCAGCGACGCATAGACTTTCCTATCCTTCGGGTCGAAGGTCATGGCTCCGAGATGCCCCTGGATTCTGTCAATGGAAGCAAGTATGTTGCCCTGCATGTCCACTTTCAGGAACCTGCTGGTGAATGACATGTACATGTAGTCAGCCTCGGCGTCATAAGCGATACCCTGAACATGCTGCTTCTGTCCTCCGACAAAGACATGCCCGGGAAGATTGTCGCCCGCATAAGCCGGAACCGCCGGCATTGACAATAGTGCGGCCGCCAGTGCAAAAGCACCGGCAAGCCTCTTGAAAATATCAAACACCCGTTTCATCAGCACTCGTAATGACCGTCCGTACCGAAAAGATACTCCTCGACCTCGTCCATCAGACCTGCCCTGTAGATAAGGTCAATGCCAGTGAACCTGTTTCTCATGAAAGGTATCGCACGGAATGCAGAGCGGAGTTTCTCGCGGCTCACGCCAATCATCTCAGGCTCATAAGGAGCGCCTGCGCGTCTGAGGCAGTCGTGGACCTCATCGAACGGAATGATCTGGTTTCGGATTTTCTCACGGAGCTCAGGCCATGTGTTCTTGATGATTTCCAGCTCCTTGCGGATGCCTTCCCGGTCAATGTACTTTCCCTTGCTCTCCACGAGACCCCTTGCAAGGTGTCCCGGCTTGCCTTCGAATGTGGCACGGATTCTATGCTCCATTTCATCCCACTCAGGCCACTCGGCAACAGCCTTGTCGATATCCATTGCTCCAAGATCCTTGCTGATGAGATATTCCAGACATGCAGTGGAAATGAGGGTTCCGATGGAAACCTTGAATCCGTGTGAAACATGCTTGCCCTCATAGCAGAGGCCTTCCATGTCCCAATAGTGGCTAAACTGATGGTCAGTTCCTGATGCAGGACGGCTTGAAGACATGGCCTGCATAGCGAAACCGCTCATAATCAGACCGTCAGCAAGCTTGCCTGTAGCCTCCACGTCACCAGCTGCGACAGCGTCAGGGTCTGACAATGCATCGCGGAGATTCTTCTGGACAAGTGAGAATGCGAACTCGTCGATCTTCTCGCTGCCGACAGCGTCTGCAATAATCCAGTCAGCGCCTGCAGGAATCTTCGCCATAAGGTCACCATAACCTGAGGCCGACATCCCTTTCGGAGCCGCTGCCGAGATGGCAGGATCGAGAACCATGCCGAGAGGTGCAGGACAGTCGAATGTCTGTTTGTTGCCTTCGAATGTAATGGAAGCGCCATAGGCGGTGTAGCCATCCATTGAAGCAGCTGTACCTACGATGATATAGCGACGTCCGAGATGGCTTGACACGAGCTTGGTAAGGTCATTGATGACACCTGAACCCACTGCAACTGCGATGACGTCACGCTCCTTGAGGTAAGCCTCGAGCTGTTCTATGTATTTCCACTCTGCGAAGAGTTCCGGGTCAGTGAAGATGAACGGCTGTTCAGTCTCAATTCCCGCATTTCTCAGATATGTGTCGACTGCCTCACCTGCGACCCTGTAGGTATTGTTGTCTGCTACTACGATAGCCTTCTTTCCCGGAAAGAGTCTGCTGAACATTGCAGGGACTTTCTCCATCGCACCGGCACCGAATTCAAGAGCCTTTGTGTCTCTGGCTCTTTCCAATGCCATTTCAATTTCTGTCATAATTATCTTGTTTTGTTTTTACCGGCCGGGAACTAGAACTTGTCCGGATAGTCCTCGACCTTGTTTGTAGTGATATAATCCTGTTCGAAGGTCTTGCCGAAACGGTCCGTGGCAACGACCTTGACAGCAGCGGAAGGATTCTTCAATGTATAGTGATACATGTGCGAATTTCCTGTCCTGTCGTAATTGGAACCTCTTCCCTGTACGCCGCAATGGTAGCCTGATGCCCATGCATCACGGCATTTGCCCTTGGTTTCGTTTCCGAAGAGTTCCATAGTGCCTGTGGCGGTACCGTTCTCATAAACCGTCAGTTTCCATGCGCTGTCCGCATTCCAGACATTGGCGACAAGGTCCTTGTCCGTATTGTAGTAGAACTGATAAGACGGCTTGTATCCCTCGAAGAACACGTCCTGACCCTTGTAGAGACGGAGCTGGAAGTTGTCATCCTCACCCGTAGCCTTGTAAGTCCAGTCTGTAA
>ENA-UERK01002655-UERK01002655.1-human-gut-metagenome-genome-assembly--contig:-NODE-2655-length-11564-cov-5.563332_pt1 | contig 11564 bp, 5 predicted proteins | sample MGYA00242957_ERZ507957 | MGnify/ENA primary metagenome ERZ507957 (study PRJEB26167, sample SAMN06115538) | human gut metagenome | host: Homo sapiens | place: China:Heilongjiang | collected 2015-11-06... | reverse complement strand
GTTAAAAAAAACATCAAAAAGGCTCTTGAAAAAGGGTCTTAAGAAGGAAACAAGAAACCTAAATCAAAATTTATAGGCTAAAATAAGCGACCACAACAGTGGTGACATTTTATTGCTTCATGACCGCAATTTGTTGTAAGACAGCATCATAACGATGCCACATATCACCATTTTGACGCCCCGACAATAACAATTTGACGCCCCGATGTAAACAAAACCACCCCGATGTAAAACAAGACCACCCCGACCAAAATAAAACCACCCCGACGAAAACAGAACCACCCCGACCAAAACACCCAGAGCCCCAAAAAGCGCCCCATTAACCCCACGACGAGTCCCATAAAAAAGGAATCTGAGAAGAAAAGAGAAAAAAAGTAATTGCAAACAAGCATACTATTAATTAAATAATCACACCTTTTAATAGCGTATGATAAACATCAATGACAAAAAGAGGAACGCCTTGAACGGCAAAGTACTCACAGCAGCTGTTGCCTGCGCTTTGTTCATGAGCAGTGGACAAGCTACGGCAGCAAGTGTTTCAATGCCGAACGCTATGACAGCAGAAGTTATGTCTGAGACATACAGCACGCTGCCGCAGCAGGCCGACAAAGTGGTCATCACCGTGGTTGACGCAAACGGCGAGCCTATCACAGGCGCCAGCGTTGTAGAACCCGGCACGACAAACGGCGGCATCACCGACATCGACGGTAAGGTAAGCATAAAAGCCGTGGTAGGCAAGACCTACCGCGTGTCTTATGTGGGCTACAAGACCGTTGACGTGAAGGTTAACGGTAAGAACCAGCGCATCGTCCTCACAGAAGACATGGGCGACCTCGACGAGGTGGTTGTAGTGGGTTACGGTGCCCAGAAGAAGGTAGACCTTACCGGTGCTGTGGCTAACGTGAACGTTAAGGAGGCCATCGCAAGCCGTCCTATCACCGACGTGGCAAAGGCGCTGCAGGGCATCACCCCGGGTCTTACCATCACCAACAACCTTGGTGGTGTAGGCACCGAGTCAACCATCAAACTGCGTGGTTCAGTAGGTTCATTGAACGCTGAAGGAGGTACCGCTCCTCTTATCTTGGTTGATAACGTAGAGGTGCCCAGCCTCAACCTCGTCAACCCCGACGACATCGAGACCATCTCTGTGTTGAAAGACGCCGCTTCGGCTTCTATCTACGGTACCCGTGCTGCATGGGGTGTTATCCTTATCACCACAAAGCAGGGTAAGAAGAACGAGAAACCCCGCGTGACCTATTCAAACAACTTTGCTTGGGGCACACCCACCAAGATGCCTAAGCTGGCTTCGGCTGTAGACAACGCCGAGTACATATACAAGCTGGCTCAGAGCAAGGGCCTCGCTGCTTGTACAAACATCGGCTACACCATCGACGAGTATGCCGTTGGTAAGATCAAGGAGTGGGAGCAGAAGTATGGCAACATGTCGCAGAGCGAGCTCGGCGAGATGCAGGAAGGCCGCGACTTCGAGATCAAGAACGGTAAGACCTACTTCTTCCGTTCGTTCGACCCCGTTAACGAGTTTACTCGTAAATGGACTCCGCAGCAGAACCACAACCTCTCTGTGACAGGTGGTAGCGAGAAGACAACATATAACATTTCATTGGGCTATCTGCGCCAGAACGGTGTGATGAACTTTAAGGCCGACAAGTATGACCGTTACAACTTCAACAGTAACATCACCACCGCCATTCGCGACTGGTGGAAGGTTCGCGCTAACGTGTTGTTCACACGCTCGGTTAACGACCAGCCTTACAAATATACCTCTGGTCAGTATGACGCATGGTTCTACCTGATGCGTTGGCCGCGCTGGTATCCGTACGCACAGTATCAGGGCAAGGATTTCCGTTCTGCCGTTACCGACATCAAGCAGGCTAACCGCGAGAGCGTTACCTCTAACTATGTGCGCGTAAACTTAGGTACAGAGCTGAACCCGCTGAAGAACCTCAGCATCAACTTCGACTATACCTTCGCCCTGCTGAACGACGCACAGAAGCGTAACGGCGGCACCGTGATGGCATATAACATGTTTGCAGGCGCTCCCTTCGACAACTACACCAATATCTATGGTGGCGTTGACAACCGCGTGGTACAGACCAGCAAGTATACCATGACCAACGTTTGGAAGGCATACGCTACCTACAACTTCAACATCAAGAAGAATCACCAGTTTAAGGTGATGGCCGGTTTCGATGCCGAGACACGCGAGCGTCTGGGCCACTACTCAGAGCGTCGTGGCCTCATTAGCCAGGATCTGCCCGAGATTGCACTGGCTACAGGCGACCAGTATTCGTTCAACAAGAACTATGCTTATCATAAAGACTTCGCTTCGGCAGGTTTCTTCGGACGTATCAACTACGACTTCATGCAGAAGTATCTGTTCGAGTTTAACGCTCGTTACGATGGCTCTTCTATGTTCCCCTCAGGAAAGAAGTTTGCTTTCTTCCCCTCATTCTCAGCAGGATGGCGTGCCAGCGAGGAGAAATTTATGGATTGGGCTAAGCCCGCACTGTCAAACTTGAAGCTCCGCGGATCATGGGGTACCATCGGTAACCAGGACGTGGCTGCCAACTCGTTCATCTCTACCATGAAATCTACAAACTCTGGTTGGGTAATGGGTGGCAAGAACCAGCTGAGCCTTGAGGCTCCTACGGTGATCTCTGACGGTCTGACATGGGAGCGCGTTTCTACCCTCGACCTCGGTGTCGACATGCGCTTCTTCAAGAACGAGCTGGGTGTGACCTTCGACTACTATCATCGTGTAACTTCTGACATGCACACCGCTGGCGAGGCTCTGCCTTCAACCTTCGGTGCCGATACTCCGAAGATCAACTTCGGTGAGCTGACCGCCAACGGTTGGGAGCTTGCTGTCGACTATAACCACCGCTTCTCTAACGGCCTCGGCATCAGCGCACGCGCATCAGTGTCGCACGTTGTGGAGCGTATCACCAAGTGGAACAAGACAGACCGTAACATCGATGGCAACTACGAGGGCAAGCGCCTCGGCGAGATCTGGGGTTACGAGTCGGACCGCCTGTTCCAGGTTGACGACTTCAACGTGACAACCGATGCCAACGGCAAGAAGGTCTACACGCTGAAGGACGGCATCCCCTCACAGGCTTTGTATGAGAAAGGCGCCTTTAAGTTCCAGCCGGGTGACATGAAATATAAGGATCTCGACGGAGACAAGAAGATAACATACGGAAAGAACACCGTTGAGGATCATGGCGACCAGAAGGTTATTGGTAACTACCTGCCTAACTATGAGTATAGCTTCACACTGGGTGCTAACTGGAAGGGTATCGACTTCAGCGCCTACTTCCAGGGCGTAGGCAAGCGCGACTTCTGGGCAACTGGTAGCGTGGCTATCCCCTGCGGTGGATCAGGTTGGGGTGACTCTATGTTCGACCACCAGATGGACTACTGGACCGAGACCAACACCGACGCCTTCTATCCCCGTCCTTTCGATAATACATGGTCACACGGTGACAAAAGCTTCTTGAAGCAGACCCGCTACCTCTGCAACATGGCATATCTGCGTTGTAAGAACATCACCGTAGGTTACACCTTGCCTAAGGCATGGGTGAGCAAGGCATCTTTGGAGAGCGTTCGCGTTTACTTCAGTGGTGAGAACCTCTTCGAGTTTGACAACATGCACCTGCCTGTTGACCCCGAGAGCACAAATTACAAAACGGGTTATGGTAACAGCTCGTGGTCATTCGGCCGTAGCTATCCTTTCTCTCGTACCCTCTCGTTTGGTATGCAGGTTACGTTCTAAGGCGTGAGACCGCATAAAGATAAATAATAAAACGTGGTATTTATTATCAAAAGAACAAACATTTATGAAAATAAATTTAAATATTCTGAGCGCGGGCCTTCTGCTGGCCACTGCTGTGTCATTCAGCTCTTGTGACGACTTCCTCACACGCGACCCCCAGGACACCGTTACTGACGTTCCGTCGTTCTGGAACAACGAGGAGAACCTCCGTACATCGTTCCTCGACTATTATACTTACTTCTTCCCCGGCTACCGTTCGAGCTGGGAGCGTGCCGACAACTTTGCCGAGACAAACGTTGCCGACTGGACCGACGACAATGCACAGGAAGTAGCTACCTTGTTCACCAAGGTAGCTCCCACAACCGATGCTGACAACTGGAACTTCAAGAAGGTTCGTAACATGAACCTGCTGCTCAGCCGCATTCAGAGCTCTTCTCTTAACGAGGAGGCCAAGAACCACTGGTCGGGCGTGGCTCGCTTTTTCCGCGCCATGGAGTATGCAAAGCTCGTGCAGAAGTTTGGCGACGTGCCTTACTATGACGCAGTGGTTGGTAGCACCGATAACAAGCAGCTTTATCGTGCTCGCGATCCGCGCACCACAGTTATGGATAAGGTGAACGAAGACTTGGCTTTCGCTTGCACCAACATTCGTGTAAACGACGGCACAAAGGGTCTTACCGTAAACCGTGCCGTGGCTCAGGGCTTCGCTTCACGCATCATGCTGTTTGAGGGCACATGGCAGAAGTATCACGCCAACAACACTGCCAAGGCTGCTGAATATCTGAAGGCTGCCAAGGACTATGCTGCTGCGCTGATGCAGACAAACGCTTACTCTATCGCTCCCAGCTACAAGAGCCTCACCACCTCTGAGGATCTCGCTGGCAACCCCGAGATCATCATGTACCGCTCATACGTTGAGAACGTGGTTATGCACTCGCTCATGAGCTTCCAGAACACGGAGCATGAGATGAGCAGCCCCTCACGTTCGTTCATCGATGCCTTCCTCACCAAGAATGGTCTGCCCATCCACCAGGCTGGCAACACCGACTATAAGGGTAAGGAATATGCTAACGAAATTCAGAACCGTGACCCTCGTCTCGCTGATAACATCGACGAGGAAAGTGGTCTGCGTCTGAACGGTGTAGCTGCCGTTTACGCTGCTTCGGGCTATTACGCAAACCGCTATGTGAACAAAGACCTGATTAACAAGCCTGGCGGTATGAGTAATACCAACACCACCGACGCTCCTGTTATGAAGCTGAACGAGGTGCTGATGAACTATATCGAGGCTGCTGCTGAGTTGGCAGATCTCGGACAGTACACACTTACTCAGGACGACTTCGACAAGACCATCAACACTATCCGCGATCGTCAGAGCACACACATGCCTCATGTAACACTGGCTGGCAACGCGCTGAAGGTGAACGGTGTTGAGATTAACGACCCCGACCGTGATGCTACTGTTAAGCCCATCATTTGGGAAATTCGTCGTGAGCGTCGCGTAGAGTTGGCTTATGAGGGTCTGCGTTTCAATGACCTGCGTCGTTGGCGCAAACTCGAATATGCTGACATGGTGAAGAACAAGAAGCTGAACATGGGTGCTTGGATCAACAAGGCCGACTATGACGCTACAGCTATGGCGAAGATTACTCTCTGCGACGAGAACGGCAAAATCGTTGTTACTGGCAACGAGGGTTACATCATGCCTATCACTGAGGTGGCTAAGATGCGTGAAATGGCTGACAAGGATTATCTCTATCCTATCCCTGTTGACCAGATCACCATGTACGAGACCCACGGATTCAAGCTCACCCAGAACCCTGGTTGGTAAAAATGAAAACAAGAACCTGACGGTTGGAAAGACCTGAGGGTTGAACAAAAAAGCGGGAACCTTTCTGAGAAGGTTTCCGCTTTTTTGGGCTTATTTTACCATTACAAAACTTTCACGAAAAGACTTATTTACATCGCGCTTCGCGCTCGTTGTTTTTCTTTTAAACATTAATTTCCATTAATTGAACATTAATGAAACATTAATTTTTCCGCGCGAAGCGCGTATTAATGATAATTAATGGGTCATTAATGATAATTAATGTTCAAAAAACAACGAGCGCGAAGCGCGATGTAAATGGTTGGAAAGACCAACGGTTGAACAAAAAAGCGGGAACCTCCTCAGAAAGGTTCCCGCTTTTTTTGGCTTTATACGTTTTTGTGATTATTTTTGCAGCATAAAAACTTAAAGAAAGAATCATACAATGAAGAAACGAGCAATAGTGATGGGAGCCACATCGGGCATAGGGCAAGAAGTAGCAAAATTGCTTGCCGCCAACGGTTACGAGGTAGGCCTTGCAGGACGACGCGAGGAACGACTGGTGCAGATGGCACAAGCCACACCTGGCATCGTGGCGCACAGACAGATAGACGTGACAAAGGAAGACGCACCAACGGAGCTGCACAAGCTCATAGAGGAGCTTGGAGGCATGGACCTCTATTTCCATAGCTCAGGCATAGGTTGGGAGAACGTGTCGTTAGACCCTGACAAAGAACTGAAGACGGTGGAGACAAACGGCGTGGGCTTTGTGCGCATGGTGTCGGCGGCTTATAACTGGTTTGCTGAGCAGAAAGCAGACGAAGCAAAGCAAAGAGCAGAAGGGGATGAGCAGAGAGCAAGCAGCAAGGAGCGTAAAGCCCGCATAGCCTGTATCACCTCAATCGCCCGCACCCGCGGCTTGGGTGCTGCCCCAGCCTACTCTGCCACGAAGCGCATGCAAGCCCACTACCTGGAGTGTCTGTCGCAGCAAGCCCGCATGCGCCATCTTAACATCGGCATTACCGACATACGCCCCGGCTTTGTTGCCACCGACCTCATTGCGGGCAGCCACTTCCCTCTACAGCTTAAAGCCGAAGATGTGGCACGCACCATTGTACACGCCGTAGAGCGCGGCAGCGAGGTGGTGACCATCGACTGGCGTTACCGTCTGCTTGTCGCCGCCTGGCAACTGATCCCGCGTTGGCTATGGGTGAGGCTTACCACAATAAAATAATGATGTTGTGGCAAAAAAAAGGCATTGACTTCGATTATAACACGAAATCAATGCCTTATATTTTTTCTTATCAGCGAAGATTAGCCGTCGCTGATGAGATTAGTATTAGTCAAGCCACTTTACATAGCAGAAATCCTGACGGTGAGGCAGGTTCTCGTTCTTCGGGAACATGCGCACGCAGCTCTTGAATGAGCCGGCAACGTCGGGTTCGAAGGTAGCCTCGAAGGTGTACTGGTTACCCTCCTGCTTAACAACCTTGAAGGGACGCACGTTGTAGATACGGTCGTTGCCGTTCTCGTCCTTGGTGATAGACACCAGCTCGAGACCTACAGCATCGTTAAGGCCAGCCTCGTCGATGACATAACGCATGGTGTATTTCTTGCCTGTCTCAGCACCATAGAGCACAGAGTCGTCCTTAGACACCACACGGATGGAATCCCAACGCTCTGCCACTGCTTCCTTCCACTGAGCGATGTCCTTAGCCAGACGGTTGTCGTTGGCCTGGAGCTTGTGGTAACGGGCAGCCTCCTTGGTGTAGAACTTGTCATAGTAGTCGTCGAGCTGACGCTTCATGGTGTAGTGAGGAGCGATAGTGGCGATAGAGCTCTTGATGGTCTTCACCCAACCTTCGCTGTAACCCTTCTTGTTGCGGTCATAGTAGAGAGGAATGATGTCGTTCTCAAGCAGCGAGTAGATGGTAGCAGCATCGAGCTGATCCTGATAGCCCTGGTTCTGGTAAGTGCGCTTCTCGGGAAGAGCCCAGCCGGCACCCTCACGATAACCCTCAACCCACCATCCGTCGAGCACGGAGAGGTTTACGACACCGTTCATCTCAGCCTTCTCACCAGATGTACCTGAAGCCTCAAGAGGACGTGTAGGTGTGTTCATCCAGATGTCGACGCCAGAAACGAGGCGACGGGCGAGCTGCATGTCATAGTCCTCAAGGAAGATGATCTTGCCGAGGAACTCAGGACGCTGGCTGATCTCGAAGATCTTCTTGATCAGACCCTGGCCTGCGCCGTCGGCGGGGTGAGCCTTACCAGAGAAGAGGAACTGAACGGGACGCTCAGGGTTGTTCACGATCTTGGCCAGACGGTCAAGGTCGGTGAAGAGCAGGTGAGCACGCTTGTAGGTGGCGAAACGACGGCAGAAGCCGATCATCAGCGCGTTGGGGTTGATGCGCTCGAGCAGAGACACCACGCGTGAGGGATCGCCCTGGTTCTTGAGCCATGTCTGTGTGAACTTCTCACGGATGTAGCTTGTGAGCTTCTTCTTGAGCGTCATGCGGGTCTCCCAGATCTCCTCGTCGGGCACATTGTAGATGGCATGCCAGATGCTCTCGTTGCTCTGGTCGCTCATGAAGGTCTCGTCGAAATATTTAGCATAGAGCTTGCGCCACTCGGTAGCTGTCCATGTGGGGAAGTGAACACCGTTGGTAACGTAGCCAACGTGGTTCTCCTCAGGATAGTAGCCCTTCCAGATGGGTGAGAACATCTGCTGGCTTACCCAGCCGTGGAGCTTGCTCACGCCGTTAACCTCCTGGCAGGTGTTGCATGCGAAGGTTGACATGCAGAAACGCTCGCTGTGGTCATCGGGGTTCTGACGGCCCATGCCGATGAACTCGTCCCAAGAGATGCCGAGCTGCTGAGGATAGCCACCCATGTACTTGCCGAAGAGAGCCTCGTCGAAGTAGTCGTGACCGGCGGGAACGGGAGTGTGGACGGTGTAAAGAGAAGAGGCGCGTACCAGCTCCATGGCCTGGTTGAAGGTGAGGCCGCTCTTAACGTAGTCGCACAGACGCTCAAGGTTGCAGAGAGCAGCGTGACCCTCGTTGCAGTGGTAGATGTCTTTCTTGATGCCCAGCTTCTTGAGCATGAGCATGCCGCCGATACCGAGCAGGATCTCCTGCTTCAGACGGTTCTCCCAGTCGCCACCATAGAGAGAGTGGGTGATGGGGCGGTCAAACTCAGAGTTCATCTCGTTGTCGGTGTCGAGCAGGTAGAGCTTCACACGGCCAACGTTAACCTGCCAAACGTAAGCATGAACCTGATAGTTCATGTAGGGCACGTCCACAACAACGGGGTTGCCGTTCTTGTCGAGCACGCGCTCGATGGGCAGCGAGTTGAAGTTTTGTGCGTCATAGTTGGCAATCTGCTGTCCGTCCATGCTGAGCGACTGCTTGAAGTAGCCGTAGCGATAGAGGAAGCCGATGGCACACATGTCGACGTTGCTGTCAGAAGCCTCCTTTACATAGTCGCCGGCGAGCATGCCGAGACCGCCAGAATAGATCTTCAGCACCTGGTTGATTCCATACTCCATGCAGAAGTAGGCAACAGAAGCACGCTTCTTGTTGGGCTTAACGTCCATGTAGGCGCGGAACATCTTGTAAACGTCCTTAACGCGCTTCATGATGGTCTTGTCCTTAACGATAGCTTCCTTGCGCTCGTAGCTCAGACGCTCAAGGAGCAACACGGGGTTGCGTCCTACCTCTTCGTAGAGTTTTGCGTCCAGACTCTCCCACATGTCGCGGGCTTCATAGTTCCATGCCCACCACATGTTGTGAGCAATCTCGTCAAGACACTTCAGCTGTTCGGGAAGTGTCGACTTGATACTAACCTCCTTCCACTGAGGAGCGTTAGAATAATCGGCTTTAATTTTCATATTTGGAATTTTGGATATTATACTTTGTGAATAGTTAAAAACTTTAGAAGTTGTTATCTCATCACATGTTCTTTTTTCTCTCTATGGCTTTGCGCAAAGCGATGTCGTAAGCCTCATAATAATATTTTATGAAATGGCTCCACAACGCCTTCTTCGATATGGCCTCGGCAGCCTTGCGTGAGGCGGCTGTCTGTTTGGCATCGAAGGAAGAGTAGCGCACGATGGTGTTGCTGATGTCGTCGGCCACCTCATTATAATTGGTGTCGGTGCGGTGGATGACCTGAACGCCCTCCTCCACCGTTCCGTCGTGACCAAGCACGGTGTTGGCCCACAGGCCGAAGCCAGCAAGGTCGGTGGTGATGCACGGCACCTTGAAGGCAACAGCCTCAAGCGGTGTGTACCCCCACGGCTCATAATAAGAAGGATAGACGCAGAGGTCGTTGCCGAGAATGAGGTCATAATAGCTCTTGTTCAACACGCCGTCGTCGCCGGTGAGGTAGCAAGGCACAAAGAAGAGCTTCACGCGGTCGTACTTGTCGTTGCGCATGCCGAGCCAGTTCATCATGCCGAGCACACGGTCGCTGCCTTCTTCGTGCAGACGGTGTGTGGCCACGGGGTTGGGCAGCGGTGTGTCGAACACCTTGGTCTTGCTCTGCAGACGCTCCACAAGGTCGGTGCGTGCTTCCTTCATCCATGCCGGCACCTCGATGAGGGCGATGACCTTCTTCTTAAGGTCATGGTTGAAACGCAGGCGGTTGATGCTCTCCACGAACACATCGATGCCCTTGTTGCGCATCTCGTAACGTCCGCTTGTCGACACGATCATGGTGTCGTCATCGTCGAAGGTGTCGCCTGTCAGGGCGTTGGCCATGCGGAAGATCAGCTTGCGTGCTTCCTTGCGCTTCTTGTCAAACTCGCGCTTGGCGGGCACAAACGAGTTGTCAAAGCCGTTGGGCAGCACCACGTCTACGGGTTTGTCGAGCAGCTGCGCACACTCGCGGGCTGTGATGTCGCTCACGGTGGTAAAGCAGTCGACATACTTGGCTGTCTGCTTCTCTATCGACTGCTTGCTCTGCATGTTAAGCTCCTGCGCCATCTGGTCGCCGTTGTAGCCTGTGAAATATTCGTAGAGCGGCTTGTTGTTGCCTGCGATGCTTCGGCCTATGCTTGTGGCATGGGTTGTGAACATCGTGGCGACCTGCGGCAGGCGGTCGTTGATGTAGAGGATGCCGAGACCTGTCATCCACTCGTTGCCGTGATATATGACGTTGTCGTCGGTGGACAGATAAAAACGGTAATAGCTCTCTGTCACGCGTGCAGCAGCGTAAGAGAACATTGACGCCTCGTCGTAATCGCCATAGGCGTGGAGGCTGTCGACACCATATTTCTCCCACAAGCGGGCATAGATGTCGTTCTTCTTCGAATAAAAGACGGAAAAATCTACCAATATAGCGACGGGACGGCCTGGCACATCCCATCGTCCTGTCTTCACGTTGAGACCCTCCTCGGCTGCCTTCTTCTTCCAGTCGGCAAACAGCGAGGTGTCTTCTATAAAATAAGGACTGCACTTTGAGCCCCAACAATCCGGGCCAATAAAAATAATCCGGTCGGGCATTGTTTCCTGAAGAGTCTGTGCGCGTGATGCCAAGACGGTGTATATTCCACCCACCTTATTGCACACTTCCCAGCTCGACTCGAATATGTAATCTGGTCTTAAGCGTTTCATAAGTTTTGTCAAATAACGGCACAAAAATACAATTAAAAAAATAAAAACACGATTTTTTTACAATTATTTTCCTAAAAAACAGCGCTTTCTTGACTTAATTCATTACATTTGCGAACAAAAACCGTTCATTATGAAAAAAGCATTGTTAATCATGGCGTTGCTGATTTCGTGTATCGCCGCCATGGCCCAAAAAGAGGCAAACGTTTTCACAGGTTACTTATACAACAGCGAATATCAGGTTTTCCTGAAAATTAATTTCGTTGAAAAGAACGTCGTGTCGGAAACGCAACCGCTCTTCGGCGAGATGCCGGGCTATTTTGGAGCGAAACGCGACGTGCGC
>ENA-UERK01002646-UERK01002646.1-human-gut-metagenome-genome-assembly--contig:-NODE-2646-length-11582-cov-24.841373_pt1 | contig 11582 bp, 12 predicted proteins | sample MGYA00242957_ERZ507957 | MGnify/ENA primary metagenome ERZ507957 (study PRJEB26167, sample SAMN06115538) | human gut metagenome | host: Homo sapiens | place: China:Heilongjiang | collected 2015-11-06... | reverse complement strand
GACCGATACTAATTGTCCGAGGGCTTGAACTTCTTTCTCTTTTCTTTCTTTATTCAGTTTCTTATTACTTTTTTGTCAAAGAACAAGAGAGTAAATACTTTTAGGGAAAAAGCACCTTTAGCTCAGTTGGTAGAGCAACTGACTCTTAATCAGTGGGTCCCGGGTTCGAATCCCTGAAGGTGCACCATAAGTTAGTGCTATTAACGCATAGGGTCCACCCGTTCCCATTCCGAACACGGAAGTTAAGCTATGCGGTGCCGAAGATACTTGGCGGGAAGCTGTCCGGGAAAATAGGTCGGTGCTAACTTGGAAGTTGGTCTTTTTAACGCATAGGGTCCACCCGTTCCCATTCCGAACACGGAAGTTAAGCTATGCGGTGCCGAAGATACTTGGCGGGAAGCTGTCCGGGAAAATAGGTCGAGGCCAACTCCTTTTTATATTCCTCTTTAGCTCAGTTGGTTAGAGCACCTGACTGTTAATCAGGGGGTCGTTAGTTCAAGTCTAACAAGGGGAGCCATCTAAGATAGACGAAATGGCTATCTACCTAAAAACCCTTGAAATTCAAGGGTTTTTTCGTATTTTGGGGGCAAAAAACATCTTTGGTTTTTACGGCTGTAAAATACCGACATCAGAGACTCGAACGAGCGACTTATTGCCGAAAATGCGAGCAAATAACTGTTAATCACATTCATTACACCGAATGACTGTTAATCAGGCGGGAAACCGCCCCAAATACCGTTTGGCACTGACCACTACCTGTTTACAGTCATCCGCCTTTCGGGGTAATTTTCTTTGATTCGGAGGCGATTTCATTGAGCAAATATGAGCCGCTTTGGAGATTCCTTTCCGGTGACGGAAGTGGATGTATTCAATTTTCCTTTGGACGGATAGAAGAGATTCTTGGTTTTCCATTGGATCATTCTTTCCTGAATTATAAACAGGAAGCAGAAATATTTGGATACCGTGTCGAGAAAATTTCGCTCAAAGAAAAATGGGTGCGTTTTGTCCGCATTGCCGCACAGTGACATCATACCTTTGCAAATCCTCTTGCTTTCCTATATAATATAGGTTAAGAAAGGCAGGGGACACACATGAAAAAGAATTACGAATCCGTTTACCGCATGAAACTTACCGGCTATCAGGTCAGAACCGCCATCGGGATTCTGAATGAACGCCGTCTTGCATTGAAGTCACAGGGATGCACCCTTGAGAACAGCGAAGAATATGCGGGTGTATTTAACCTGCTCAGCCGTTTTCTTGACCTGCTTCCCGCCTGACACAACTGAATATCTGAAATCAAGCCATCTTTATACCGCAATTTCGCGGTCAATGAAGGTGGCTTTTTTTATTGCCAAAATTAAAAATCAAGGAGGAACTGAATGTACATTGAAATGAACCCAACCGGGCTGACGCTTTCCGACCTGATCTGCGTTGCCCACCGAAAACGAAGTGAGGACACCGGCTTTCCGTATGCTGTACAGTCCTGCCGATGCTCCAACTGCCGTTATGTCAGCGAAGGTAAATGTTCTCTGAAAGAGTGCTGCTGTATGGCGGAGCGAGTACGGGCGCACACCTGTACCTTTGCCGAGATTCTGCACAACTGCTTTGCCAATGTAAAGGACAATGTGTTCCATTACCGACTTCGCCTTGCTGCGGAACGCGTAACCATGGCAAAAACCTGTTTCCTTGACAGGGAACACAGAGCAAGATTTCAGAAAGCACTCCACCGAGTGCGTGGAAACGATAAAAGTCTCATCGCGCAGCTTTTTGTCCTTACCGCAACCGAAAGCCTGTGGAGCGCATCGGACGATGCCGTAGGAAAGAGCAGTATCTCCTATCAGACGCAGCTTGCCACGCTGACCTATTCGAGGGAGGTGTGGTGCAGTTTCCTGCGGACAGCGGCATTTCAGTACAAGTATTCGTTCCCCGATCAGGTGCTCATCTGGTCACAGCGCCCTCATGCGCGGGCGTGCGCAGAACTTGAACTTTGGAACAAGGTGTTTGATCGTTGGGTCAACCGCCATGCCAAAGGAATTGCCCTGATAAAGGACAAGGGCATTTATACCGGTATCCGCTATGTCTTTGATGTGGCGGATACCCATGGGCGGCACGGGGAGGAACTGAAGCTGTGGCAGGTGCGGAATGGGTATCACGACGATGTGACCGAAGCGCTGGAGAATCGGTTCGGAAAATTGGAGGATGACAGCAGTTTTGTCGCGTCGGTGATTTCCGCGTGTCAAAATGCGGTTGAGGATAACATGACCGACTACCTCTCCGACCTTTCTCACCTGACAGGGAACAGTGCCTTGGAAGGGATGGACGAGGACAATCTGAAAAAAGGAGAAAGTAGAAAGATGAACACATCCGGAGAAGCTGCCGAGCAGGTTATGAGGATGTCGCTGGAAGGCGCGGAGATCCTCATCAAGCTCACAGGCAGCGGAGCAAAAAATGCGGCTGTTCTCTTGTATTCCATTTACAAGGAGCAGAACAAGACAAGGGGCAAGGAACGACTGACCAATATGCTTCGTTCCGGTAAGCCTTGCCGGAAAGTTCGTCCATGGACGAGGGCAAAGCCGTTACGGGCAGTCCTTCTCCGGGCAGAAGCGGAACGGAGCCGAACGGGAAGAAATCGTTGACCATGTCGAGCCTGACAGAAACAGAATCAAAGCCCCAGGAGGGAGAATCGACATCACAGCCGAAATCGAAAGAATCCGGAGCGGACGGCTACAAAACACCATGCGGAAGGGTTGATATTTCCGATGTGATCCGTCGCAAAAAAGAAGCGAGGGCAGCGCAGGCAAGGACTTTCCAGAAATCGATGAGTATATCGCCGACATGGAAGCCTTTGACGATGCAGACCTTGAGGTCTATCTGGAATTTTTGCAAAACGAAAGGAACAAAGAGAATGAAAAACAAAAAGAAAATGCCTCTTAAGGCAAGAAAATTTCTGAAAGTGTGGGTGACGGCAGTGCTGGTCATTTTCGTTGTCGGTGCTATGGCACTGACCTGCTTTGCGGCGGAAGATGATCCGATCACGGTGGTCAACAACCTTTCCGACTTCATGTTCGGGCTTGTCCGCGCGGTCGGTATGATTATGCTCGGATTTGCCGTTGTGCAGATCGGGCTATCTCTCAAGAGCCACGACCCGTCGCAGAGAGCGAACGGTTTTCTGACACTTGCGGGCGGTGTGGTCATTACTTTTGCGAAAGAAATTCTCAATCTGATTACGGGCGGCTGACGCCCGTATGAGGAGGTGCGGGAATGAGTAACAATTGGATCGTTGAGAATATCCAAAATGCCCTCGACACCTGGAACGACAAACTGAACGAGATATGGCGGCTGCTTTCGCAGTCGCCTACCGAGTTCAAGGGCGGCACGGTATGGAATGTCATGGTAAACATCAACGGGACGCTCAAAGCGGTTGGTTATGCGCTTTTGGTGCTGTTCTTCCTGATGGGAATCATGCGGCATTACAATTCCATGCAGGAGATCAAGCGTCCTGAACAGGCACTCAAGCTGTTTGTCCGGTTTGTGCTTGCGAAAGCTGCGGTCACATGGGGGCTGGATCTGATGATGGCAATGTTTACGATTGTACAGGGCATCATTTCTAAAATTATGGCTTCCTCCGGCATTGGCGGCAGAAGCGGAATCTATCTGCCGGGTGAGATGATAAAGACCATAGAGGATTGCGGCTTTTGGGAGAGCATTCCGCTGTGGGCAGTAACGCTGATCGGCAGTCTGCTGATTTGGGTGCTGTCCTTTATCCTGATTCTCACGGTGTACGGGCGAATGTTCAAGCTCTTTATGTATGCCGCAATCGCGCCGATTCCGCTGTCGTCGTTCGCCGGGGAGGAAACAGGGAATATCGGTAAGAGCTTTCTGAAATCTTTTGCCGGCGTATGTCTGGAGGGCGCGATCATCGTGCTTGCCTGCGTCATCTATTCGCTGTTTGCGTCAGCTCCGCCATCTGTCAGTACCGGTGCCTCGGCAATTACGCAGGTCTGGACTTATGTTGGGGAAATCGTATTCAATATGCTTGTGCTTGTCGGGACAGTGAAGCTGTCGGATCAGGTTGTGAGTAAGATGCTTGGAATATAAACGGAGGGGAAATGAACAGAATTATTTGCAAAGACGCATTGGCGGCATTGAGAGAACTGCCGGACAGATGCGTCAATTTATGTGTAACAAGCCCGCCTTATTATGGGCTTCGGGATTACGGTGTGGACGGGCAGATCGGGACGGAGGAATCTCCGCAGGCGTATATCTGCCGTTTGGTAGAGGTGTTTCGGGAGGTCAGGCGGGTACTCACGGACGACGGGACGCTTTGGCTGAACATTGCCGACAGCTACGCCGGAAGCGGAAAGGGAATATGGAAAGGGGCAACGGAGAAAACGGACTGCAAAAACAATTACCGTGCCGATACAACGGCGGCGATTCACGGAATGCCGGTTGTATGGGACGGAATCAAGGCAAAGGATATGATTGGAATCCCGTGGATGCTTGCCTTTGCACTCCGTGCGGACGGATGGTATCTGCGTTCGGATATTATCTGGAACAAGACAAACGGTTTGCCCGAAAATGTAAAGGACAGACCGACAAAATCCTATGAACATATCTTCCTGCTTACGAAATCTCCGAAGTATTATTACGATGCCGAAGCCATTGCGGAACCGTTACAGCCTTGCAGTATTGCAAGATATGAGAGAGGGCGTTCCGACCACACCAAATATAAGGGCTTCAACGGCAATCAGTCAATCAACGAAAAACGGGAACGCGGGCAGAAATGTAAGAAGCTGACGCGGAACAGGCGTGATGTCTGGAATCTCAGTACCAATTCTTACAGAATGGACGGGCATTTTGCCATGTTTCCGGAGCGATTGGTGGAGCCGTGCATCCTTGCAGGGTGTCCTGTCGGCGGAGTGGTGTTGGATCCGTTCTTCGGTAGCGGAACGACCGGGGCGGTTGCCAAACGGCTCGGACGGCAGTATATCGGGATTGACCTGAACCCTGCGTATTGCCGGGCGGCGGAAGATCGGATTCGTGAAATCCCGGATAACGGGGAACGGGAGCTTACGGAGGAACGGAAAAACGATGGAAATTAAAATCAACAAAGAAATCAAAGAATACACCGAAACAATGTTTTTCGGCTTATCGGTGCGGCAGTTCATTTTCGCCCTGCTTGCCTGTGGCGCGGCAGTCGGTATCTACTTCGGATGCCGTTCCTTTCTGGGAACGGAAACGCTTTCATGGCTTTGCATGGTGGGAGCCGCGCCCTTTGCGGCTCTCGGCTTTATCCGATATAACGGTATGACAGCCGAGCAGTTGGTGCGGGCATGGTTTCGCTTTGAAGTGCGGATGCCGCGCAGACTGTTGTTTCGGGGAACAAATACGCTCGTAAGAGCAGAAAAGAGAGGAAACAAATGAGCCTTTTCGGACATAAACAGAAAACGGTGGAACCGGATGCTATTCCGACTACCGTGGAACAGGCAATTCCCATCCGCGATGTATGCGAGGATGGGATTTTTCTTGTAGGGCGGAATCTTTGGTCAAAGACCTTCCGTTTTACCGATGTCAATTATGCAACGGCATCCAAGGAGGATAAGGAGGGGATGTTCTTTGCCTACTCCGAAATTCTGAATACCTTTGATGCCGGAGCTATGACCAAGATTACGGTCAACAACCGACGACTGAATCAGACCAAGTTCCGCGAAAATAATATGCTGGAGCTTCAGGGCGATTCGCTTGACAAATATCGCAACGAATATAACCGTATTCTTGCGGGCAATGCCAATCTGTCAAACGGCATTACACAGGACAAGTACCTGACGGTTACGGTGGAAAAGAAAACGGAGGAAGAAGCGCGGGCGTATTTCAACCGTATCTCTGCCGAATTTGCGGCGTTGTTCGCAAAGCTCGGCTCCAGATTTGAGGAGATCACAGCAGAAGAAAAACTCCGCATTCTGTTTGACTTCTTCCACTACGGCGCGGAGGACGATTACCGCTATGACGCGGGATTGTATGCACAGCGCGGATACAGCTTCAAGGATGCCATTGCACCGGACTGTCTGGAATTCCGTACCGACTATTTCAAAATGGACGGGCGATACGGCAGGGTACTGTACCTGCGCGACTATGCCAATTTCATCAAAGACAGCTTCATCGCGGAACTGACCGACATCGACCGAGGTATGATCCTTTCGATCGATGCAAGCCCCATTACAACAGAAGCCGCCGTGAAATTGGGTGAGAATAAGCTGCTTTCGGTGGAAACCAACATTTCCAATTGGCAGCGCAAGCAGAACAGCAACAATAACTTTTCCGCTACCGTTCCGTATGACATGGAGCGTCAGCGTGAGGAAAGCCGTGAATTTCTCAATGATCTGGTAGCCCGCGATCAGCGCATGATCCCGGCGCTCATTACGCTGGTGCATACGGCAGATACCAAGGAGCAGCTTGACGCGGATACCGAATCCATCCGGCAGTGTGCGAGAAAGCACCTGTGTTCACTGAATATCCTCCGCTGGCAGCAGCTTGAGGGACTGAACACGGTACTCCCATACGGCGCACCGAAGCTGGATATTCGCAGAACATTGACAACGGAATCGCTGGCAGTGTTTATGCCGTTCCGGGTGCAGGAGGTTTGTCATACGGGCGGCATTTATTTTGCCAATAACGCGATTTCAAAGAACCTGATTATGGTCAACCGCGCGGAGCTGCTCAACGGCAACAGCTTCATTACCGGTGTTTCCGGTTCAGGTAAGTCGATTCTGGCAAAGCAGGAGATTATCAATCTGTACCTGTCGGATAAGGATGCGGATATTATTATCATCGACCCGGAGCGCGAATATGGCAAGATTATGGATGCTTTCGGGGGAGAGAACATTGAAATCTCGGCAACGAGCAAGAATCATATCAATGCAATGGACATCAATATGGACTATGCCGACGGACAGAACCCCGTTACGCTGAAATCCGAGTATATGCTGTCCCTGTGTGAGCAGGCGGTATGCGACCTCGGACCGAAGCAGAAGTCGCTCATAGACCGCTGTACGGCAAATCTGCTGAACGGATATATGCGAAGCGGCTTTTGCGGCAAGGCACCGACGCTGAAAGATTTCTACGAAGAACTCAAAGCACAGCCGGAACCCGAAGCAAAGGATATTGCACTGTCGCTGGAACTCTTTACAAGCGGCAGTCTTGATACCTTTGCCAACGAAACCAATGTAGATACCAAGAACCGCCTGATCTGCTATGACATCCACGATCTCGGCAGAGCCTTGATGCCTATCGGAATGCTTGTGGTGCTCGATAATATTCTCAACCGAATTACAGCGAACAAGGCGAGAGGGAGAAAGACCTATATCTTCATTGATGAAATCTATCTTCTTTTCAAGCATGAGTACTCGGCGAACTTTTTGTTCACGCTTTGGAAGATCGGAAATTGGGGACTGAAAGAAACGCGAAAGAACATTCTGAAATGGCGCAGTCGTTCGAAGAAGCTCAAAGTAAATGTACAGCAGCCGAAACAGCTTCCTGCCCCTAAGCGTCCGGCTTTACCACCTGCAAAAACAACGGCAAAAACGGTACAGAAAGGTGTAAAGACAGCACAGCAAACAGCTAAGGCGGCGGCGAAAACCGCAAAAGTGACCGTCAAAGCCGCACAGAGGGCGGTACAGGCGGCAAAAGTAGCGGCGAAAGCCGCCGTAAGGTTTGCAAAGGTTGCGGCAAAAGCCATTGTTGCCGCCGTAAAAGCTACGGTAGCGGCAGTCAAGGGAATTGTTGCGGCAATTGCCGCAGGCGGTTGGATTGCCGTTGTGGTCATTCTCCTGATTTGTATGATCGGGCTTGTGGTAGGATCGGTGTTCGGCATTTTTGCTCCAAACCCGGATAACGAAAACGGTATCACGATTGTTCAGACGGTACGCGAAGCAAATGCGGAATACGAGGCACAGATCGCGGAGATAAAGAGTCGATACGACTATGATATGTGCTTTGTATCGGGTGAGCCGTGCGAATGGAGTCTTGCTATCGCTGTATATGCCGTTAAGACAAATCGGACAGAAGATGTCGTGACCTTTGACGATGAAAAAGCTGAGGTTCTGAAAGAAATTTACCGCTGCTTGAATCGTTTGGATGTCCATACGGAGCATATCACGGTGAAAGAAACGCACCTTGAAACGCAGGAGGACGGAAGCGTTGTGTCGGTCGAGAAGGAAGTTGTGAAAACCTATTTGTATATTGACACGGTTCCTTTAACCGCAGAAGAAGCGGCGAACCTTTACGGCTTTGATACGAAGCAAAGGGAACAACTTGGAGAATTGCTCTCCGATAGAAATAAAGAGATGTGGGATGGCTTGCTGTCATAAGTATTTTGTCTTGAAAAAGCACCGAAAATATGGTATAATAAAAGCGTGAAAAAACATAGACGGGGCAGTCGGCAATACCATGTAAGCAGGAAAAATAATGGTTTGCAACCGATTAACAAACGATTAAAAAAACAATTGATAGTTACAGCAATGAAAAAAGACGACTTTCACGGTCGTCTTTTTTCTATATATTGAGATAATTATAAAACACGGAGGGGTATAAATTGAGTGAATACGGATATGTCCGGGTATCGTCAATCGATCAAAATGAGGAACGGCAAATGGCAAATCTGAAAACTTGCCAAAAATACCGCTCTCGAAGAAGCAATGTCTTTGGGGTTATGAAAGATTGCCATTTACATCACAGGAAATGCTGATGTCAATGTTTGCGGTGTCAACCGTAACAAACAGAACTTTCCTCTTAAATGTTCCAACACCGTATGCAGTATTGCCGGCTTTAGTAGCATTACCATTGCTGAAAGACCAGTCGCTTGCATAAATTGTTTGAGAGTATGTAGCACTTGTGCAGGTTGCCGAAACATTTTCTACTACAGAAAATTCAGCAAACAAAGTGTATTCCCATTCGAGATTTCCCTTTTTATCACGACAAGTTACTACTTTGTTTCCCGCTTTTGTAAAAGTTGCTGAATCGGTTGATGTGAGTGACAATGTGGAAATATCTTTGGCTATGAGTGTGATTGTGATATAGCTACCATTATTCAAATAAACAATTTCAGTTTTATTTTTGTGAACGAATTCAATATCACGGGCTGCGAAAGCCGATGGTGTTAATGTAAACATAAGAAGGAATGTTAATAATATCGAAAAGATGCGTTTTTTCATAATGATTCTCCTTGAAAATATTTGATTTTAGAAATTGTTTGTGATGTTAATTGTGTGTTCATTGATGATGGAATCTGCCAATATATACACAGTAAGAATAAGCGCCAGCAAAAGGACTACGGACAAAATCTTATAAAATATAAATCTTTTTGCTTTTTTATGTAGATGCTGGATATCATCTGCCGACGCAAATGATGATGCAATGTCCTTGGGTGTGCCGAACCTGTTTTCAATATCGTTGATTGTTATTTCATCATCAGGGTGTTCTTCGATATATTCATAAATTCTGTTTTTAAGCTCCGATATGAATGCAAATTTTATACCACCCGGACAAGCGAGCAGCTTTTTCACTTCGGAGCAATATTTTTTGATATCTTTATTGATTGTTTTCTTCATTTTGTTTTCCCTCGACAGAATAATTCATAATCAGATTTACACCCTCGATGACTTTTGAGTATACATCGATTATCGTGTTTAAATATTCGGCTCCAAGTGGTTCAAGGTGGTAATAAACGCGCGTTCTGCGCTTTCCTACAAGGACTTTGTTTTCGGAAATATAGTTTTTGCCGATAAGCCGATACAGGGGACCATACAAAGACCCCTCTTTGATGTCTATCAGCCCCTTTCCTCTTATATTCATTTCGTTTATCATCTGATAGCCGTACATATCTTCCTGCGACAGCATTTTCAGAATGAGCATTTCGAGAATTCCTCGTTTGAGGTTTTCTTCAATGTCGTTTTTTTGTATCATTTTTCTTTTACCTATTCAAGCGCTTAATAGTGTAAATCTACTATATCATACAAATTTCGCGTTGTCAATATTATTTGTGACAAAATATACTTGACAAAATTGATTTTGTGTGGTAATATATAAGCGGAAAATCATTTAGGTGCATCATGCGATAAATTTCAAATGTTAGACTTTTCATGATTTATTTATGAGTTTTGTTTTGTTAAAAGTGTACATGCAATAACATTTAGAGTCGTAATGGTAGAACCGTGGTCGCTCATTGCCGAACGACTCGGCGGGGCGGACTATGACGGGGATATGGTCAAAGTCATTCGTGAGCCGGTGATATGTGAAAGTATCGCCTCTCACTATAAGGAAACGGCAAATCCATTTGAAGACCGATTCGCAAGCCGTAACAATCTGCCTCTGCTCAGTATTCCGCCTGCCGAACCGCAGTTGCGGGATGCAAATGACCTGCACGCTCGGTTTGAGGCAGTCAAGAGCACCTTTTCCTCGCGTGTCGGGCAGATTTCCAATACCGCTCTTGACCGCAGTATTCTCGCTTACGATGAAAATGCGGATACCGACATCAAAGAAAAGTGCAGACAGGAAACCGAAACGCTTGCGATTCTGACGGGGCTTGAGATCGACTCGGCAAAAAGCGGTATCAAGCCCGACCTGTCGGCATACCTGCACACCGACGACAAGCTGCGCAGCCGGTATCTGAAATACAAGCGACTGCTTGAGGATGCGGAAGACCGTCCTGCATGGTATGAGGAAACCTTTGCGAAACAAATGAAGGATTATATCGACGGGACAGACTGGGAGAGCGTCACGGCAAATGTAGAGAAGCTGCCATACTATGCCCACATGCTGAAAAAGCACACGCCGCGAAAAGTGATAAAGCCTGCACCTTCCGCAGAACTGTTCACTTTTGCCAGGCATCCGAATTGGAAAGATAATCTTGACCCGTCACTGTTCCCGCCGATCCGAACGCTGATCGACACCTATGACCGTTGCCTGCGGCGTATTCGGTCGCGCAAGCACCCGACGCCGGGCAACTCCAAGCGACGGGACATTGACCGTATTCTGACCATGCGGGATCAGGAAAACACCTATGATACCGACAGCCTGTATGCACTGTTCACGGGAATCGCCGCCGCCCGAATTAAGACCGTCCGTGACGCGCTGCGAGCCGAACAGTGGCACTTCATGAAGCCGGAGGAGCGGTTATCCTTCTTGCAGGAATATCTCCCAGAAGAGGCTTTTCGGGCGTATGACGGCTTGTTCTCGGACTTCCGCATGGGCGGGTATCGGGTGTTCGGCGACATCATCTGTGATATTGACGATGCCAACAGGCTGGCTGACAAAAGTAAACTGCACTACAAAAACGATACACCAGAGATGACGGCTATGATTGACACTTACCATAACCGCCTGCCGGGCGTGGATTACCGTGAGGCGGTAGCCGCTGCCTGTCGGTTGTGCCTTGCAAAGATCACGCCGCCGTTTCAGGCAATCCGCTATGCCGAGGCGATGAACAGGCGGGATTTTATCTTTGATGTACTGCTTGAAGAAGCGGAATTTTATCTGATCGGAGGCGGAAACGGATGATAGAGAAATCGATAACAAACGAATGGGCG
>ENA-UERK01002645-UERK01002645.1-human-gut-metagenome-genome-assembly--contig:-NODE-2645-length-11588-cov-8.803666_pt1 | contig 11588 bp, 8 predicted proteins | sample MGYA00242957_ERZ507957 | MGnify/ENA primary metagenome ERZ507957 (study PRJEB26167, sample SAMN06115538) | human gut metagenome | host: Homo sapiens | place: China:Heilongjiang | collected 2015-11-06... | reverse complement strand
TAGGCGTGAGCCGAGGATAGCAGACAGTATGTCCTTATGTTCTTCTGTTTCCCGCGTTAGCGGCTGCCAAGCCACGCTACGGCGTCAGCCCTTATGTTTCTTGAGGCCACCCGGACGTTAGTCCGTGGCCAGCCGCGCAGCGGCCTTGTGTGTTTCTTATGTAGCTTATGTTCTTATGTTCCCGCGGTAAGCGCCTTAAAAGCCTACCCCTCGGCGTCAGCCCTTATGTTCTTGAGGCCACGCGGACGATAGTCCGTGGTCTTCAGCCGCGCAGCGGCCTTATGTCCTTATGTTCTTATGTCCTTTTGTTTCCCGCGTTAGCGGCTGCCAATCCACGCCACGGCGTCAGCCCATTAGCATATTAACATATTAGCAGCCATTAGCCCATCAGAGAGTTCCCTCCCTCCTCAGCGGGTAATTACCGCGCAGCCTTTCAAAGTCGTCAGGGCAAAGCTTGAGTGCCACACTGTCGCGCACAGGGTCATAAAGCCGCAGTTCGGGCGCAAGCAAATGCCCCACCCCCTCAGGGTAATAAGCAAACCCCTCAGGCAACTCAGGCGCCGACACTGCCTCGAAAGCTGACGCGTCCAATCCAAAATGCCCCGCCACAGCCTCCAAACTCATTCGCGTACCGTTAGCCTTGCCGTCAGCGCTGTAACCCGCAATGTGCGGTGTACCCACAAACACCATGTCAAGCAATTCACGGTCAATGCCAGGCTCATGCTCCCAAGTGTCAATCACTGCCGTGCGCACACGTCCGGCCTTCATGGCAGCCTTCAGCGCAGCAGTGTCCACCACCTCGCCGCGACTACTGTTAATCACCACAGCCCCCTTGCGCAACTTGCCAAAAAAATCCCGTCCTGCCAAGTGAAACGTAGGATAAGGCTGAGGCTCACGCGTCAGCGGCGTATGAAACGTCACCACGTCAGCCCTTTCAGCCACCTCGTCAAGCCCCACAAAGTCAGGTCCCGACGCCCCCTCGTGCGCGGCACGCAGCGGGTCGCAAAGCAGCACCTCCTTAAATCCCAGCCTTTCAGCCATCAGCAGCACCTGCGTGCCCACATGGCCCACACCCACAATGCCCAGCGTCAAACCGCCAAACACCGTGCGATCAAGTTCACCGCGCGTCACCCGTGCCGTAGCAGGCAGCAGTTCACCCCCCGCGCGCCAGCACCCGTGTGCAGCCAGTTGCAGCAGCACAGCCTCAATATACTGTGCCACACTGCGAGCGTTACAGCCCGGGCAGTTAGTCCATGCTATGCCAGCCTCCTTCAGCCACGCCGTGTCCAGGTGGTCATAGCCAATAGTAGCCGTTGCAATAAACTGAACCTTCGAGCCTTCAAGCAGCGCCCTGTCACAGTGCGTGCGAGTGCGCACAATCAGCGCATCAGCGTCACGCACATCATCGGGACCAATTTCAGCCCCCGCCTTATACGTCACATCACCCAGCAGTTCGGCATAGCCGTGCATAAAGGGTATTTTAGAGTCAATGACCAGTTTCATGTCCTTACGTCTGTTGTAGTAAAGGCCATTGCTGCCAGCATTCGCGCAGCAATGGCCTTGTTCAAATCATTATTCAATGCCACACTTATGGTATGGCATCAATATCCTTTTGAGTCAGTCCTGTCAGTTTTTCTATCAAGTCATAGCCCAGGCCCTCCCTTTTCATTTCGCTAACCATTTTGTTGAGTGTCTCAACCCGTCCTTTAGCCAAACCTTTAGCCATGCCTTCGGCCATACCTTTAGCCATGCCCTCGGCACGTCCCTCGTCCTTGGCAGTATCAAGCGAGTTCTTTATGTCGCGGTAAGCCTTCAAGCTATCCTCGTATTCCTTCAATTCCGTGTGGGTGAAACTTGCAATTTCGGCTTCCGAGTGATTTGTCAGCAGGTCCTTGTTGGGCAACGTGCCGAAATTACGCTTAGATCCAAGACTAATATATGGTTCCTCAGTATATCTCATAATTTGGGTTAGAGGGTTAAGAGGTTAGAGGTAGGGTATTCAAAATCGGCATCAAAAGCGCGACCGTTTTTGGAGCATTTTAAGTTGCCTGGAACGCGCTGCAAAAAACGCAAGCACTAATGGGGGCGACGCGTCTCGCGTCGGGATAGAGAAAGGATGGAAATACAAACTATACTAAATAATAGCTGCATCTTTTCCCGACGCGAGACGCGTCGCCCCCATTAGAGGTAGCGTTCGGTGCTTGAGTCCGTTCGCATGTTTACTTTCCACCGAACAGCCAGAACAACGAATAGAATTCCCCAAAACGACACCATAGGTTAGAGTGTTAGGAGGTTTGCGGGTTTAGAGGTTAGGGGGTTAAAAGATTACCATAACGTGCCTAACACACAAAGGTTACTTTATAACCTCATAACCTTGCTAACTCAATGCCACACTTATGGTATGGCATCAATATCCTTTTGAGTCAGTCCAGTCAGCTTTTCTATCAAGTCATAGCCCAGGCCCTCCCTCTTCATTTCGCTAACCATTTTGTTGAGAGTCTCACCCCGTCCTTTAGCCAAACCTTTAGCCATGCCCTCAGCCATACCTTTAGCCAAACCTTTAGCCATACCTTCAGCCATACCTTTAGCCATGCCCTCGGCACGTCCCTCGTCCTTGGCAGTATCAAGCGAGTTCTTTATGTCGCGGTAAGCCTTCAAGCTATCCTCATATTCCTTCAATTCCGTGTGGGTGAAACTTGCGATTTCGGCTTCCGAAAACAAGTGGTCAAACACCGCGTTGCGCAGGTGTGCAGGTTGCTTGTTGAGCCGGGCAAGGTTCTTCAGCACATATATCCATTTGTCATACAACGTGTCAAGCTCGTCCAGGTTCTTGTTGAATTTAGCTACTTCCACATACTTAAACCTCAGCTTCTCGTTGAACACCTTGTTGGTTTCCTTGTCAATCAGCGCCACATCATGGATGATGGAGTCTCTTGCAAAAGCCTCTTCGTGCATGTCAAAGTTGAGCAGGGCCACCACGTAGACGTGTGCCAGCTTAAAGTTCCAGTCCTGTCCCTTTGGAGCTTGTTCGCGTATGGGAAAGGTTGCATAATACAATGAGCGGTCCTTAAAGTAGTGCTGCTTTGCATTCTGCATCTCCACAATAAACTTCTCGCCTCGCTCATTCTCGCAATACACGTCAAAAATAGCCTTGCGTTCGGCATACACGTCGCCCACATGTTCGCTGTTCAGAAAGTGCACATCTTTCACCACCTCCTCACCATTAAAAAGCGAGTTAAGGAAACTTATCAGCAAGTCCTTGTTAGGCAGCGTGCCGAAAATGCGCTTAAATCCAAAGTCTGTAAGAAGACTTATATAACGTTCCTCAGTATATCTCATAATTATAAAGTGAATTACTGGGTAAAGAGGTTAATAAGTTGCCTGAAATGCACTGCACAAAACGCTACCTCTAATGGGGGCGACGCGTCCCGCGTCGGGATAATGAAAGAAAAGAATACAAGCTCCACCAAATAACAGCTGCATCTTTTCCCGACGCGAGACGCGTCGCCCCCATTAGTGCTAGCGTTTTGTGCTAGCGTTTTGTGCTAGCGTTTGCCGATAGCGTTTGGGTCTTTTGGCCTTTCAGACCGTACCCTCAAGCTCAATGCCTCTGGCGGCGTACAGAGTAGCCACCACCCGACGATTTGCCGGTTGAAGCCTTAGGCTGGCGTGATTTCGTCTTGGCCGGTTTGCTCTGCTTCGTAGAGCTGCCAGACGACACCTTCGTTGTGCTTGTGCGGCGCGTGCTCGACGTGCGACGCGAAGTAGACGTGCGCCGGCTTGTGCGCGAAGCCTTGCCAGCCGCAGCTAACGAGTCAGCCGCCGCCTGCGCCAGCGAGTCGGCACGCAACTTGGCATAATAAGCACTGTCGCGTCCGTAAACGTGCTCCTGCACATCAACCAGCTGCTTCTCAATGCGCTTCTGTTCGCGAATTACCGCAGAGTCGTCCGTGCAATAGTTCGACAGCAAGCGGTCCTGCAAATTCACAGCCTTGTAAATGTCGCCCTTGTAACACTTCATTGTAAAAAAGTCGTCGGCCGACATCATAGCCGCATTATTCAGCGACGAGCCCATCAGCATCAGCTTGCCCAGATAAGGCGCAATGTCACTCATCTTCACCCAAAACATGGGGTACTGCGCCAGCTCGCCGCCAAAGTCAGCATCGCCGCGTTTCAGCACAGGGCAGAGCGCTGTCACCTGACTGCGGAAAGTAGCCGTATGCTGGTCGTAGTAAGTACTCTCCTTTACAAAGTAAGCCTTCACCTCGTCCGACGGAATGTCAGCATCGTTCACACGCACCTTGTCACCCTTCGACTCGTAAAAGATGTGGTAGCGGTCCATCAACTGCTTGGCCGTCACCTCGTTCTTGGCCGAAAAATCCTCGTTGCCGTCAAGCTTATAGTCGTAAGCCTTGATTTGCTTGCGCAGCAGCAACTTAAACAAGTACGTAAACAAATTCTCGCGTCCGTCCTGCGGCGTGGTAGGGTAGTAGAGCACCGCATTCTGTTCCTTGCTCAAGTCGATGGTGCGGTACAAGTCACGTCGCCAGGCCGCATCAGCCGGCATGGTCTGTGCGGTCGGAAACTCGCGGTATGCGCTGCCTTGCGGCGCGTTGAGTTGTTGTTCCTGTCGAGCCTGCTGTTCAGCGCGCCGGCGTGGCGGCTGAGCCTGGGCCACATCAGCATAAGCCGTGGCACAGAGCAGCAGTACAAGGGCAAATATCTTTTTCATGAGGTTGTGTTAATTTACTATCACTTCGAGACTACCGTTAAGGTTGCGCGCAATGCCGTCGGGACCGATGGCACGCACCTTCGATATGTAGAAACGCTGGCCGCGGCGCAGCTCGCGCATCAAGTTACGTTGGTTCTCGGTAAAGTTGGCACCCGCCGAGGGTTCGGGGCGGAAGTTGCCCATGCGGTCGGCAAACACCGTTTCAAAACTCAGCACCCTGAACGGGATATTGAGCAACCCGTCGTCAATGGCAGCCCCCAGGCCATGAGCACCAATAATGCTCCCCTTGGCTATGCGGCCACCCCTAAAGCGGTCGGCTCCCACCTGTATAAAGGCCGTCGGGTCGGGCAGCTTGCGCACCTGGAAGGTAAACTGGCCCATATTCTGCGCCTTGCCGTTCACCGTGCCGCTCACCGTAAAGGTCACGTGTTCGCCCACCCTGGCCGGACGTGCCGTATACTTGCCAGGGCCGCGCTGCACAAGCGAGCCGCCCGTCATGGTCAAGTGCACACCAGCATTGCCGCCCGCAGCCGTCACACTGATGGGGTTGTCAAAGCCCGCATAGAGCACATTCATCAAGTCGGCCGCCACAGTGGCACCCGTGGGCGGTGCTATCACATTATACTTCTGCGTAAAGTTGCGGCGTATCACATCGCCCGCAGCATTAGGCATCAGTATGTAGCCCGAAAAACTGTACTGGCCCGGGCCACCCACCGTAAAGTTGTAAGAGCCGTCGGCCGCAATGCGCCGGCCGTTCACATATATCTCGGGGCGCTGCGTGGTGTCGACAGCCGCCATAAATATCTTAGAGCGGAACTGCTCGCCGGGGTACAGCGTGGTAGCCTCGGCCGACACATAGGCGTTAAGCTGGTTCACGCGGATATCCTTCAAGTCGATGTTAGCCAGCAGCGTGTGCACCACCTCGTTTTCAGCCTTGCGCACATCACTCTGCAGCTTGGCCAGCATCGTCACCGCAGCCACCGAGGGCATCTCCTCAAACATATATTGCTGCCAGTTCTTGCCCACCGTGTTCTCGTTGCGGGGCACATCAGTCGACAGGTTCGAGGCAATGATAGCCTTTTGCCGAGGGTCGGTCACGAGGGCCAGAATGCGGTTGCGGAACGAGTTGATGGCATCGAACAGCTGTTTGCCCTTGCCCCGTGCCGGAGCCAGCATCACGCGGTTAGAGCCCTCAAGGTCCTCCTTATTCTGCAAGTTGTCGGGGTCAGCGTCCTTGCCGTCAGCCTCACGGGCAATGGCCATACGCAGTTCGCCGGCAAAGTTGTATAGCGAGTCGCTCATACGTTTCACCTCCATGGCCTTGTCGTACCATGGTTTCACCTTTGCCGGATTACCCTTCATGGCCTCGGCAAAGTCAGCGTAGAGCGCTTGGTTCTCCTTCATGGCATTGCCAGTGGTGCGCTTCAGACTCTCGCCAATCATGGTGAAGCCCTTCAGCACGTCACTCGACACATTGAGCGCCAACATAGCCATTAACACGATATACATCAGGTTAATCATCTTTTGGCGTGGAGATACCGGTCTTTTCTTTACAGACATCTGTAGTAATGTTATTATATATTCAAATTCTTCGCTTGGCGTGGGCAGGCCGCAATATCCGTTATTGCAGTATCGTATACTTTGCTTGTAGTTAGTGAGGGCTGAAAGCTATCCGTTATTGCAGTATCGTATACTTTGCTTGTAGTTAGTGAGGGCTGAAAGCTATCCGTTATTGCAGTATCGTATACTTTGCCTGTAGTTAGTGCGGGCTGAAAGCCCAATGTAGCACATAGCCCAGGGCAAGCGTAGCGACACCCTGGGTGTCCTGTGTTGGAGCAGTCGCGCCCTGTAAGGGCAAAAGCCTTAATTATGTACACCCTTGCCGCTCTATCTATGCTTTTGCCCTTACAGGGCGCGTCAATAGGTGCTGTGGGTGTAACCCAGGGTGTCGCTTCGCTTGCCCTGGGCTATGTGCTCCACTGGGCCTTCAGCCCGCCTTTCAAGCACGTCACGGCGTCAGCCACATCAGCATATCAGCTCATTAGCATATCAACCCATAACCCTCGGCGTCAGCCCTTATGTTCTTGCGGCCACGCGGACGTCAGTCCGTGGCCGTCCGCCGCGCAGCGGCCTTATGTCCTTATGCTCTTATGTTCTTATGTTTCCCGCGTTAGCGGCAGCCAAGCCACGGCGTCAGCCCTTATGTTTCTTATAGTATGGGGCGCAGCCCCCATACCAAAGTTATGTCTCTTATGTAGCCTATGTTCTTATGTCTCCGCGGTAAGCGCAAAGCAACCAGCCCCGCGCTAAGCGAAGAACAACGTCACATCAACATGCCCGATCTACTCCGCCTGCTTCGGCATATTCACCGCCATGGCGTCAATCATGCGGCGGTACACACCATTAAGCTCCTCAATGCGTTTGGCCAGTTGGCGCGTCTCCTCATTGATCTGCTCGATAGTGCCCACCTGCTTGCTGATGCTCTGAAAGTGCAAGTCATAAGTCTTGTTGATAGCCGTGAGCGTGCGGTTAAGCTGCGCCATCTCCTCACTGTCGTGAGCCAGACGTGCGCTCTGCTCGTCCACCTTGGTAAAGGTGTCGGCCAGTGTGCGCAACTTGGCAATGTATGCCTGCGTAGCCTCCTCCATTTCGGGCGAGAGCACCGCTTGTGCACGACGCAGCAGCTCATCGTTTGCCAACCGTATGATTTCGGCCAACCGTTTGGCCTCGGCGTCAAAGGGCTGGGCACCAGCCGGTGTGGCAGCCGCAATGGCAGCCTGTGCCGCCTCGGCCGCATTCGGTGCCGCAGCAGCCGTAGCAGCCGCCGTTTCGGGCGCAGCAGCAGTGCCACCCCCGCCAACGGTTGCCGTTGCAGCGGCAGCAGCGGCAGCGCCACCACCCACAAACACCACACCACTCACGCCCTGAGCCGCAGCCGCAGCAGGCTGGGCAGCGGGTTGAGCCGCAGCAGGTTGAGCCACAGGCTGAGCAGCAGGCTGAGAAACCGCCTCATCAGCTGTCGTATCCTCAATGGTATCCTCGTCAGTGTCGTCAGCCTCCTCGTCGTCGTCAGTCAAGCCGAGTCGTGCGGCTATCTCCTCGTCAGTCTCATAGTCGTGCGGCAGTTCCTTGCCAATCTCATCCTTGTCGAATGGGCGGTCAAAGGCCGAGAGGAAGAACACCACCACCTCGGTGCCCATACCCATAAAAAGCATAAAGTTGCCGCCCGGCAGGTGAGTCAGTTTGAACAGCGCACCAAGAATTACGATTGATGCACCCCACGAGTAGGCATAATTAAGGAACGTCTGTCCGGGCACACTATCCATCCAGTGTTGCAAGCGGACTACTATGTTAATCTTGCTCATTATTTCTTCTTCTTGCCATTGTTAGTTGCACTTGTCGTGTTAGCCTTCGACCTCACGCAGCGGAAACCGATGTACGAGCGCGGCTGGTTTTGATACTCCCACGTGCGCCATGCCGAGCGAATGTACGACATGGGGTCCTTCCACGAACCGCCGCGCACACTCTTGCGCTTCAGCACATAGGGGTCCTCCTTGGCAGCGTTGTAGGTCAGTTGCGGATTGAGGTCGGCCATGGCGTCCACACCCGCCTCGGTGTACACCGTGCTGGTCCATTCAGCCACGTTGCCCGCCATGTCGAACAAGCCGTTAGAGTTGGCACCATAGATGCCCACGCGCGAGGTAATAAGGTTGCCGTCGTCGGTATAATTGCCGCGGTCGGGCTTAAAGTTGGCATAGTAGCAGCCGTCCTGGCTCTTCGACTCCATGCCCTGCCACGGATAGGGGTTACCCTCCTTGCCGCGTGCGGCATATTCCCACTCCACCTCGGTAGGCAGGCGGTAGCGCTGAATAAATTTGGCCTGTGGCCCCATGCCCTTGAGCAGATAGTTGGTGCGCCAGGCGCAGAAAGCCTCGGCCTGCTCCCACGACACACCCACCACGGGGTAGTCGTTGTAGTTGGCCGACGAAAAGTAGAGCTTCATGTACTGCTCGTTGTTGGCATTTGAAAAGTCGTTCACCCACACCGTTGTGTCGGGGTACACGGGCACGATGTAAGTGTTCAGAAAGTCGTAAAGGCTCGAGAGCGGCCGTTCGATAGTCTGTCGCACAATCTGTCCGTTATCGTCCACATAAGCCGTATCCTTCGATATCATCACCACCTCATCGGGGTCGGTAGGGTGGTCAGTATTGAGCGAGCGCTCCTTAGGGTCGAGCCGGTATTTGCGCAGCGCGGCCTTTTCGTAGTCAAACACCTCGTAGCGGTAGTTAAGCTGTTTGGTGTCAATCATGCGCGTGCCGTCAATGGGGTGCGTGTAGTACACACTGTTAATGGCGCGTTCCTGGTCCTCGTTAGGTTTGCGCGGCAGCGGTTTAGCCCAGTTAAGGTGCGGTTTCACGGGGTCGCCGTTTCTGTCCACCTCAATTTTGTACGTTTCATCGCCGCCATATTGCGGGTCGGCCAGTCTTTCGCGAATGATAGAGTCGCGCACCCACTCCACAAACTGTCGGTACATGCCGTTAGTCACCTCTGTTTGGTCCATCCAGAACCCGTCCACCGAGATGTCCTTTTGTGATGTCACCGTGCCCCACAGCGAGTCATTCTTTTCGAGGCCCACCTTCAGGTAGCCGCGTTTCACCTCCACCATGCCGTAGGGTGTCGGTTCGTTAAACGAGGCGCCGCGTGCGCCGGTCACCTCGCCGCCGCTCATCATGGCTCTGCCGCTGCCCATGCACGATGCCATCAGGCCGCACAGGGCAAGAGCCGCGAGTATATTTGCTATTTTGTGTAACATACAGTAGTTGTAAGTACTAATGGTGTTTATGTGTATTATATAGATATTGTGTGCATGAGATTTTTTTGCGAGACCATTTTGTGAAACGCGCTGCAAGAAGCGCAAGCACAAATGGGGGCGACGCGTCCCGGGAAACAAAGCTGTTGCTGAAATGCGCTGCAAGAAACGCAAGCATAAATGGGGGCGACGCGTCCCGCGTCGGGAAATAAAGCTGTTGCACAAGCGGATTCACCGAGGCGGGACGCCTCGCCCCCATTTGTGCTTGCTTTCTTATGCCCTTATGTCCTTATGTCTCCCGTGTCAGCGGCTGCCAGACCACGCTACGGCGTCAGCCCTTATGTTTCTTGAGGCCACCCGGACGTTAGTCCGTGGCCGTCAGCCGCGCAGCGGCCTTGTGTGTATCTTATGTAAACTTATGTTCTTATGTTTCCGCGGTAAGCGGCTAATACACGCCACGTCTTATGTCCTTATGCTCTTATGTCCTTATGTTTTCCGCGTTAGCGGCTGCAAGGCCCCGCTACGGCGTCAGCCCGTTAAGCCTGTTAACATATTAACAACACGCTCACTCGCTACAGCCACCTCACCGAACGGTGCAAGTTCCGTCCCTTCTTGCCAAGGTTAAGGTCCAGGCGGTAGCCCAGTGTAATTTCGTGCTGTCCGGCGCCCAGCCCCATGCCCGAAGTGTTAGCCTCGTACGAGTAGCCAAGGTCCACACCATGAAACATGCCCCCCACAAAGCCCGTCACCGAGTGTTGCGGACTGTAGCCAAGACCGCAGTACAGCCGCTTCTTCTGATGCGCATATTGTAGCCGCGCCGTAATGTCCGCCCTGAAAGCCGTGCCATCGTAGCGCAACATGGTAGAGGGTGTTATAGTAAATAACGGACTTCGCAGCCGAATATTGTATGCCGCCGTCAAATTATATAAAGCTTTTACCTTCAGCTCGTTCATTTCGCCCATTGTCACCGTGGGCGAAGTCACGTGCTGCATGGCCAGTCCCACCTGCCAGCGCCGGTGTGCGTAGTAAAGGCCCACCGAGGCATCAAACTTCGACCCGTCAAGGTCGGTGGTAGGAAAAGCCGGGTCGTTGGCGTCGCCCAGGTCGGCCTTGGAACCTTTAAGACTCTCGTTCAGCATGTCCGCCTCGGCACCGATGCTCAGTGTGCCGCCCCACAGCTTGAAGTGGTAAGCATACTGCACGCTGAACCGCTTGTGGCTGAACAAGCCGAAAGCATCGTTCATAAAGTACACCCCCACGCCGTGCCGTGTCTTGCCCAACTGAAAGGCCATGTCGGCCCCGGCATACATGGTAGAGCCGCCGTCCTCGTAGCCAGCGGCATGAGTCTGCATGGCCGCGTTGATGTTGAGTTGCGGAGTGCGTCCCACGGCAGCGGGGTTAAACTGCGGTTCCACCAGCCAGTAGTGCGACAGTGCAGGGTCCTGCTGCGCCCATGCCACATTGCCCGTGGCCGCAAGGGCTACGAGCACACCTATAATATATATATATGTGCGTGTGAGGCGTTGGTGCATCTCAGTTTAGTTGCGGGTGTCAGCTCTATTGTTTTATAATTTTTATTGTCACATTTGGCACAGTGCTTTGTCAAGGCCGTACCATGTGCGCTGCAAAGTTAATATTAAATGCCGAAGTATGTTGTGCGCGGGCGGATTTTCAGTTACGGGAGTACGGATTTTTTGTTGCTACGGGTGGAAAATCGCTCGCTCGGCTCGGTGTGGCTGCTGTGGAAATGTGCTAATGTCGTGGCGTGGCTGGGCAGCCGCTAACGCGGGAGACAGAAGAACATAAGGACATAAGAACATAAGATAACGTTCGTGCTTGCCGCTTACCGCGGGAACATAAGAACACAAGTTTACATAAGAAACACATAAGGCCGCTGCGCGGCTGTCGGCCACGGACTACGTCCGGGTGGCCTCAAGAGACATAAGGGCTGACGCCGTAGCGTGGCTGGGCAGCCGCTAACGCGGGAGACATAAGGACATAAGAACAAAAGAACATAAGATATAACGTTCGTGCTTGCCGCTTACC
>ENA-UERK01002644-UERK01002644.1-human-gut-metagenome-genome-assembly--contig:-NODE-2644-length-11592-cov-4.646895_pt1 | contig 11592 bp, 9 predicted proteins | sample MGYA00242957_ERZ507957 | MGnify/ENA primary metagenome ERZ507957 (study PRJEB26167, sample SAMN06115538) | human gut metagenome | host: Homo sapiens | place: China:Heilongjiang | collected 2015-11-06... | reverse complement strand
CGTTGAAGTCAGAAAGAATAATATATCATTTGTTGGTGAAAGCACTGATGATACTATAATAACAGAAAGCTATTATGCAAGAATGATTATGCCTGATGGCTCTAAACGTGGAACTTTCCGTTCTTATACATTTTTCGTCTACGCAGACAATTTTACTGCCAGCAATTTAACTTTTGAAAATGCAGCCGGATTCGGTGATGAATTTGGCCAGGCGATTGCAGTATATGCCGAAGGGGATAACATAACTTTCAGGAACTGCAAAATTCTCGGTCATCAGGATACTCTGTTCACCGGTCCTCTTCCAATGAAAGAAAAGCAGCCTGGTGGTTTCACCGGACCTACAATTGACGGAATACGCCGTGTTGTCCACCAGTTATATGAAGACTGCTACATTGCAGGAGAAATTGATTTTATATTTGGAAGTGCTACTGCTTACTTTAAAAACTGCACCCTTTTTGCACTGAACAGAAATCAGGAAATCAATGCTTTCTATACAGCACCGTCTACATATGAAGGACAGGCTTTTGGTTATGTATTTGAGAGCTGTACATTTACAGGTAACTGTCCTCCAAAAAGTGTTGCTTTAAGCAGGCCATGGAGAATACATGCCAAAACAGTTCTTCTTAACTGCAGCTATTCCGATCAGATAATTGATGAAGGATTTACTGACTGGAACAAGCCCGAATCGCATGAAACTGTATATTATGCAGAATACAACGGACATGGAGAAGGTTTTAAGCCTGAAAAAAGAGCAGCTTATGTTCATCAGTTAAATGAATCAGAAGCTGCCCTCTATACCCTTGAAAATGTTATGAATTCCTAATTAATTGTTAATGAACCAAGCGATGTTCCAGATGATGTTGCCGTCATAGAAGCCACGGCTACTGAACTGGCATCGCTTTCTTTTACCTGAAAAAGTATCACAACATCTTTACTTGCACCTGCTGCAAGACTTACATTCTTTAATGTTGTTATATCATTCTTAAGGATAGATGCATAATTGCTTACGACAGTTCCTCCAACTTCCAGCTTAAATGTCACATTGCCTGATGAATTAAGTGTTACTGCCTGTCCACTTGTATTAGTGAGTGTAAGTTCAACTGCAACCACTTCACATCCAGACTGTGCCGGTACAGATACATATGCATCTGATGGATAAGAACTGCCTGTAACATAGTCTTTATATTTAACTGTAACACCACTAAGCCCCAATGCTGACGGAAGTGAGCCCATTAAATCTGTTGATGTTGTTCCTGCCTTACCAGAAGCAGAATCTGTTGTTGACGCTGCAGAAGATGACGAAGCTGTTGGCTTCTGTGAATTGCCAGCCTGACTCTGTGTTGGTGTCCGTGTACTGCTGTTAGTACCGGCAGTTGTTGTAACACCTGTCTTCTGTGCAGTATTAAGCTTCTGATACTTCCATTCATTATCATATGAATACTTAAGAAGTGTTCCTGCTATATATTCTGCTACAAGGTCATTCTCTTCATTAGTCAGTGATATATCATTCTTACCACAGCCTGTAAGTGCTGCCATACACAAAAGTACAAGCAGACCTGTTATAACTTTTTTCATATATTGTTCCTCAAATCCCTTTTAAAATCATTATTACCGTCCATAAAGAATAATCATATTATTCCAAAACGCTTATAATAATTATATCATATTATGATTTACAATCAAGATTAAACCAGAATTCTACACCATCAGATACATTTCTGACGCCATACTCCTGTCCCATTGAATCCATAATAGCCTTGACAATTGACAGTCCGATACCATTACCACCATATTCTCTTGTTCTTGCCTTATCAGTCTTGTAGAACTTCTCCCATATTCTTTCAAGGTCTTCATCAGCAATATTCTTACCACTGTTATATACAGTGACTGTAATAGTACCTCCGTCCTCTGATTTTCCTGTTCTTACTTCAATAGCGCGCTTTCCATCGCAATGATTGAGTGCATTAGATATATAGTTAGTAAGTACTTCTTCTGTCTTATATTCATCAGCCCATACAAAATTCTGTTCATTGCGGTTATCAAATACTATACTCATATTCTTCTGGCCAGCCCTTATTGCGTTAGCATCAACTACAGAAGCAATCAGTTCATTAATATTAAATCTTTCCATCTCAGGCTCATCATTGCCAAATTCAATCTGGTTAAGCGTAAGAAGTCTCTTAACCATGATATTCATTTTGTTGGCCTCATCCATAATAACATCACAGTAAAATTCCATGCTTTCAGGATCATCTGTTATGCCTTCCTTAAGCCCCTCAGCATATCCTTGTATAAGTGCAATAGGAGTCTTTAACTCATGAGAAACATTTGAAAGGAAATCTGTTCTCATTATCTCAAGCTTTTCCTTCTTATCAATATCTTTCTTAAGTTCAAGGTTAGCCTTCTTAAGTTCTGCAATGTTCTGTTCCAGCTTCTCCGACATGTTGTTCATACTCTTTCCAAGCAGACCTATCTCACCCTTATCACTGCCCTCATATCTTGCATCAAAATCCATCTCTGACATTCTCTCTGCAATATTAGAAAGCTGTTTAATCGGTCTTGTAATATATGTTGATACTACAAATGCTGCAATAATACCTACAACAAGAATTGCTCCTCCAACATATTTTATAAGTGTTGTAGATATATTTACATTATCCTTGATTCCCTGAATAGGAGTTCTTAATATGATTGAGTATCCGTTATCAAGCGTACCCCATATCTCAAGATAATAATCTCCAAGTCTTTCATCGTACACTTTCTGTAAAGTGTAATTATCATTGGAGCTTATGATTGTCCTGTTCTCTACAAGTGATGTACCCGACATATCAATAATGTCTTCCAGACGTTTCTTATGGTCTTTCTTATCATCCATATCAGCAGGGTTGGCTGAATCAGTGCCATCAGTTGCATTATCAGAAGAATTATCTGCCGATTCATCATCCGGATTCTTAGGCTCCGGTGCTTTATCAGGAGAACCATTATTCTTAAAAATGTCCCCATTAAATATACTCATACGGAGTCTCTCCATCATTGAATCGTCTCCCTGGGTACTTACATATATGGTACACCAGCTGCTGTCAACCACAAGCACTGATATTCCCTTTGCTGTAGATATGTTCTCCATATCTGCACACATAGTATCTTTGTCTATCTGAGAATCTGTGTACTTCTGCATAATGTCATTAACATTTTCATATGAACTTATCATACTTTTCTGCTTACGGTTCATATATACTTTCTCAGAAAAAATGCTGTTAAATCCAATAAGCATTGCTACCAGACATGTAACTGTTGCTACCAGAAGAAGTGTAATCTTGAATTTAATAGAATGTATCTTCATCTTTCATTGCCTTCCTTATACACAGAATCAGCCAACAATAAACTTGTAGCCCATGCCCCAGATAGTCTTGATATAATCGCCCTTATCACCCATCTTTTTTCTTAACTTCTTAACATGGGTATCAATAGTTCTTGCATCACCATAGTAATCATAATTCCATACATTGTTAAGAATCTTCTCTCTTGACAATGCAAGTCCTTTATTCTCAACGAAATAAGTAAGCAATTCAAATTCTTTATAGCTTAACTCGATCTCTTCTCCGTCAATCTTAACAATATGTGCGGCTTTATCTATAGTAATTCCGCCTATCTCGATTATCTCGTTACTGTCAACGCCATATGCACGCCTTATAATTGCATCAACTCTCGCTGTAAGTATCTTAGGCGAAAATGGCTTGGCAATATATTCGTCAGCTCCACATTCAAAGCCTTGTAGTTCATCCATCTCCTCGCCCTTTGCTGTAAGCATTATAATAGGAACTTTAGAATCCTTTCTTATCTGCCTGCACACTTCCCAGCCATCCATTCTTGGCATCATAACATCAAGAATTATAAGTGCAATATCTTTATTCTCCATAAATGTATCTACAGCTTCTACACCATCAGCCGCTTCAATAACAGCATATCCTTTTCTTGTAAGGAAATCACTTACAAGCTTTCTCATTCTGCTTTCATCATCTACTACTAAAACCTTCATCTTATCCATATGTAATCCTCACTTTCACGGTGAATTAATTATCTATATACTATCTGATAAATATGTTTAAAATGTGTACTCTGTTCATATATTTATATTATGACTACTTTGTTGACTGCTGTGATGATGATTTTAAAGACTGCTTTGATTCAAGCTCCGCTTCCCTTGAATTAAGCTCTTTCTCTTTTTCCTTTAACTTGGCTTCCTTAGATTCAAGCTCTGTCTGCCATGAAGAATACTTATTCTGCACATTTACTTCATAATTAATCACATTCGAATTAGAACTTGTCCTAAGAATAAAGAACATCGCAATTATTGCAATAACCAAGAACACATTTATAATCATAATTCTCATAAAATTGTTCTTATATTTTGCAACCTGGATTGAGAGTGTATGCAGTTCGCTCCTGTGCTCATTTCTTTCACGTCTTCTGTCAATCGCAATCTGTGTTTCACTCTTTACCGGAATCGGCTTAATCTTATCATCTGGAATATCTGGTGAATTATACAGAAACTGCTGTAAATTCTTGAGATAATTTAGTCCAATGGATGTATAAAATAACTGTCTGTCAATTATCTTATTATACAACACATACACCTGTTTCGGATCTTTACTGTCCGTCTTTCCAGACAGATACTTAATAGCATTCATCTCATCTTTTGCTTCCTGCGCTTCCTGCTTCGTCTTAAAAGTATATCCGCCGACAACAAAGCCTTTTTCCTTATTATTAACATTTTTATTATCGCTCATAAACTCCACTTCCCACGCACATTTTTGTTAATTGTAACATTAAATCTCATTATCTACAAACCAAACATCTCCCGGCATATCTTTTTGCCGCTTTCCGTATTAAAAATGTTATTATATGCTTTCAATGCTGCATCCTTTGTAAGATTATCATCGCATATGTTAACCAAGAAATCTGCCTCTACAAGTATCTGGTAGTCAATGCCGTCAATATTGTTGTAAGTATGGTGATGTCCTATCAGATACTGCACTCTTTCTGATACTTCACTGTCAAAGCCAAGCCTGTCAAGAAGTCCTGCAGCAATAGCAGGACCTTCTTTTTCCTGCAGCTTACCGCCACACTCTCCATATTTTTCTTCACATGTATGAATCCCGATATCATGTGTGAGTGCCGCTGTTTCAATTATAAAAAGACATTTGTCATCAACATTTTCCATCTGTGCAATCAGCCTGGCGTAGCTGTGAACCTTGCAAAAATGCTGTATTCTCTTAGCGTCTCCCTTATATAATTCAATCATTGCCATATGAAGTCTGTTAATCATAGTTTCTCCTTTTAATAACCAAGTGTATCATTTACAAGTATTACATGTATTCTTCCGACATGGCGTGAATATCTTGTAATCAGGAACTGACAGCATAATGTGTCTGGTGATTTGCAATCAAAGCATTTGCCGGTTGTTTTACAAGGTGTCTTGACATCAAAATTCTGCGCATTGGTTGGTGCAGCTATATTTCTTGCACGCTTCATTGCCGAATCGAGGTCTGAACAGACTTTATTCATTCCAACTATGAAGATTACCTTCTTTGGTCCTTGTGCTATGCATGAAACACGGTTAGAATTGCCATCAATATTTACAAGTATTCCATCACTTGTCATCGCATTTGCACTTGATAAAAACACATCCGCGTCATATGAAGCCAGAAGTCCCTCTCTTGGAGTCATCTTTGAACGGTCTATATAATTGTAATTGCCCTCTTTCAAAACCTCTACAAGTCCAATCTCCTGTGCGCTGTGGCAGCCACCCATAGCAATTGTGCTTTCCTCGTCAATTAACTCCAAAGCCTGCTTTAAAGCTGCTTCTTTATCCTCTGCATAATATCCTGACATATTTCGCGACTGTAAGCCATTAATTACAGTCTGTGCCAGTACTTCGTTTCTTTTCTTTACATTATCGTCCATGCTTGTATCCTCCAGTTATATTGTAATCAACTTTATCAATGTGTCCATTATAGCATACATTTCTACTTGATACTCATAACAAACTTTTCAAGCTTCTCCTGATTATCCTTTGCAGCATTACTATTGCGGTCTGCTAACGCAACCTGACTTTTTATATTTTTAAGACTTTTTGACAACTGTGCAAGACATCTGTCATTGTCCCCACCACCGCTGAATGTAAACACAGCGTCTATTTTATCTGCCACGCCGTAATTCTTTATAAATGTGTTGACCGGGGACGCAGGCATACCTGCCCATACTGGCATACCTAATATAATTTCATCATAATAATCTATGTTATCAGGAACACCTTTTATCTTAGGTCTCCTTCCAAATGTTGACTGCATTCCTCCGACAAGCATCTGTCTTACTGTATTCTTAGGTAATGGCTTAACTAAATCTATCTCAAAGATTTTTGCTCCCAACTTTCTTGCAATAACCTTTGCAGCTTCCTTTGTATTTCCTGATAATGAATAATAAACAACAGCTCTGTTCATAGCTGGCTCCTCCTTACTTATGTGATTGTACTTATTTTACGCTATTGAGTATTGTGTGGCAAGTGAACTTGGTGTTTTGGACTTTCTTGTGACTTTCCTCCGCTTTAACGTCCAATTCACCGTGTATCCACCTCCCCCACAAAAGGGAGTCGAATTCTTCGCTCCGCTCCGGTCGGCGCAAAGCCGAGGTCCACCGGACCTCGTGCGCCCCTGTCCAAAAACCCGGCTACGCCATGTTTTATCCATTAATAAGACTCCCCTCTGGTCCATAGGAAAAAGGGAGCGAAGAAGCTCACGCTTCCTCACTCCCTTTTTCCTATGGACCAGAGGGGAGTCGAACCCCTGTCCGAAAACCCATTCCCTGTTCTTCTACTATCATAGTTGATTGTTTAACATTCCCTCCGGTACACGGGAATCAACACCCTTGCACCTTTAGTAGCTTCATGATACGACCAGCATCTCAAAGCTTTGATACTGTCGTTTCCTACATGTTCGAAGCCTGGTTCTTAAAGTGTAGGTGCTTTAAGTCAGACTGCTGCAATTAGGCAGCGTATGCTAAATTATCGTTAGCGTTTATATTTAAGTTTGGATTTTGACGCTTTCCTGCGGATAGCTTCACCAGCTTCAAGATCCCCGTCGAAACCTTTACTAGCCCGTGTATAAGCAGTTTCACCTGCTTATTTATATTAACATTGGCATAATGCCAAGTCAATTAACTTGTGCTTCAAAACTCATAAAATATTTCTAAATATTTCTAAAATCTGAGATTCTTGTTCTTGAATTCCTTCTGTGCATCTCTTATCTGGTCTTTCTTTGCAATAGAATCTCTCTTGTCAAAGTTCTTCTTACCTTTTCCAAGACCAATTTCCATCTTCACCTTTCCCTCTTTCAGATATACCTGAAGTGGAACAAGTGTGTAACCTTTAATTGTAAGTTCACCAGTAAGCTTATTAATCTGATTCTTGTGAAGAAGCAGCTTCTTAGGTCTTAAAGGATCTTTATTGAATATGTTTCCCTTCTCATATGGTGTAATATTCATACCTAATACATACACTTCGCCATTCTCAATCTTGATATAAGATTCCTTAATTGAGCACTTACCTGCTCTGATTGATTTAACCTCAGTGCCGTGAAGTACCATACCTGCCTCGTATTTCTCTTCTATAAAATAATCAAAATAAGCTTTCTTATTGTTCGCTATAAGTCTGTTTCCTGATGCGCTTGTTTTTGATGCCATGTCAGTCTCCATTCTATTCTATGCAAATGCAAAATCAATTGTTCTTAGTATCTTATCGGTGCCTATAACCACAACCTTAACCTTCTGTCCGAGCTTATAACTTCTGTTCCCAAGTTCTCCTACCATCTCATAGTGTTCCTCGTCAAATGTATAGAATCCCTTCATATTATTGATAGAAACCATGCCCTCGATAGTGTTTGGAAGTTCAACATATACGCCCCACGCGGTAACACCCGAAACAACTCCATCAAATGTTTCTCCAACAAACTGTTCCATATACTCAGCCATTTTAAGCTTGTCTGTATCTCTTTCAGCATCTGCCGCACGCCGCTCCATCGCACTTGTCTGGACAGCAACATCCGGTAATATTGCATCATAATGGTCAGCTCTCTTAGGACTTAAACCTCCGTGAAGATTCTCCTTGATAATTCTGTGAATCTGGAGATCAGGATATCTTCTGATAGGCGATGTGAAATGACAATAATACTTGGCAGCAAGTCCAAAATGTCCTACACATTCAGTAGTATACTTAGCTTTCTTCATAGAGCGGAGTGTCAGTCTGCTTATAAGATTCTCAGCATCAGAACCCTCTATCTCAGAAAGAAGCTTCTGAATCTCCTTAGGTCTTAAATCATCAGTAAGTCTTAATGTATAACCGAAGTTATTAATAAATGTGGCTAACTTACGCATTTTTTCCGGATCAGGATTCTCATGAGTTCTATATAGAAATGGCATATCCTGCCAGAAATAATCCTCTGCAACAGTTTCATTAGCAGCAAGCATAAAATCCTCAATAATCTTAGTTGCTACATTTCTGTCATATGGCTTAATATCAGTCGGGTGACCATTCTCATCAAGTATAATCTTACTTTCAGGGAAATCAAAATCAACCGAACCTCTTGCAAATCTCTTCTTTCTAAGAAGCTCCGCAGCCTCTTCCATCATATGAAACATTGGAACAAGCTCTTTATACTTCATAATTTCATTAGTATCATTATCTACAAGAATCTTTTTTACACTTGTATAGCTCATTCTTCTGTCTACATTAATAACAGTTTCACATATTCTATGTCCAACAATATTGCCCTTTTCGTCAATATCCATAAGGCAGCTGAGTGCCAGTCTGTCTTCTCCCTGATTAAGTGAACATATCCCATTAGATAACTTATGCGGTATCATTGGAATAACACGGTCTACAAGGTAAACACTCGTGCCTCGTTTAAGTGCCTCTTTATCCAGCACGCTTCCCTCTGTAACATAATGGCTTACATCCGCAATGTGGACACCTAGATGATATACAGGTCCTTCTTTCGAGATAGATACTGCATCATCCAAATCCTTCGCATCCTCACCATCTATAGTAACCATCTGCACATTTCTTAAATCAACTCGTCCAGCCTTATCCTTCTCACTGACAACATCAGGAACATCATTAAGTGCCTTCTTAACTGATTCAGGAAACTCCACTGGTAAATCATATGCCTTGATAATAGACATTATGTCCACACCCGGATCATCTATATGTCCAAGTACTTCTGTGACCTTGCCCTGTGGATTCTTACTCTGGCTGCCGTAATCACTTATAGAAGCAACTACCTTAGAACCTTCAACCGCTCCATTCATGAATTCCTGCGGTATAAATATATCACAGTTAATCTTTGCATTATCAGGAATCACAAAACCATACGTCCTGTTCTTCTGGAATGTTCCGACAACTTCCTTAACCTCATGCTCAACAATAGCAACAATCTTACCTTCAGCCCTCTTACCGCCATTCTTCTCAGTAGTTATCACAACCTTGACTTTATCATGATAGAAAGCATTCATCGTGTCATTAGCCTTAACAAATATATCATCTTCCCTGTCAGGTATTACTACAAAACCAAAGCCCCTGCTTGTGCTTTCAAATGTTCCGACAAGTGCTACATTTTCAGGCTTCATATACTTGCCCTTCTTTGATACACCTATTGTTCCATCTGCAACAAGACTGTCAAGCACTTCCATAAGCTCTGAACGCTTAGCTTTAGGAATATCGAGAAGCATAGCGATTTCTTTAGCTTTCATTGGAACATACAGTTCATTATTAAGAATCATATCAGTAAGCATCTGTCTTCGCTGTTTAAATATATCCTTCTCCATATCCCTTATATCCCTTTCTTACCATTAAAATATCCGAATTTCACCAGATTGCTCGTAAAAGTAAAAAACACTCTTAAGAAATTATCCGTTTCTTAAGAGTGTCCGTAATTTAGAAATTAAAATTAAGTATAACTGCTATAACAACAAAAAGAATTACAAGAATCTTGGTTATCTTAACAAGCTTGCCTTCCATTGAACGGCCCTTGTTCTTACCCCAGTATGAATCAGCAGCACCACTAATTGTTCCTGACAATCCGTTCTGCTTACTTTCCTGCATAAGAATTATTATTGCTAAAGCTATACAAATTACTACAAATACTCCCATTAAACCAATTCTTAATACATCTCCGACAGACATATGAAACAATGGAATTATCTTATTCATACTATCCTCATTCCTGCGCATCATGCGCTTTTTATTACATAATTATGCCAATACGGCAACATAGGTCATTCTATCACAAATAAACATTTTGTGCAAGAAAAATCAACAAATTAATTTCAACCCTTTGATTAATTCTTCTTCACAAGAAGAGACTCGCCTGTCATCTCAACCGGTTTCTCGAGTCCCATAATTTCTATAAGTGTAGGAGCGATATCACATAATCTTCCACCCTCACGAAGTGTATAATTCTCATCATAATTAACAAGAATGAATGGAACAGGGTTAGTTGTATGTGCTGTATGTGGAGCTCCTGTTTCGTAATCAATCATCTTCTCAGCATTACCGTGGTCTGCACAGATGAAGAGAACTCCGTCAACATCCTTTACTGCATCTACAGCCTTGCCAACAAGCTCATCAACCTTCTCTACAGCCTTGATTGCTGCTGGGATAACACCTGTATGTCCAACCATATCAGGATTAGCGAAGTTGATAATAATAACATCATATTTGTCAGACTTTATAGCCTCAACTAAGTCCATACCTACTTCCGGAGCACTCATCTCTGGCTTTAAGTCATATGTTGCAACATCCTTAGGTGAGTTAACAAGTAATCTGAACTCATCAACATTAGGGTCTTCAACACCGCCATTAAAGAAGAATGTAACATGTGCATATTTCTCTGTCTCAGCAAGTCTTAACTGCTTCTTTCCATGATTAGCAAGGAATTCACCAAATGTGTTCTTAATATTCTCTTTCTTGAATGCAACCTTCTTGTTAGGGATTGATTCATCATAATCCTTAAAGCAAACAAATGTTAATGGAATAAATCCTGTCTTTCTTTCGAATCCTGTAAACTTATCATCACAGAATGCCCTTGTCATCTCTCTTGCACGGTCTGGACGGAAGTTAAAGAATATAACTGAATCATCAGCCTTAACTAATGAAAGTGGCTGACCATCTTTACAGATAACTGTTGGCTCAACAAATTCATCTGTCTTACCATTATCATATGATTCCTGAAGTGCCTGGGTAGCTGACTCAGCCTTGATGCCATCACCTGTTACAAGCGAATCATAAGCCTTTTCTACTCTGTCCCAGTTATTATCTCTGTCCATTGCATAATAACGGCCTGATAAAGATGCAACCTTACCAACTCCGATTTCTGCCATCTTATTCTCAAGTGTCTCAACAAATCCCTTAGCTGAAGCTGGAGGTGTATCTCTTCCGTCAAGGAACGCATGAACATATACCTTAGACACTCCCTGCTGCTTTGCCATCTCTAAAAGTCCATATACATGGCTTAAATGACTGTGAACACCACCATCTGA
>ENA-UERK01002639-UERK01002639.1-human-gut-metagenome-genome-assembly--contig:-NODE-2639-length-11598-cov-65.104939_pt1 | contig 11598 bp, 7 predicted proteins | sample MGYA00242957_ERZ507957 | MGnify/ENA primary metagenome ERZ507957 (study PRJEB26167, sample SAMN06115538) | human gut metagenome | host: Homo sapiens | place: China:Heilongjiang | collected 2015-11-06... | reverse complement strand
AGCATTTATGCACGTATGATTGCAGCGATGACCGCAAACTTAAAAGAAAAATAAATGGCAATAAAGAAAAGACCGATATCACCACGCCAGAAGATGATCAATCTGATGTATGTCGTCTTGATGGCTATGTTGGCACTGAATACTCCTACTGAAGAGGAGCTCGGTGTCAAGGGAAAGTCGTTGGTGGAGAAGGTGAAGAGAAGCTTGCAGGATGAACCGCGGAAGGGCGATGAGAAGAAGGATGTGAAACTCATGGAACTGAATGTGAGTGAGATGAATGCCTTCGTGATTCCTGAAAAGACGACCCTTTATGCGGGTGAGCGATTCAACTCACAGGTGGTGATGGCGGCTATAGACAGTACCCAGCGCCCTGAAATCTATGTCAATGGCAGTCGGCTTCAGGCTGCTGATGGTAGATATAGCTTTACGGCTGGTGGGGTAGGAGAACATCAGTTTAGTGGCTATATTCTGATGAAAGGCAAGGAGGGTGAGGAAATCCGTCGTAACTTCAGTCAGAAATATACCGTATTGCCTGTTCCGAATTCTGCTACCGTGGCAGCCGACCTGATGAATGTGCTTTATGCAGGTTATGCCAATCCTATCAGTATCAGTGTGCCGGGTGTTCCGGCTAATGCCATCTCTGCCTCTATGAGTGGTGGCTCGTTCGTATCAAAAGGCAATGGTCATTTCGTGGCGACTCCATCTACCGTTGGCAGGGATGTTACCATTCATGTAACGGCAAGAGATAAGGGACAGGTTCGATCGCTGCCGCCTTTTGTTTTCCATGTCAGAAAATTGCCAGATCCTACCGCTTATATCGCAATTGGAACAGACAGATTCAGAGGTGGTGGTTTGGCAAAGGCCAATCTGATGGGTGCCACGGGCATTCATGCAGCCATCGACGATGGACTTCTGGATATTCCTTTCAAGGTCGTCGGTTTCGAAACCGTCTTCTTCGACAATATGGGTAATGCCATTCCGCTGGCTTCTGCTGGAGCCAGTTTCTCGGCCAGACAGCGTGAGGAGTTCAGAAAGCTGTATCGCAACCGTCGTTTCTACATCTCTCATATCAGAGCTGTAGGTCCCGACGGCATCATGCGAACCCTGCCTTCGGCAATGGAAGTTATCGTAAAGTAATAACGGAGTTTCAAATTTAAAAATCAAAGTTAATGAAAAAGATATTGTTCTTGTTCCTGCTCTTGGGAATGGTGCAGGGCATCTGGGCACAACCTGAGGCCCGCAGGCAGGCGGCAGCACAGAAGAAAGCAGCGCAGCAGAATGGCGATACTCCAACCCTGCGTGCGCAGATCTCCTTTCCTACTGCTCTCCCGATGGATGAGGACGTGGTTTGGAGAAGAGATATCTACCGTGAACTGGATCTCAACAATGAAGCCAATGCTGCGCTCTATTATCCTGTAGAGCCGAAGGGAAATCAGATGAATCTCTTTACCACCATCTTCAGGTTGATGATGACGGGAAAGATTACCGTATTCCAATACCGAATGGATGGTAATGAGAGTTTTGCCGCTGCCGACCGGGTGGATCCGAAGTCTTTCCTGGACAACTATCATATCTACTACGAGAAGCAGGCAAATGGTAGAATCAAGTTAGACAACAGCGATATCCCTTCGCGTGAGGTGAAATCGTATTATATCAAGGAGAGCAGTTTTTTCGACCAGCGTTCTGCTACCTTCCATACCAAGGTGTTGGCGCTTTGCCCTATCATGACCCGTGAGGATGATTTTGGAGATGGTGGAACCAAGTATCCCCTCTTTTGGGTGAAATATGATGATCTGGCTCCTTATCTTACCCGCCAGCAGGTGATGACTAGTAATCTGAACAATGCCGTGGTGATGAGCATTGATGATTACTTTGCCAGAAATCAATATAAGGGTAAGATTTACAAGACCAATAATCTGTTGGGACAACCCCTTTCTCAATATTGTACCACGGATTCTGCCATGGCAAAGGAGCAGAAACGCATCGAGGCTGAACTGGTTGCCTTTGAGAAGAATATCTGGGGTAATCAGGCACGAAAAGATTCACTGGACAGCATTGCCAATGCAGCAAAGGATGTAAAAGGAAGTGTAAGGAAGAATCGCCGAAGCACAGGATTGCGTAGCGCATCTGCCAACACCGGCAAGGTTTCCCGTGTCAAGCCACAGCGGGCTAAAAACAGAACCTCTTCAGCCAGCGGTTCGGCTAGAGTCACGGTGAGAAGAGAGCGCCATTAAGATGTTGAGGAGAGAACGCCATTAAGTAAAAGAGATGTTGTTTTCAACATATAGTGTGAACATATTGAATTAGTAACAATTAAAAAAGGTAAGAAAATGAAGAAGATTTTATCACTTGTATTCATGGTGGCTGCAATGATGTATGCTACTAGCGCAAACGCTCAGGTTAAGTTCGGTTTAAAGGGTGGTTTGAACGTGACAAGCATGTCTTTCAGCGAGGATGTATTTGATGCTTCCAACAAGACTGGTTTCTTTGTTGGTCCTATGGTGAAGGTTACTGTGCCTATCGTAGGCTTGAGCTTCGATGCTGCAGCTTTGTACGATCAGAAAGAGGCTGACGTTAAGTATGTAGGTACTAATGGTGACTTCGGTCAGGCGAACGTGAAGCAGCAGTCTATCAACATTCCTGTCAACGTACGTTACGGTTTTGGTTTGAGCAGCCTGGCTAACATCTTCCTCTTTGCTGGTCCACAGTGGGGTATCAACGTTGGCGACAAGAACTTTACGTGGAATGAGACAAGCAGCTATTCTTTGAAGAAGTCAAACTTCAGCGTAAACGTAGGTGCTGGTGTAACCTTGCTGAACCATCTTCAGATATCAGCCAACTACAATATCGCTTGCGGCAAGTCTGCTGATGCTAGCTTCTCTAAGGCCCTTGATGCAGTTACAAATGCAGGAAAGGACAAGAGCCATAACAACTCTTGGCAGATTGCACTCGGCTACTGGTTCTAAACTACTGTAGCCTGTATCTCTCCGAGTAGATACATTAAAATATATAAAAGCAGGTACCTGATGATGGGTATCTGCTTTTTTTTTGCTATCTTTGCAAAACGAATGTTTGGAAAGAATAGTTGGGTAGCTGTTTCATACCATAAACATTCTGAAGAATTAGAAGATAGAAACAATGAGATATGTAGATGTGATATTGCCTCTTCCGCTCGACGGCACCTTTACTTATTCTGTCCCCGAAGGGATGGAAGAGAAAGTCGTGGCTGGTATGCGCGTGCTTGTTCCCTTAGGAAAAAGCAAGAAATATATTGCCATGGTAGCGGATGTACATTCCGAAAAGCCGGATTTCAACTGTAAGCCGATAGAGGCTGTTCTTGATTCCTGTCCCTCTCTTCTTCCCCAGCAATATCGCCTTTGGCAATGGATCAGCGATTACTATATGTCACCTCTTGGCGATGTATATAATGCAGCCATGCCTGCCGGAATGAAATCTACAGAGAAATTCAAGCCCAAGATGGAACTCTATGTGGAGTTGGCTAGCAGTTATCGCAATGAACAGGCTCTGCACGTGGCACTCAATATGGTGCAGCGTGCCCTGAAGCAATCTAAGGCTTTGACTACCTTCCTGGCTCTTTCTCATTGGGATAGTCTGGAGGGAGATACGCCTAGAGAAGGTATCAAGAAGGTGACGAAGGAAGAGCTGATGAACGAGGCAAGATGCACGGCGGCTGTGGTCAAGGCGCTCATCGACAGAGGTATCCTCTTTACCTACGAGTTGGAAGTGGGTAGATTGAATACGGCTGGAGAATCGCATCTTGACCAGATCAAGCCCTTGTCTATGCCGCAGCAGGATGCTTACAATCAGATACTGATGCAGATGCTGAAGAAAAACGTAGTGCTCCTGCATGGTGTAACTTCCAGCGGCAAGACGGAAATCTATATCCATCTCATCAGAAAAGCCATCGAGGAACACAGGCAGGTGCTCTATCTGCTGCCTGAAATCGCCCTGACGGTTCAGATCATGGAGCGACTGCACAAAGTCTTTGGCGACCGACTCGGTATCTATCATTCTAAATATAGTGATGCAGAGCGCGTCGAAATCTGGCAGAAACAACTCTCCGGGCATCCCTATGATGTTATCCTGGGAGCAAGAAGCGCAGTCTTTCTGCCTTTCCAGAAACTGGGACTTGTCATCATCGATGAAGAGCATGAGACCTCTTTCAAGCAGCAGGATCCGGCTCCACGCTATCATGCCCGCAGTGCAGCCATCGTGCTTGCCAACATGTATCCGGAGGCAAAGGTGCTTCTGGGAACGGCTACGCCTTCGATGGAAAGCTATTACAATGCCCAGCAGGGTAAGTATGGATTGGTAGAGCTGAAGACCCGATACAAGGATATCCAGTTGCCTGAGATACAGGTGGTGGATGTGAAAGACCTCCGCCATCGCAAGATGATGACAGGTGTTTATTCGCCTGTGCTCCTGGCGGCTGTAAAAGAAGCCCTGAAGAATGGAGAGCAGGCTATCCTCTTCCAGAACCGGAGGGGATTTGCACCGATGATAGAATGTAAGGTGTGTGGATGGGTGCCGAAATGCAAGAACTGTGATGTTTCGCTTACCCTGCATAAGAGTATCAATCTCCTTACCTGCCATTATTGCGGTTATACTTATCCGGTTCCTACTGAATGTCCTAACTGTGGCAGTACTGAGTTGATGGGCAGGGGTATTGGAACAGAGCGCATCGAAGACCAGATTTCCGAAATCTTTCCCGAAGCCCGCATCGCCCGAATGGACTTAGATACAACCCGTACCCGAAATGCCTACGAGCGACTGATCTCCGATTTCTCTTCGGGAAAGACAAATCTTCTGATTGGTACGCAGATGATATCCAAGGGCTTGGATTTCGATAAAGTGAGTGTAGTAGGTATCTTGAATGCTGATTCAATGCTCAACTATCCTGATTTCCGTGCTTACGAGCATGCTTTCATGATGATGGCGCAGGTGAGTGGAAGAGCTGGAAGAAAGGGCAAACGGGGACTTGTGATTCTGCAGACCAAGAATCCGACACTGCCTATCATCAGTCAGGTAGTACACAATGACTATGATTCTCTTTTCAAGGGAATCCTGGAGGAGAGAAGAATGTTTCATTATCCGCCTTTCTTCCATCTTATCAATGTGTTCCTGAAGCACAAGCACGAAAAGATCTGCCAGCAGGCTAGTCTGGAATTGGGCAAGACGCTGAGAGGATGGTTTGGTGAACGTGTACTCGGACCGGATAAGCCGGCTGTAGCACGTGTAAAGACAATGAATATCCGCAAGATTGTCATCAAACTGGAGAATGGTATCGACCAGAAGAAGGTGCGCGAATATCTGAAGTATGCCCAGCAGATGATGGCGAAAGATCCGAGGTATGGAGCTTTGCAGATATATTATGATGTGGATCCTATGTAATGGAAAAGGCTATCCTGCATGATGCGGGATAGCCTTTATAATTGTAGTTATGTATTTTCTTTTGAAAAGAATGTGAATTCTTTTTAGAAATTGATGTCAAGACCAACGGCAAACACATTGTTGTTACGTGTGTAGTCTGAGTTGTAGTTGATGCTCTGGTTTGCACTGAGCTGAACTTTCTCTGAAGTCTTCTTGTGCTGGTAGAAGGTGTGGAAGTAAGCCACGTTCAGATCCATCTTCTTGTTGATGTGATAAACACCGCCGATAGCAGCAGAGTTAGAACCAACAACGAAAGACTTGTCGTCCATATACTCATCGCTCAAGCCATAGTTAGTGTTCTGCCAACCTGTACTCAAGGTAATTTTCTTGTTGACATCCACCTCAACACCTGCATTGTACTCCAAGGTACCACGGTCCAACTTCTCCTGACGATTGTTGTATGATGTAGCGTGCTTGTCATCAAACCAGTGGAAACCAACGTTTACACGTACGGCATTTACAGGGCTGTAACCTACACCGAGTGCCAGGTAAGCAGGAATATCGCCTGCAATCTTCTTGCCATCTGCGTATTCACCGATAGCCTCTTCGAGCTTAGCATCGAACTGAGTCTTCAACTGTCCCATAGCTCCCTGAATAACTGGGTTGCCGATGATAGCATCTGCAGCCTGCTCAGGTACGCCATTAACAATATAAGCATTGCGGAGGTTGTCTGGAAGGTTACCGATACTTGGAACCTGGTTTACAGACTTGTTCTTCAGGCGGATACGAGTCTTGAACTCATACTTGGCAGCGAAGTTCCACTTGCCAGTCTTGAAATCCACGCCGATGATAGGAGTGAAGCCCACACCGCTCTGGTCACAGCTCAACTCGATGTTAGCTGCTGTTTTCTTGGTAGGGTCGAGTACCATATAGAGAGGCATTGCGCCAACCTTGATGTTCTCTACATATCCATAATAGTTGGTAGAAGCATAGACACCACGTACGCCTGCGAATGCACTGAAGTTGTCGCTGAACTTATAAGCGGCACCCAGAGAGAGACCATAGTAGTACTGGCGACCATGCATATAACTGTTGTAGCTATACTTGCCTTCCTTACCGAAACTCTTGTCGCTAGTGAAAACAGCTGGTACACCATACTGTGCTGCAACCTGGTCTACAGCACCAGCCAACTGGCAAGCTGCCAAAGCTGTCTCAGCTACAATCTTCTCGAAAGAGCCCAGTCCATCGTCGAAAGTACACTTTCCACCGCCACCAGTGAGGGCGAAACCTGCCTGGAGTGACCATCTGCCTTTATTATAAGCATACTGGAAAGAAGGGATAACAGGTGCAAACGCCTTACCCTTGAACTCGCGTGGAGTAGTAGGATTGTTCACATTGTTGGTGAACAATGGATAATCATTTTCAATGCTACGTGTCTGGTAAGCCAACTGCCAGTTGATGGCAAGATGCTTTCCTTCACCCATGAATACAACGCCGGCTGGATTGTAGTAAACGCCGTCAATACCAATTGAAGCCTCACGGCTCATCATTCTGTTGAATGCAACGTGCTGATTGGTGTTAGTGAGCAAACCACCTGCCAAAGAAGGCGTTGCACAGGCCATCGCAATGGCTAAACTAACTAATTTTAGTTTCTTCATCTTAATAATATTAAATAAAAACGTCCGCAAAGGTAACTATAATGTTCTATTTTGCCTTAATGTCTGGATAAGATTTAATGTATATTAACGTAAATAGCCCAGGAATCTGCACAGACTTTAAGTTCTGTGCAGCTTCTTGGGCCATTTGAAAGCTTTTATAGTAAGTTTAGAAACCTTGAAAAGTGAGCTGTTTTCAAGGCTTTTGTGAGTCGGTTTCAGCTTGAGGAGCTTCTTCCTCCTTTTTCATGCTTTGATTCTCCTTCACATTCATGTGAGGATAGGAGATGCGGGTATGATAAATCGCCTTCAGACGATCGATAAGCACCAGCTTGGCAAGTGCAATGTCACGGAAGGTAATCGGGCATTCCTTGAAGAATCCATCTGCCACCTGTCCATCGATGAGCTTGTTTACCAGATTACTGATACTTTCTTCCGTATATTCATTCAGTGAGCGGGAAGCTGCTTCTACTGTATCCGCCATCATCAGGATAGCCTGCTCTCGGGTAAACGGATTGGGTCCCGGATATTGGAACAGTGACTTATCTACTATTTCCGTAGGATGGGCATTGCAATAGTTTACATAGAAGAATTTGGCAATACCTGAGCCGTGGTGAGTAGTGATGAAGTCCTTGATAATACCCGGCAAACCTACCTTTTCTGCCATCTTCAGTCCTTCTGTTACGTGACTGATGATGATCTGGGCACTTTCCAGATCACTCAGCTGGTCGTGTGGATTCACTCCTGCCTGGTTCTCCGTAAAGAATACCGGGTTTGTCATCTTGCCGATATCGTGATAGAGTGCTCCGGTACGTACCAGCAGACTGTTTGCCTCAATACGGTTGGCTATCTCCGCTGCCAGATTACCTACGGTGATGGAGTGCTGGAAGGTGCCAGGTGCTATTTCACTCAGGTTGCGCAACAGACCCTTGTTGGTGTTGGACAACTCGAAGAGTGTGACATTAGAGGTGAAACCGAATGTCTTTTCGATGATGTACATCAGTGGATAGGCGAGCAGCAGGAAGATTCCATTGATGGTGGAATAGGTGTACATGCTGCGGTCGATGTTGAACACCTGATTGTCTTGCATCAGCTGGAGGGCTACATATACCACGGTAGTACTGATGGCAACCAGGAGGGCAGTGAAGAATATCTGCGAGCGCTTGGATAATTCGCGCAGACTGTAAATCGCAACCAAGCCGGAAACCAGCTGCACGATGATGAATTCATATTGGTATTTCACAGCTGCCGCACAGATGAGAATCATCGTGGCATGCGTGATGAAAGCCGTTCGTGAATCCATAAAGACGCGCACAAAGATAGGTGCCATGGCAAATGGGATGATATATACGCTGAAGAAATTGTGCTTCATGATGAGTGACACAAAGATTGGGAACAGCGTAATCATCGCATAGAGCATGGTGATGCTGCGTGGCTTGTCGAAGTAGTCTTTGCGGAAGAGCGTGAGATAGAAGGTAAACATCATCACGAGAATCAGTACGAAGAGTGCCTGGCCGATGATGGTAGTGGTAAGCTCGTCCTCAGTAGAACTTCGGCGCTTCGTCTCCTTGTCGAAAGAGGTAAGCACTCGGTAAGTATAATCATTGATTACTTCGCCTCGGTCGATGATTTTCTGTCCACTCATCACCATTCCGCTGGCCAGCGGTATGCTGCTCAGCAAGTCTGTTCGTTCTGCCTCCGATCGTTCCTTATCATATATAAGGTTGGGTTCCACATAGTCGTTGAGATTGCAGCGGGAGAGAATCTGCCGCTGTGCTGATATTTTCTCATCAAAGAAGATGTGCTCATAGGCGGCAATGGTAGAGTAGAAGTTACCGATAGGAAAGCTCTTGGCGTTCTTGCCGCTGATGATGCGTATCATACTGGTAGAATCCTTGTAGATACGGTTATATTCAGGCGTGCTGACAATGCCCGTCTGATAAACCTGCTTCAGCTGGTTGGCTATGAGTTCCACGTATTCCTTCGGAAGTCCTGGAATGCCCTGGCTGAAGTCGTGGAGAAAACGCTTGATCTGTTCATTGCCGACATTGGAATTCACTGTGTAGTACGGCTGGAACTGCCGCAACAGCGAATCTTGCTCGTGCTTGATGGCTTCATCGGTCTTGTAGATCGGGAAGTCGAAGGTGGCAATCACTGAACCGTACATCCAAGGTTTTCCCACATCGTAACGGAACTGTCTGCCCTCATTGCGTGGCAAAAACCAGACAATGATGGCAACTGTAAAGATAACGAGAATGGTCTTGGTGATCAGGTTGCGCCAATAATTCTCCTCGAGATTGTTGAATATACTCATGTTTGTTACGCTTTATGGTTTGTGACGTTTTTGGGCTAAAAAGCTGCTCATTTTCTCAAATATTGAGCAAAAAATCAGCATTTCTCCCATTAATTCCTTTTTACAGTGCGAAAATACGAAAAAAAACTATTATAATCGCAAAAAAAACTGTAAATTTGCAGAAAAATTCAAAAATAGCTATAAAATAAGACATGGCAGATAGAAAAGTAAGAGTGCGTTTTGCCCCAAGTCCAACGGGTGCACTGCACATTGGTGGTGTCCGTACCGCCCTTTATAATTATTTGTTTGCTCGCCAGCATGGTGGTGAGCTTGTGTTCCGTATCGAGGATACAGACTCTCATCGTTTCGTACCAGGAGCCGAGGAATATATCCTGGAATCTTTCAAGTGGCTCGGTATCCAGTTTGATGAGGGTGTGAGCTTCGGTGGCGAGCATGGTCCTTATCGCCAGAGCGAGCGTCGTGATATCTATAAGAAATATGTACAGCAGCTTTTGGACAATGGTAAGGCATACATCGCTTTCGATACTCCAGAGGAGCTGGAAGCTAAGCGTGCTGAGATTCAGAATTTCCAGTACGATGCCCATACCCGTATGCAGATGCGCAACTCTCTCACCCTTTCCAAGGAGGAGGTAGATCAGCTCATCGCAGACGGTAAGCAATATACAGTACGTTTCAAGATTGAACCTGGACAGGAAATTCATGTCAACGATATGATTCGTGGCGACGTGAAGGTGATGAGCGATATCCTGGACGACAAGGTGCTCTATAAGAGTGCTGATGAATTGCCAACTTATCACTTGGCAAACATCGTGGACGACCACTTGATGGAAATCTCTCACGTGATTCGTGGTGAGGAGTGGTTGCCTAGTGCCCCATTGCACGTTCTCCTTTATCAGGCTTTCGGTTGGGAGGATACAATGCCTCGCTTCGCACACCTTCCTTTGCTTCTCAAGCCAGAGGGTAAGGGTAAGTTGAGCAAGCGCGATGGTGACCGCCTCGGTTTCCCTGTATTCCCATTGGAGTGGCACGACCCTAAGACCGGTGAGGTTTCTTCTGGTTATCGTGAGAGTGGCTACTTCCCAGAGGCTGTAGTCAACTTCCTGGCGCTCCTCGGCTGGAACCCTGGTACGGAGCAGGAAATCTTCTCTCTCGATGAGTTGGTGAAGGCTTTCGATATCTCCCGCTGTTCCAAGGCTGGTGCCAAGTTCGACTTCAAGAAGGGCATCTGGTTCAACCATGAGTACATTCTCATGAAGAGTGATGATGAGATTGCCAACCTCTTTGCACCTATCGTGGCTAACAATGGTGTAGAGGAAACTTTGGATAGAGTAAAGCAGGTGGTACACATGATGAAGGACCGTGTGAACTTCGTCTATGAGTTGTGGCCATTGTGCTCATTCTTCTTCATTCCTCCTACAGAGTATGATGCCAAGACTGCCAAGAAGCGCTGGAAGGAGTACTCTGCTCAGCAGATGACTGAACTCGCTGAGGTTCTCGAGGGCATCGAGGACTTCTCAATCGAGGGTCAGGAGCCTATCGTATTGAAGTGGGTAGAGGACAAGGGCTATAAGCTCGGTGATGTAATGAATGCCTTCCGCCTGACTCTCGTAGGAGAGGGCAAGGGTCCAGGTATGTTCGACATCTCTGCCTTCCTCGGTAAGGAGGAGACTTTGCGTCGCCTTCGCAAGGCTATCGAAGTTTTGGGTTAATTCACAATAAACATCTCTCTGAGGAACTTTTGCCGTCGGGCTGAATGTTCCTCAGAGAGTTCACGTATTTATAGATACTAACCAATAAAAGTAATATCATGATCTATAATATCGTAATATATTTCGTCCTATTGGGCATAGCCATCGCCAGTCTGTTTAATGAAAAGGTACGCAAGATGTGGCGTGGTGAGCGTGAGGCTTTCAAGATATTGAAGCAGAAGGTGGATCCTAACGCTAAGTACATTTGGTTTCATGCGGCGTCGCTCGGCGAGTTTGAGCAGGGACGTCCATTGATGGAGCAAATCCGCAAGGAATATCCTCAGTATAAGATTTTGCTCACCTTTTATTCTCCTTCGGGTTATGAGGTGCGCAAGAACTATGAGGGTGCCGACATTATCTGCTATATGCCAGTGGATACCCGTCTGAATGCCATCCGTTTCCTTCGCTTGGTGCGTCCTGTGATGGCTTTCTTCATCAAGTATGAGTTCTGGTCTAATTTCCTTCATATCCTGAAGCATCGCAACATTCC
>ENA-UERK01002638-UERK01002638.1-human-gut-metagenome-genome-assembly--contig:-NODE-2638-length-11604-cov-4.596946_pt1 | contig 11604 bp, 10 predicted proteins | sample MGYA00242957_ERZ507957 | MGnify/ENA primary metagenome ERZ507957 (study PRJEB26167, sample SAMN06115538) | human gut metagenome | host: Homo sapiens | place: China:Heilongjiang | collected 2015-11-06... | reverse complement strand
GAAAAAGCAACTTTCGACGTGGATCCGTCGAACTAATGGTCTTACATCTGTTAAGCTTACGGGATTACTATGGATATGAGCTGACACAGATCATAAGACAGGAAACGAATGGCGTCATTGATATTCCGATTGGTTCATTATACCCGGCATTATACAAATTAATTGATGCCGGATATATCTCTGATCATAAGGAACAAGTGGGAAAAAGAATGATTCGTATATACTATCACTTAGAGGATAGCGGGAAAACACGATTAGATCTTTTGTTACATGATTACTACCAGACCAATCAGGCAATTCAGGACATTTTAAGATTTAATGGAGATGAACAAACAGATGAACACGAAGAAAAAAGGGGAAATTAACAGGTATATGCGCAAAGTGCGCCATCTGTTGCCTACCATGCACAAAGCAGAACGTAAATTTATCACCAACTTACGCCAGGATATAGAAGAAATGGCTCAGACCAGATCTTCTATATCCTATGAGGCGTTAGTAACTGAATTTGGTGACCCACATGAACTTGTAAACAATTATATTTCTGAAAAGACATTGATACAATTCGAAAAGAAATACATATTTCACATTATATTAAATCACTTGTTATCACAGGCATTCTTGCGATTTTACTGGTAACCGGATTCAAGATGTTTCTTGCTCATCTGGACTATCTGCATGCTCAGGAAAGCCAAATTGCATATGACACCACAGTAATAGAAGAATTGGAAACATCCTCAGCAGAAGAAGCACTAGAACCATCTGATATATATGATGATACAACAGCAAATGAAGAGGAACATTAATCCAACTCTGTCATGTTCCAAAACTGGAACATTATCTTAAATAAATGCAAAAGCAAAGCAACCAAATGAAAATCCCAACTTACAGGATTCCCATTTGGTTTCTTTGCTTTTCTTTTTATTCTTCTACCACCGGAAAATATACTTTTATCTCACAGCCGCCTGCAGCTTCATCAGAGGAAACATCCAGTTCCACATTCAGGTCATGTGCCATTTCTTTTGCAAGATAAAGTCCCATCCCAGTTGCTTTCTTCCGCCTGTCACCGGAATCTCCGGTAAAGCCTTTCTCAAATACATACGGAAGATCGCAGGCTTTAATACCCATGCCATTATCCCGGACAGATAAAATGATCTTCTCCTGCTCTCTGATACAGGAGATCCAGAGCTGTTTATCCTTTCCTTTGCTGTATTTGATCGAATTACTGATAAACTGTCCGAGCATAAATGCGAAGCCACGTTTATCGGTAAATAATGTGTTCTCCTTTATATCAAGCTGAACCTGTATCTTCTGTTCTTCTAACAGTGGTGTGAAATCCTCCAGCACTTCTTTTACACAGGTTTCCGTATCGACCGACTCAAACCTGTAATCTTTTCTCGCCCCCTTTAAACGGGCATAGTATAACATCTGGTCGATATATCTCTGCATCTGACAGTTGATCCGGTCAAGCTTGCATACCACATCTTCTGACAGCTCGTCTCTGTGATTGTCCAGCATAAATGTCAACAGGGCAAGCGGCGTCTTTACCTCATGCGCCCATGCTTCCACATATTCCTCATAATCATTTAGCTGTAACTTCGTCTGTGCGCATTGATCCATCTGTTCATGTAATATCTGACTGAAGCTTCTGATCTCTGCCTGCAGATTCTCCGCATCATGAAGCAGTTGTTCCTCATGATAGGAATCCGGCACTGCAAGGAATTCATCAAATGCTTTCTTCCGTTTTCTCTCTTTCTTTGCCAGATAAAGAACAGCCGTTACAAATACCAGCAGGCTGAACAGAATTACCGATATTGCGATCACATAAAATGCCTGTGCATCGATCAGCCATAACAGCAGGATACTGAGCAGATCAAGCAGTCCGATGATCCCCAGCCAGAATCTATTCTGTTTTATGATCTGTCCGATCTCCTTTATGGATATATGTTCCATCTCTACCTCTCCGCTGTCTGTCCGACAAAACGATATCCGACGCCACGCACAGGAAGGATCTGCTGTGGCATATCAAGATTTGCCATTGTCTTTTTCAGTCTTGTAAGATTCACCTGTAAGGCATTTTCATCGATGAATTCTGCCGTTCCCCATAAGGCGATACAAAGCTCTTCTTTCGTCACAATATCCGATCCGTGCTCTAAGAATATCTCAAGAATCTTTCCCTGATTCTGCGGCAGGATAACAGACTGGTTATGAATATATAAAGTATAGGTCTGGCGGTCAAGGAGAAATCCATTTCCTTCCAAAAGGTTATTTCTTCCCTCGTACCGTTTCAACACATTGGATACTCTGGCGAGCAGACGTTCTTTTCTGCACGGCTTCGTCAGGAATTCATCTGCGCCCAGATCCAGGGCATGCAGTTCATCCTGAAGTTGATCCCTCGACGTCAGAACCAGAACCGGTATGGAGCTTTTCTGCTTCAGTTCCCGGCAGATCTGGAATCCACCCATGCCCGGCAGATTCAGATCGAGCAGCACCAGATCCGGGGATGCCGCAAGAATAGCTGCTGCCGCATTCTCAAAATCCGTGATACCGCTGGTCTGATAGCCCGCCTTCTGCAATATAGCTTCCAGTTCTTCCCGCATCATATCTTCATCTTCTACCACTGCTATATGCTTCATATCTACTCCTCATCTATCAGTCAAGGTTTCACGCCATCGCCATTGATCTTCATCTGCTCTGAATCTACTCCTCACGTTCCGGTACCATCAGTGTCAGAAGATACCGGTTGCTTGACCGTTTTACAAATGCCATATAAATGCATTCTACCACACAGAGCAACAAAATCATAGCTGCAGCAAGCAGCATGGCATCTCGGATACTATTTGAGATCATACCGGAAACCAGTGTAAGGACGGCGCGCACACCGAAGATACTGCTGATGCCTGCAACGACAACCGGCATACCAAAGTACCAGTTGATCTGTTTTCTTGCGGAACGGCAGAGCAGTTCATAGGTTGCTCCAAGCCGGATCAGTGTCTTATATCTGCGGCCGGATTTCTGCTGTCCCATCAGGAACTGTACCCCGATCACAGTATTTGCAATGATCAGGAAAATGATCGCCAGATAGATCGTGATATAACTTGCTGCTACGATATAGAACATCCGGCGTCCCATATTTTTCAGATAACTTTCATATTCAATATTTTTTGCTGCAAAATCGATCTGCGCAAGTTTATCATTCATCTGCATGACCGACTGAAGCAGGTTATCTCCCTTGACCTTTGACTGATCCAGCACACCATTCAGATAGATCGTGCTGTCCCATGTATATTTGTCAAATATTTCATCCGGCACGATCAGGGCAAAGGATAATGTAATTGCCCGGTCGGTAATAAGCGGTGTGTTCTGTATCTTACCGGTCAGATACATCTTATGATCCAGATATGCCACCTCCGGGCGGTCTGCCAGAATATCATTTATATTCTGATTCATACTATCCGATGTAAATTCCAGACTTTTAAATACTGCCGCCTCATCGTCTGACAATGCAAGAGGTTCTTTCCCTGCAAGTTCGAGTACATGATTATATCCGCTCAAAGAGATCAGATATGGATATGACACATATTCCAGATTGTTAAGCAGAATATCTTTATCCTCTGAATCCGGCAGTTGTTCTACCCGGCTCATAACGGATGACAGATCAAATACATCATAATCATCATTTGCACCCGGAATAAGATGACCGACCCGCACCTCAAACAGATCGGAAAAATCCTGTTCCAGTCCGTTGTCTGTCAGAAGCTTTTTTACATTTTCCACACCCTGTTTCTGATCTTCTTCGTAATTTTCAAATGTATAATCCATGATATGGATATTTCCCTTTTCATTTCCATAGGAAAATGCGATCACGATTCCTGCTCCAAAACAGCAGAGAGCTGCAAGGATCAGAATAGAACTGATCGATAAGGTACTGGATTTTCTTATGACATTTTCCTGCACCTGACGGAAGTTAAATACCCGAAGGGCAGCTCCCCCATGGCTGTGTTTTGCCAGACGGTCGATAAAAAACCGCATGCCATAGAATAAGAGCAGCATACCAACAAAACCGATCAATATTGTCTCAGACATCTTACGAAGTGTCGTCCATGATCTTCCTCCAATCGCCATGCTGTATGCCACAGCCAGACAGATAATACCGAGAACGAAACTTACCACATAGACGCCAGCCGGGAACTGCTTCTTGGTTCCCTCCGGTGTATCAACTAATAATGCACCGATCTCCTGTCCTGCGATCTTCCCGCTTAAGATCAGGAATGCAACCAGCTTGATCACCAGAAATCCAACAGCCGTTATTATGATTGCCTGAATGGAGAATGTTACCTGATGACCGACGATCCCAAGTCCTACACATTTGGCTGTGATCAGACTGATCAGTTCGGATAATAAAATGGCGATCGGAAGTCCTGTTACAAGTGCTGCCAGACTGCTTCCTATATCTTCTGCAAGAAGCATCCCGAATAGCTTGCTTCTCCTCATTCCCATCATCAGGTAGACGCCAAATTCGTGTCTTCTTCGTTCCAGTTGGAATTTGCTTGCATAGTAGATCAGGAAGAATAAGATCACCAGTGTCATTACAAAAAATGCAGGTATGATCTGGAACAGACGATCTACCGCATCACTCTCCATTTTCTTAAGGAATACCATAACATCCTGTGAAGAAAGTGACAGGATAATATAGAATGCCACGATGGATATTACTAACGAGGAGAAAAATAAACCGTTTTCTTTTCTGTTTCGTTTACTGTTTTTTCGGATCAGTTTAAAGAACATTTGCGCTGCCCCCTCCCAACTGTGCCATGACCTGCAGGATTCTTTCATAGAACTGTTGCTGTGTCTCTGCGAGCAGATCCCGTCTTAATTCATGGAAGATCACGCCATCCTGAATGAACAGGATACGCTTGCAATAGCTTGCTGCATTGGAATCATGCGTTACCATCAAAACAGTTGCCTTCTCATCCCGGTTCAGACCGGCTAATTTCTCCATTAAGGCTTTGGCATTTCTGGAATCAAGTGCTCCGGTTGGTTCATCTGCCAGAATGATACCCGGATTCAGGATCAGCGCTCTGGCTGCTGCCAGTCTCTGCTTCTGTCCGCCTGACATCTGCGATGGGAACTTATCTAGTACCTCGGTGATCTCCAGATATTTCGCTAACTGCTCCAGACGTTTTCCGCCCTCTGCCTCCGATATGTTATGAATCGACAATGGAACCATGATGTTCTCACGTCCGGTCAGATTATCCAGCAGTTCAAAATTCTGGAACAGGTATCCGATCTCCTTGCCACGGTATCCTGCCAGCTTCTTGCCCTTCAACCTCTGGATCTCTGTACCCTTCATCCGGATCTTGCCGCTGTCCGGCTGGATCACTGTTGCGATACAGTTTAATAACGTTGACTTACCGGAACCGCTGCTTCCCATAATTCCTAAAAACTCGCCCGGCATCACCTGAAATGTGATTCCGTTCAATGCCTTTGTCTGGTTCGGTTCCTTTCCATAATATTTTTTCAGATCTTCTATCTCTAATAATGCATCCATGCTGCCGCCTCCTTGTACTTTCTTAATTGCTGTTGTCTGACTTCTTGGGGTATCATGGTTTCCTTCGCTCTCTCATACCCACTGCTGCCCGGCTCCTGGGGGTATCATAATTTATTTCTTAATTTCATACCCACCATATCTGACAATATTTATACTATCAGATATCTTCCTCAAATAACACTTACACTGAATGAAAGGTTTTGCCTGTATAATTCCGGAAACATCCGACGATACTAAATATGTTTAAAAAGATAATTGCAGAATTATTATATATATTGCTCATACATGAACAGCATGACTTACCAACACAGTATATATGCGATTCCGCACTCATCAGTAAAATTCCATCAGGAGGTTATCCCATGTCAAATATGTTTTGTTTTCAGTGCCAGCAGACGGCTGGCAATAAAGCCTGTGTAAATACCGGAGTCTGCGGTAAGCAGCCCTCGACATCCAATCTGCAGGACGAATTGATCTGTGAACTGATACGACTTGCCGAAGCAGCCGAGCTTACAAAGAAATCCTTGCAACAGAAAAAAGAGACAGATCCCAAACTTCTGTCCCGATACCTGAACACCCGAAAATCCGCTGACCGCCTGCTGATCGACGGCTTATTTACGACACTTACAAATGTAAATTTTGATGATAAAGCAATCAAAGATTACATCAAAGAAGTGCAGAAAAACCAGAAGGATATCATGCGCTGTATGCCTACAGACATATGTAGCATATCAGATATCGCATATAAGAACTTCCCGACTACAAATATGAACTTCTCAGATACAAATATGAATTCATCAACAGCAAATATCAATCCTCCGACCTGTGGATTGAAAGATCCACATGATATCCCGGTAATCAGCCTGTGGGATGGTACGGACGATATCGTGTCACTCCGCTCCACGTTATTGTTCGGCTTAAAGGGAATGGCTGCGTATGCGCATCATGCAATGAATCTCGGCTATCAAAATGATAATGTAACAACCTGGTTCTATAAGGGCTTGTGTGAAGTGAACCGCGAACACTCGGTAGAAGAATGGATCGAGCTTATTATGGAATTCGGAAAAGTGAACTATCAGTGCATGGAACTGCTCGATAAGGCAAATACCGAATCCTTCGGCACACCAACGCCGACTAAGGTTCACACCGATATCCGCAAGGGGCCTTTCATCGTTGTATCCGGTCATGATCTCCGTGATCTGGATCTGCTCTTAAAACAGACCGAAGGAACCGGGGTCAATGTCTATACACATTGCGAAATGCTTCCGGCTCACGGCTATCCAAAATTAGCTGCCTATAAGCATCTTGCCGGTAACTTCGGAACTGCTTGGCAGAGCCAACAGACGGAATTTGAAAATATCCCTGCACCCGTCCTCTTTACAACCAACTGCCTGATGCCCCCACGCCCAAGCTATGAGGATCGCATCTACACTACCTCTGTTGTCGGCTATGAAGGAATGGTGCATATCGAGGGAACAAAGGATGGCAAGAAGGATTTTACTCCGATCATCAAGCATGCCCTAAAGCTGGGCGGCTATGAACACGATCACAGCATGAGCGGTATCAATGGCGGACATATCCTGACAACAGGATTTGCACATGGCGCAGTCCTCTCCCATGCAGATAAACTTACAGCCGCCATCAAGAATGGTGATATCAAACACATCTTCTTAGTTGGCGGCTGTGACGGTGCCCATCCGGGCAGAAATTATTATACGGAATTTGTAAAACAGACTCCTATGGATTCTCTCGTTCTGACACTTGCCTGTGGCAAATACCGGTTCAATGATCTCGACCTGGGTGAGATCGATGGAATTCCAAGGATCTTAGATATGGGGCAGTGTAATGATTCTTACAGCGCGATCAAAGTTGCCCTTGCACTGGCAGAAGCTTTTAACTGTGATATCAACGAGCTTCCTCTGACTCTCGTTCTTTCATGGTATGAACAGAAGGCTGTCTGCATCCTTTTAACCCTGCTTGCCCTCGGTGTCAAAAACATCTATCTCGGCCCAACCCTTCCGGCATTCATGACAGAGACCGTTGTCCGTTTTCTGGTTGACACCTACAACCTGCAGCCGATCACGGCTCCTGAGCAGGATATGGATGCGATCCTCGGGCGCGGCTAAATAGTCAGCCGGCATCATCCCATTCCGGCAACAGCTTCATCACACGTTCCGGCAAACATCAGTGCTTTATCACACATTCTGGTAACCACCACAATAAGGGCAGCGGCTGGCATATCCGGTTGCTGCCTTATAAGAAGCACCGCAGTTCGAACATCGGACTGCGATCAGGTGAAGCTGTTCCGGATCGATCGGCTTGTTGTCCATCAGCTCTTCTTCTCTTCTGAGCCGTTCTCCACGGACAGAAGCAGGATCATAACTGTACTTACCATTGTATTCATAGATATCGATCGTCATTCCGATCGGGAACATGGAATCCGCTCCTCCACTGATCGAAGTCGGCAGGATTACTTCCCGCTCGATACCATAATTATCAAAATAATGCACCTTTACATTTAAAGGAAATCTGCCATTTACCATATAAGATGTATTTTTTACATAACCATAAATCTTCGCTGTATACTTTTCACCATGTACACGGATCATTTTCTTGTTATGGAGCATAACAAGGATCGTCACGATAAAACATAATCCAAGTACCACAAACATTAATGGAATTAATATAAATGCCCCGGGCTTACCAAATGCAAATAAAAAGATCAATGTCATAAAAAGCCCTATTCCTGCAAAACCCACTCCGACAATCATACATATCTTCTGTGCACTGTTCATATCCATCTGCCTCCCACATAATGATCATAACTATGATACTAGCATCTACCCATTTATAAGTCAAACAAATCCATGTATTATTGCGTATACAATTATCTGTTTTCACCTATGATATTCTTTATACCTGCATATGAAATTTTATAAGTTTGAATATGAAATTTTCACTTGCATTTTTACTAAAAGCTTAGTATAATGACCGACGTTGTAAAAATTGAAGAAAAAGCTTTGGTATAAAATTGGAAACGACACAAGTGTGCTCCTGATATTTCACCTCGTTTGCCGACGGATGAGCATATCACTTGATAACGAACAACACATGTGTCTTTTTTGTGCTTATTTTTAAGATATTTGCAGTTTTGGTTCTGCATTTATTCAGATTATTTATCAAAAAGGAGATTTATTTTATGCCAAAAACTTTATTTCAAAACATTGTTTTCACATTAATGATGTCTTTTCTTATGGTCTATGCCATGATCTGCTACAACATTTCCCTAAACACGGGTGGAATGTCAAACTCCGTTTTCTTAGCCGCCTTTCATGAGCTTATCATCATGTGGCCGGTTGCCTTTTTACTTGAATTCCTGTTTGTAGATAAGGCTGCACATGCTCTTGCATTCCGCTTCGTGAAGCCGGATGACCGCCCGATCATCATCACGCTTGCAATTTCTACCATGATCATCTGTATTATGTGTCCTTGCATGAGCCTTGTTGCCACTATTTTATTCAAGCATGCCGGTCGTCAGTTTGCAGCCGTGTGGCTCCAGACCACCTTCTTAAACTTCCCGGTAGCTTTCTTCTGGCAGCTTTTTTATTGCGGTCCATTTATCCGTCTGATCTTCCGCAAGCTTTTTCCAGAGAAATAAGTCTGCATAAACAATGGATTCGAGTGATCCGGCAGGCTGGCACTTCCTACATATGATCCGCTTTATTTTCTATTCGGTTCGCACGCTTATTCATCAGCAGTCGCCCAAACTCGTCCTTACGGACTCAAACATGGGCTTGATGCTGATAGCTAGTGCAAACCTCATAACGAAAATACGCTAATATCATATGTAGGAAGTGCCAGTCTGCCCGGATCACTCGAATCCATTATTTATATTATGAAATTAGAGAATCCCCTCCGACAGATGGTTATATGCGTAACGTTTTACCTGTATTTCTTATATGGTCATCAGACGTTTTCTAACTATGACATTTGCGAAGATTTCGTTGTGAGCTGCATATTGCCAGTAAATACGGGTGCCTGTTCGAGCTCAAAGAGCGAGTTGGCACAGGAGTATTTACGAATCAGGCATATGCAGCAAACAGAAATCATAGCAAGTCATAGTAAAAAACGGCTGACTGCCAGATAGGAAATACAGATAAAGCCCCATATGTATAACCATCTGTCGGAGGGGATTTACACATTACGACTGCCAGACCAGGTTACCGGATGGATCAAGAGCCTGAATCCGGTAGGTATGGGCTTTAAGGTCTGCGGACAGGCGGGCAAGATAACCATCCTTTTTCCAGGTGATATAAATACGGTTATACATCTGGTCCGCCGGTAGTTCTGCAAAATGCAAAGCATTTTCTGCCTGAGCAGAGATCTGCGCTGCAGGCTTTGTACGGATTGTCATTTCCGCATCAAATCCAAATGCCGGAAATTCTTTCCGGAATTTCAACATTTCAAGCTGCTTTTTTACGACCTCCTTTTCAAGGCCTGACTCTATATCTTTTTGTGAAAGATTCGTCCGGTTGATCTCTTTATGTCCACCTGCACCTGCACGCTTCACTGCCTCATAATCATTAGATCCGGCAAACAGATCCAGATACCAGACCTGAGGTTTTCCGGGCATAAATATCTGTAATGCTCTGGCTAATAACAATGCCTGCTCATCTTCGCCAAGTGCATTATAATATGTCGTATTTACCTGATAATACATCTTTTTATTACCGTGAAGATCCTTTACAAAACCACCACGATCCACAAGCAGCCGGATCAAATCTTCAATCCTGTCGTCCGGCAACAATCCTGCAAGATCCAGTACCGGTATTCCATCATGGCATCCAAGCATATTCACAGTATGAATATTCTCTTTTATCTGTTCCTTTGCCCACTGCTCCAGGTAAGAGCCATCGCCTCTGTAAAGAGCATCCAGGATCAATCCCGGAAGGAAAAAGTCATATGTCAGATATCCCTTCTCTGCTATCATCTTATACTTTTTCTCTTTATATCCGGCATGAATCTCCGGAAGAAGGCGGATTCCATATGGTTTTGCAAGCTTATGGATCTGTTCAAGGAATTCCCATGTCTCCGGTTCATTTAAGAAATTGGCGCGTCCCGGTGCTTTTGGGGCATATGCAAATGCATCCAGGCGGATTATCTTTGCTCCGTAACCTGCCAGTTTTTTTATAGTTTCACGATAAAAGTCCCAAACCTTTTCTGATTTAATATTGAGATCCATTTGTCCTAAATATCTGGTATGATAATCATCCGTATCCCGAATCTCCTGATAAAATGTATTCCAGTATGGAATCCGACTGCCATCTGCCATTTCCACCATCAACAGAGGTAATCCCGGTTTGCGGAAGAACATCGGATCCAGATACTTCTGTTCCGGTTGTATATAGCCGTCTTCTGTCATTTCTCCACAGTTTTCCCAGAATGTATTCCAGTTAATAAAAAAGTCACGATATTCAGATCGACTGCCATTCTCCAACAGATCCTGAAACTGTGGCGATTGTACAGACGCATGGTTTAACACAAAATCCAGCTTCAGATCAATATTCTGTCTGCCCAACCGTAATAGTGCCTTTTCAGAATGAAATGCTTCCTCAAGATCATAGTCGATTACAGAAAAGCCACGATCTAGATCAGAATGGTAAATACTCGGTAGTATATACATTGAGGAAAATGCATCTGCAAATCCATCTCTTTCAAATAAATCCGCAACAGCTTCCAGATCTCCGCCAAGACTGTCCGGATACAGATTCAGCATTGGACCATTTTCAATTTTATTTATATCTGTCATATTGGTTTCTTCTATCTCTGTTTTCCTCATATTCTATAACCTCCTGTTCACTTACTATTCCGTATAAATTCTGCCATGCATATCCTGAATGATATCTGCCCTATCCAGTCCATCATTAATCTTTTTCTGCTCAATTCTTAATACTCTGGCTACAAATGGACTGTCAATGGCAGTGTCACGATTCCTCTTCTTTCGGTTTTCAAGTGTTTCTTCCGGCGTGCTGATCAATACAACAGATACATCCACC
>ENA-UERK01002635-UERK01002635.1-human-gut-metagenome-genome-assembly--contig:-NODE-2635-length-11611-cov-5.940697_pt1 | contig 11611 bp, 24 predicted proteins | sample MGYA00242957_ERZ507957 | MGnify/ENA primary metagenome ERZ507957 (study PRJEB26167, sample SAMN06115538) | human gut metagenome | host: Homo sapiens | place: China:Heilongjiang | collected 2015-11-06... | reverse complement strand
CTCAGCCTGCTTTCTAATTCTTTTTAATTGGGTTAATAGGAATATATAACTGATAATTTAATGGTATTAAGATGGGTTGTGTGTACCGTTCGCGAGAATAGCACACATTATTTTTTACTAAAAAGAAACTAATGTGAAGCAAACGAACATCTACAGCCACAAGGGATGGCTAAAAGACATAACAATTCGGGAATACCCGTATTCTTCTGCCGGGGAGATAGCCGCAAGACACGGCGTTTGCAGCGGCAGCGTCTGGTATTGGGTTAAAAAACTGGGCCTCCAGCAGACGGACGAGACGAAAGCCCGAATACTCAAAAAGACACGGGGGTGTATCGCAAACACAATCAAGACAAATCCCGAGGCCAAACGAAAAAGCATGGAAACGAAAAAGCGCACATGGATGATGGAGCGGTTTCGTGTAATGTCGGGGCTGCCTCAGAAAACAAAGATGCGCATTGCGACGCGACCCATCAAGGTGCACAAGGCAATATGGTACCTGGAGAATATGCGCAACTACTTTCGCGACATCGAGGTGGGCGGCAAGTTTACGCTCTACTACGACGACGAGACGAAACGCTCCGGCAAGGAGTGCTACTACGCACAACAACTTGGACTCACATTCAAAAAAGCATAGTTTTTTGTACATTATTATATTTTTTACGTAAAAATGAGTTGCTAAAGGACAACTCTCGGGTGTGAATCCCGATTTTTGATTTTACTTGGTTGTCGCGGCGACTTCGGTCGTCCAATGAAGTTGTGGTATAGGCGCCTGGTAAGCTATACAAGCTCGCAAGCAAGGAGCGACGGGTCCTTTTTTCTTTCTATGTTTGAGATAACTTTTCAGCCCTTCGTGTACCAAGCCTCTGGGGAGTAATAAACACCAAGCAGGTTCAAATCCTGCAACTTCGCAAATCAAAAAACAATGTTGATTATGAAAATACTGATTTTTGCATTTTTGACAGTGTTTGCGCTGTTCGGCTTGGCTGCAATAGTGCAGTCGGTGATTGACGTGTTCAAAACAAAGGGTTAAAGTCATGGGAAGACCGAGAGGGTGCCATGATTGCCAGTGGGGAAACTGGCCCGAGATGTGTAAAGACCCGAAGCGAGACCCGAAGTCAAATTATTGTTGCTGTCAGTGGGAATGGCGATACGAATAAAAAAACATACGGTATGAATATAAGCGAAGTATATGAGCGCATCCGAGAACGAGAGTCGGGCGCAAGTGCAGAGTCTCGTACACGAGCAGAACTGCACATACAGAAGATCAAGGAACTCCGAGAGGAGCACAAGGCGTTTATCAAGATGCCGCACACGAAAGCGTGCGATATGATAAAATACTGCCTTGCCATTGACAGAAACCTCGGCATCAACCGAATACATAAAAATGCGTTCGGGTTTATCTTCTTCAAGTATCAGTAACTAATTTTCTAAAAACATAAGGCAATGAGAACAAGAACAGCAAATTGGTTTGAAACCACAGTGCGCTACGAGCGTCAGACAGAAGATGGCGGACAGAAGAAGGTAAGCGAAGTGTATGTAGTAGATGCTTTGAGCTTCGGTGAGGCGGAAGAGGTTATCACGAAGGAGATGGAACCGTATTGTTCGGGCGAGTTCGATGTGAAGAAAATCGCAATCGCTCCGTACACCGAGGTGTTCTTCTCCGAAGACGAAGGTGACGACAAATTCTACCGTGCAACCGTCGCAATGCTTGACGGGCGTACCGGCAAGGAAAAGAAGACCAACGTAAACTTCCTCGTTCAGGCGAAAAACATCGAAACGGCACGCAGATATGTCGTAGACGCGTTTCTCAATACGCAGATTGACTACGAAATCAATCGCCTCGTAGAAACAAAGATACTCGATGTGTTCGAGAAGTAACAATAATCATAAAAACAGCATAGCAAATGGAAAATAACGAATACGAAGTGCTGCAAGTGCAGCATGATCAGAACATCGTTCAGTTGGACGCAGTAGAGCGTGCCAACGTGGACTCGCAGGTGGCAACCGCAAAGCAATATCCGAGAAACGTCACACGAAGCATCAACAACTCAATCGCCATGGCGACAATGGACGTGAACACCGCGCAGAGCTGTGGTTATGCCCTTCCTCGTGGCGGCAAGCCTATCACCGGTCCGAGCGTGCATCTGGCAAAGTTAATCGTCTCCAACTGGGGTAATATACGTACTGAAACAAAGGTCGTTCAGATTACCGACAAGCAGGTTATCAGCCGTGGCGCGTGTTGGGATTTGGAGAACAACGTGGCATCCGCTTTCGAGGTTCGCCGCTCAATCGTAGGCAGTAATGGCAAGAGATATTCGGACGATATGATTACCGTCACAGGCAACGCAGCCAACGCTATCGCATACCGCAACGCCGTGTTCGCCGTTATCCCGAAGGCTGTTACCGACAAGGTGTACCAGGCGGCGCAGCACTGCATCACCGGCGACCTCTCCGACAACGACAAGCTGATTGCTACACGCAAGAAGTGCATCGACTACTTCAAGGACGAATACGGCATCACGGAAGAGGAGGTTGTAATGATTTGCGGAAAGCAGACCATCAACCAAATCAAGGCTGAACAGATTGCTCTCCTGCGCGGTATTCAGCAGTCACTCGTAGACGGCGACACAACCGTCGAAGAGCTTATGAAGCCGTACCGCAAGGAAGAGAACAAGAAGAATGTCGCAGCCAAAGCAGCCGAAACCGCAGTAGCCAACGCTGCAAAGAAGGAGGCTAAGGCATGATTGTCGACGACGTAGAGCAGAGGAGTGTTGCATGGCAACGCTCCCGCTTCGGAAATTTTACAGGTTCCGAAGTTCACAATCTTATGAAGTCGGGTCGCAAGAAGTATGAAGCGTGGTCCGAAACGGCAAAGAGTTATATGTACAAGGTAGCCGCAGAACGCCTATTCAACCCCGACTTCCTCAACGATGATGATGTGTTTGAAGACTATCTCCACCAGACGAACTTCACCTCCAAAGCTATGCAGTTCGGTATTGAGCAGGAGCAGTACGCCCGAGAGACATACATCAAGCTCAACAACGATGTCGAGGTGTTCGAGGTCGCATCCTGCAAGCACGATACCATACCGCACTTCGCAGCCTCGCCCGACGGCATCGTAAGAGGTGCGGACTTGAAGTGCCTGGAGATTAAGTGCCCGAACATCGCAACCCACATGATGTATGTGGATAAGATACACGACGGTGCATCACTGAAAGAAGTCAAGCCCGAATACTATTGGCAGACAATGGCAGAGATGGCTTGCACCGGCGCAACGGAAACGGACTTTGTTTCCTATTCGCCGTGGCTCCTGAACCCTATACATATCGTAACCATTCCGCGCAACGACGAGGACGTCGCGCTGCTTGAAGAGCGCGTGAAGCTCGCAAACGCTTTCGTGGAAGAAATCATTAACAAGTCTAAATCCTAAAAATTATCATGGACGTAGTAGGAAAAATCATAGCAGCTCTGCCACCCAAAAGTGGCACGTCGCAGTCAACCGGCAAGCCGTGGCAGGTCAACACCTATGTATTGCAGACCACCGAGCAGACACCGAAGAATATCGCCTTTGACGTGTTCGGCGCGGAGCGTGTCGAACAGGACAATCTCAAAGTAGGCGATATGGTTACGGTGTCAATCGACATCGACGCTCACGAATACAACGGACGTTGGTACAACCAAATCAGAGCATGGAACGTTGTGAACCATGCTTCGGCACAGCAGCCGACCGCACAGCAGGCACCACCTCCGACACCGCAGCCTGGCACCTTGTTTCCGCAGCCACCTGCGCAAGGAGCACAGCCCGCACCGTCAGCAGGAACTGACCAACTGCCCTTTTAACGTTCGCAAGTACGTTCTGTGGGCGCAAGCCAACCTAAATGCTATCATAGTAGGGTAGGGTCGCTTCCCTGCCCTACAAACTAAATAAAAAGTCATTGTTATGAAAAACAGAATTTCCCTCGATTTGTCAAACATGGAAGCCTTCAAGGAACTGACCAACATACAACTTGGTGAGCTTATGAGGGCCGTATTCGCTTACGCTTCCGACGGCACGATGTTGTCCGAGGATGCCGACCAAGCCGTTCGTGTCGCGTTCGCCTTTCTGAAGGCGGACGTGGACGCGGAACGCGACTCGTACAAAAGACGCTGCGAGCGCAACAAAGAGAACGCACGCAAGCGTTGGGCGAAGCGTAACAAACGCAAGACAAACACGCCTCAAACTCCTGCATCCGCACCACAGGAAAAGGCCGCAACGGTAGACTACGAAAAGCTCGTCGCCTACTGGAACCGCCGTGTGGACGAAACGAAGTCCTCAATGGCGAAGGTGCTCAATATTACACCATACCGCAAGAAGTTGATCGAGGAACGACTTGCGGAATATAACAACGACAACAAGGCATTACAGAAGGTACTTGACAAGGCTCTCGCAGACCCTTACCTCAATGGCAAAAACCCGTCAAAATGGGTCGCTGACTTCAACTGGCTACTGAAACCCGAAAACTTCTCACGACTTGTAGAGAGTGGTGCTACTACTCCAAATGAGCCGAAACCGCAAGCCATTACGACCAGGATTACCGAAACCGATTTGGCAAGCGAACACATGGAAGCGCAACGACACAGAGAGGAAATAGAGTTCACACGCGCTGAACAGCAACGTAACAACCTCCTCGCAGCTACCAAGGCTGCTGACAGAAACCCCAACTGCCTGCAAGCGAAGATGGCATACAACGCCTACAAGGACGGCACGCTTGCAAAGCTCGGAATTGAATGGACACCTAAAACATCAATCAATGACACTGAGAGACGAAATACAGAAATGGCTAAGCGAGCATCCTGACGCAACAGTTGAGGAAGCGATATGGGCAGGAGCCTACATCGAAATCGACTTGTGGTGCAATAAAACGAAATAGCAATGACAACAACAGGAATAATATTACTCGTAGCCTACGTCGCCTTTGTGGTGGGTTCGTTAGGCTACACAATCGGGTTTCTTCACGGAAACTCTGCGAAATACAACGAACATAATAAGCTTTAGCCTATGGAAGCAATGGATAAAGAAGCCTACGAAATCAAAAAGGACGGCATGACGCGAGCAGAACGTAGGGCGTACAAGCGTATGCTGGCGAAACAAAAGAAAACAAACTCATGAAAAAAGAAATAAGAATACCGATTTTGGGTGTAATTGAAGAAAGCGAAACCCTTAATGGGAACGAACGCTATTTTCTTGACCATTACCCACATGGCGAAGGAGTTTATCTTGTAAAGATAGGTAGCTGTTACATGGAGTTACGCGATGTGCACATCCGAAACGAAGAAACACTAAATGACAGAATAAAGTGCGACTTTGCCATATACCCTATTCGTTCGTCGGCTGTTGTCGAGGAGATAAAGAAGGAGCACGAAGCAACGTTAAAGGACTATATCGAGGAGTGTTGCGTCAAGATACTAACCTCGGTAAACGCCAATCGTGACGATGTGAGAAATGTAGACGAGAAAATGAGTGTCCTCATAAAACAACTCGCCTCTGATATCACATGTCTCAAAGAAGCTCTCAATTCTATCAAGGAAGATGGCGTTGCATCTGGCAACGGAATTAGCGAAAAGACTTTGCTTGGAGCACTGGAAATTGTAACAAAGAAAAGACAATAACATGGCAAACGAAAACAATAAACCTTATTTTCTTTTGGTGTTCGAGAAGGGCAACACCGTACCGACTATTATACCAGCGGAAACAATATCCGAGATATACCCAAACACTTACGACAAAACAATGGATATTATAACCGTAACTGGCAACGATATAGGCTTCGAGAATGTGGAGTCCTTCAAAATGGTTCCTGCCGAGGAAATTAACTTTAACATGTAACAACAACAGATATGAAGAAAACAATCAAGACATTTGTCTGTAGGCTGCGCGATGTGTGGACTATCATAAGAGGACGCTATTATGTTTTTATTCGCCATGACGAGGATACAAGCGAACAAGAGATTTTCCGCGCAACAAGTTCTGCTTTTGGCGCACGTTGGCTTGGAAACAACGGCAACGTAAATTATTTCTCCCGAGTAGAAATGCTGTCTGACTTGCTGAACGATACGAACAGCATTATGATGCTCACAAAGGATGCTGACGGCACGCTGACTTACTGCTACGACTGCAAGTCGGAAGAAGATTTCAACGACTTAATCAACATGGAGGTGAAGTAACATGGAAAGTGAGCTTTATTTTATCCACATGGATGGCAATAACTACTTCAAAGTTGAAGATGGCGTTGTCTATTCGCGAGGCAAGAAGACCGATGTATCGCCCGACAAACTCTCCGACTTCCTTGCAATAGCGAAGGAGCTTGGATTTATAACTGGTAAGCTATGAAAGCCGTACTGACATTAGACAACGGAGAGAAATTTATCGCAGATATTTATCCTCTCCAAGGCAAGAAACAACACAAGCCACGTTTCCACGACGAGTACGAGCGGTGGTTTGTGGAAGAGTTTAACAAAGCGCAGCCACGAGCTGCCCACAAGATGGTGAAGGCGCACATACTAAGAAACTAATAATACAATAATATGACAGAAGAAAGATTTTACTGCGAATGCCCGAAATGTAGCGTTCACAACAAAAAGACGAAAGCACTTGCATACAGGTTGGAGTTCTTCAAAAACGCTGAGTTTGGTTTCGGTGAGGACTTTACCCCCGAAATGCTTTTCGACCGCCTTAAAGAAGGCGTTGCAAGACTCAACAACAAATACAAAGGCAGAGAGATTGAGGTCACGATGATACGCTTCGGTGGCACAATATCGTACGACTTCAAGGACAATCCTAACAGCGACGCCTGTCTTGGTGGCTTGACTCTTATGCCAATAGTAACAACTATTTACAACATTAACAAGTTTAAAGTCGAATAACAATGGGAATAGCATTATTTATCCTTTGTTTTGCCTGCGTTTGTGGTATGTGGTACTTCACTGGTAGAAATTCGATATACAACAAGTTGAAGGCGGACTACCGAGAGGCGCTGAAACTTATAGGCTTACAGCAGGCAATAATTGAAGCCTACATACGTAAATACGAATCAAAAGAAACGGAGCAAGAAAATGGAGAACAAGATTAACATTGCGGAAATACTCCGCGATATGCCAAAAGGCACAAAGTTATACTCACCGCTGCTTGGTGAGGTGAAATTTAAAGAAGTAGTATCTGATAACACCTTCCCTATTAAGGTGTTATCAAAAGTCCCGCTCTCTCCCTTTGGAAGTTTTACAGAAAACGGCTTTTATTACGACGACATTGAAGACGCAGAAGTAATGCTCCTCCCTTCTTGTGAAATGCGAGACTGGTCTAAGTTCTTTAAGCATGGCGACGTAGTACGCAACCCTCACAACGAAATGATAGCAGTCTTCGACGGCTGGGCAAATGATGATTACACAGAGTTTAATACCACAATCAACTACTACAAAGACCACACCTTTGGCGAAGAGGAAGTGTGCAACACAGAATGTTTCGTAAGGGCAAATGATGAACAAAGAACATTGTTTATCGCAGCAGCAGAGAAGCATTACGGCGACAAGTATAACCCCGAAACGCTGCAAGTAGAGCCTGTTAAGGTTGTTGAACCTAAGTGTTTATTCAAGCAGTTCCAGAGAGTATTGGTAAGAGATAGCGATGCAGGCACTTGGAGGTTCGCTCATTTTTCGCATTATGATAGTAAATGTAAGTATCCTTACATTACCACCGAGTGCTGCTATGAGCAGTGTGTTTCCTACGAGGGCAACGAGTACCTTTTAGGCACGAAAAAATCACCCCAATAACGCTAATATGGCAAAAGACTTCTCGCTTGCAGATGTCAAGTTCCGCGAGACAGGACATATCGCTTTCGAAGACGAGTATATCACATCGTATGTGTCAACGGACATCGTGCCAAAGATATACATGAGCGTGAATACTCCTCGTGACGCAACAGGGCTTGTTTCAGGCAAGCCTAAGCGTTACTACCGCACACGATACAGCGCATGGGTAACGGAAAAGACGTTTGCAAAGCAATATCAGAAAATAAGAGAAAAATTCTAAGTATGATAAATCTTTCTTTAGATAGACACGACTTCCTTTTTGCGATTGAGGGGTTCGCAAGAGGTTCGCACCTCCGACAGCACGTCTGGCAGGAGATTGTATATAAGTCAATTCCACAGATGTCAGACGACGATATGGACTTTCTATGGTTCTATATGCGACGCGACATCTTCAAGCAATACTTCTACGAGCTGAACGGCAAGAAGAACACGCATTTCGGCTACGAGGACTTCATGCACGCACTCGCTGCTTTGCATAGAGGAAACCGCTACATGGTGACATTTTACAGCGAGATAGAGCACAAGCAGCTCCAAGCTCTCTGCTACCGCTTTGAAGGTGAATATCATCCGCTTTACCTCTACATTGACGGCAAGGTAGTCGGCAAGACGAAGAAAAGCAGCGGCTTGCAATCGTTTAATGCGTTTGTTCCAAACGAGTGGATAAAGGCAGTTGCAAAGCACAAAATGCCCGAAAACAAACACGTCGAACTCGGCAGAGAAGAATGGTGGAACGACTTAGAAATTTACGATAACTTTAAAACAAAACTATTATGATTGACGAAAAGAAAATACAAGAAGCAGCAGCCGGCAAGTTTAATGTAGGAGGCTTGGTGAATACTGTCGAACGAATTGCCTTTAAAGAAGGTGTTGAATGGTTCAAGCACGCCATTTGGCACGATACAAGTGAAACGCCCGAAGAAGGAAAGCAAATCTTATATACAGCCACAGAAGGAGGCGAAATTGTGGATGTAAAAGTTACTACTACAGCCTTGTACGACCTTATACCATGGAATGAGGTTGTAAGAGACTTTAATATTAGCAAATGGTGCTACATAGAGGACTTGCTACCGAAAGGAGGTGAGAAATGAAATTCGTAAGCCAGCTTTATTATTTGCCATCAGCATGTGAAGTTATTCCAGACGCAGTAGCCTCTCCAAAAGATTTCGGACAAGCACTTCAAAACTCAAATAAAAGAAGAAAGAAATGAGCTACAAATCAAGAATGAAATGTGACGTACGTCACATTATAAGCTGCGGTCTTTGCCCTCAGGTGTTTAATTGCCCTTATGACAAAAAAGATGGAAGAGTAGTATTTACAAAAGAATGCATAGGAAAATGACTAAAGCTAAATACTGCGAGTGTAAAGCATTTTGCTTCGCTAACAAAAAACATTGGCAGTTTTTTGCACTGCCGGCTATCGGCGCATCACGCCATGATGATAGAGTAACAGTAGGTTTTATCTGGCTGTTTTTCTCAGTTTATCTACGAATCGCATTAAATTCCCAAAAGAATGATTAAACCAGAAGACTTAAGAATAGGCGACCTTGTAAGAACAAACCGCGATTGCGCATTTCCGAAAGGCACAATGTGCGTTGTTAACGATATACGTCCCGATAAAGTCTATAAAGACAAAGTAGGTGTCGTCGGTCTAATCGCTACCTACGATGACGACGACGGACCTTGGGGAGCTTGGTGTTGTAGCATTGAAGGCATCTCTCTCACGCCCGAACTCCTCGAAAAGAACGGATTTAAGGAGGAGCAGCATCAAAAGGAAGGCACTTCGGAATGGTACGACTACTATCATTACGACCTCGGCATCAATATCGTGTACGAGGTCGAGGAAAATAAGTTTGCCGCCTACCTCGACGGAAAAAAGTTACGAGAAATACAATACGCTCACGAACTCCAACATATCCTTTGGGCGCTGGGCTTGAACGCAGAACTAAAAGTATAAACAAAGATATAGAGCATGGAGAACGTAAAGATTTTTGCCCAAACCATTGAAGCAGAGGCAAAGAAACAAATTGAAAAGATGGCAGCGAGCGAGGCGTATCGTGACTGCCAAATTCGCATCATGCCCGACTGTCATGCAGGCAAGGGTTGCACCATAGGCACGGTAATACAGACTGCTGGCAGGGTTGTACCCAATACCGTAGGTGTGGATATAGGTTGCGGAATGTTGGTGTTCAAACTCAATAAGAAGGATATAAACCTATCGCTTCTCGACCGCATCATCAATGACAAAATTCCGAGCGGGTTCAGTGTTCACGACAATCCCATACCCGAAGCCGCAGGTAGAAAAATACATCGCATTTTGCGTGACTTGGATCGGATAACAGGGGGCTGTTTCGACCGTAGCTATATGGAACGCTCGCTTGGCACATTAGGTGGCGGCAATCACTTCATCGAACTCGACGAGGACGATGAAGGCTACAAATATCTGGTAGTGCATTCGGGCAGTCGCAATCTTGGCGTGAAGGTATGCCATTATTTTCAGAAGTTGGCACAGAAGAATGAGAATCGAAGTGGCGAGCGCAAACGCATTATAGAGGAATATAAGAGGTTGGGCATAGAGAGCGAGATAAACAACGCGCTGCGTCGCCTGGGTACCATACCTCCCGACCTTGCTTACCTCGAAGGCGAGAGTCTTTACAGCTATATCTTCGCCATGCAAGGCTGTCAAGAGTTTGCTTGTGCAAATAGATGGGAGATTGCCGCCACAATCCTCCGTGAGCTTCAAGTGTGGTTCCTGGATTCCTTTACAACGACGCACAACTATCTTGACGTTGATACAGGTATCATCCGTAAGGGAGCTGTGTGTGCCGAAAAATACCAGCAGCTAATCATCCCCCTCAATATGCGTGACGGCTCGTTGATATGTCGAGGTAAGGGCAACGAGGATTGGCTTTACTCTGCCCCACATGGTGCTGGTCGCCTTATGTCAAGAGCCAAGGCAAAGGAAACGCTCAGTATGGACGAATACAGCAAGGAGATGCAGGGCATATACTCTACATCCGTCTGTGAGTCTACAATCGACGAGTCGCCAATGGCGTACAAGTCTGCAGAAGAGATAGAATCGCTTATAGGCGACACGGTAGAGATAGTGAAGAGAATTAAGCCGATATATAACTTCAAGGCAAAATAACATAAATGCGTAGAGTATAACAAAAAGTAGAGTATAACAAAAATATGAAACAGTACACTGGAACAAAGACAGTGAAGGCTATGCCTATGACAATGGGCGAAGCCTACGAGCGCAAGCTCTTGAAGAATGGCGTAAGACCGTCAGAGTGTGAAACGGATAAGGCTGGCTACCTCGTTGAGTATGAAGGTGGTTACCAGTCTTGGAGTCCGGCAGATGTGTTCGAGAAGGCTTACAAGCCGTCCGAAACACGCCTCGACCGCTTGCGCATTGAGTGTGACGAATTAAGGGCACGTTCAAAGGAACTGGATGCGTATCTGAATGAAGGCTACGAAAAAGCTGCCGCAGAGATTGGTCGTTCATTGACTATGCTGCTCGTATTGCAAAGCTCGTACTTGCACAACTACCTGGACGTACTCGAAGCACTCCTTTTAACTACAAAAAAAGAGTAGAGACGCTTGAAGCAGAGTTGGAAAACAAGATAAAAACAGATAAATAATTTTAAAAAAAAACAATAGTAATATGGCAGACGAATATGCAGGTTTTAGAGAAGCTGAAAGAAGAGAGTTTATTGATGCTCGTAAAGAAGCAGCATCTTATCAAGGTTCAAATGGTAATGATGATT
>ENA-UERK01002632-UERK01002632.1-human-gut-metagenome-genome-assembly--contig:-NODE-2632-length-11614-cov-4.652943_pt1 | contig 11614 bp, 9 predicted proteins | sample MGYA00242957_ERZ507957 | MGnify/ENA primary metagenome ERZ507957 (study PRJEB26167, sample SAMN06115538) | human gut metagenome | host: Homo sapiens | place: China:Heilongjiang | collected 2015-11-06... | reverse complement strand
CAGCAAACTCCAGCAGACCTGAAGCTGAGGGTCCTGACTGTTAGAAGGAAAACTAACAAACAGAAAGGACATCCACACCAAAAACCCATCTGTACATCACCATCATCAAAGACCAAAAGTAGATAAAACCACAAAGATGGGGAAAAAACAGAACAGAAAAACTGGACGGCAAAACAGAACGGAACGACCAGAGCCACCGGTGGAACCGGGAAAAATGGTACGGGGAAAAAAAATAGTACAGCTAAAAGGTCAAATACAGTATCGAACCCAAATACATCAAAAAAACAGATGGAACAACAGATAGAAGAAGATAACAGGGAAGTACGTCTGGAAGTAATCCTGTTAGTCATTCTTGCTTTTTCCATATTCTTGATGATCGCTAACTTTGGCAAATGTGGAAAGGTCGGCGATGCAATATCCGGTTTCCTGTTTGGTGTGATCGGATTTGCCGAATACATATTTCCGATATATCTTTTTATATCATCGGCATTTATTATTTCTAATCTTGGTAATAAAAAAGTTAGAAATGAAGTAATCTATATCGGTGTGGTTCTGATGATCATATCGATGATCAGCCAGATGATCTTCACAACCGATTATTTATCTGTAAAACAGTTATATCTGGATGGATATAAGGAGCATATGGGCGGTGGAATTATCTGTGGCGGTTTGTTCTTTATTTTCAGAAATACGATCGGTATCGTGGGCGTAACACTGGTAATGATCCTTGGTGCGCTTGTTATGTTTGTCCTGATCACGGGAATCTCAGTGATCGATACATTTAAGAATCTGATCAACAGCTTTTACAGGGAAGAAGAATATGAAGAACCGGAGCAGGAGTGCAGACCAGTTAAAAAGAATAAGAAAAAGTCCGGAAAGTCCGGAAACAGCCAGGTAAGGCTTGAGAACCTGAAGGTCTATGAAAGCGATGAAAAGCAAAAGGGCAAAGCGAAGGACTTCTTTGAGAATGAGGATGAGATTCATGAAATAAATGTACCGGATGACGATTTTCTTACATTTAATAATGATGTAGAGAAGATTGTACTTCATGATGAAAGAGAAGAACAGATACCGGTATCGTTTGCGAAGAAAACGTCGGTTACAAAGAGCAGGAGAAAATCAGAACCTGCTCCTGTAGAAACGTCAGCCCGTGTTTCGTCGGCAGTTCCTATGGGTGATACACAGGAGATTCCTGTTCAGCAGACAAAAGACATCTTTGATGCAGAATTTGAGGATGAAGAAGATGTTCTTTCCGGTGCGATCAATGGAAATGAGCATCCGGAGGTTGTCAGTGTGATACCGGATGATTATGATCCGGATATGGATTCTGCGTTTTCCAGTGTGACAGGAAAGACAGAGAACTCTCAGACGGTGAAGAAGCATGCACCGGCGGCAGACAAGCCCGGACAGAAGAACTATAAAGAGGGAGCAAAGTATAAATTTCCGGGATCCAATCTTCTGGCACAGCCGCCGAAGAATCACAATGCGAACCGGGATGCACAGGTACGTTCTACAGCGATCAAGTTGAAGAATACATTGGAAAACTTTGGTGTTAATGTTACGATCACAAATTATAGCTGCGGACCGGCGGTTACCCGGTTTGAAATGCAGCCGGAGCAGGGCGTTAAGGTCAGTAAGATCCTTGGTCTTGCCGATGATATCAAGTTAAATCTTGCAGCCGCGGATATTCGTATCGAAGCTCCGATCCCCGGCAAGGCAGCGATCGGAATCGAAGTACCAAACAAAGAAAATTCAATTGTTGCATTTCGCGAACTGGTGGAATCGGATAATTTCAAGAATTCCAAATCCAACATCGCATTTGCAGTCGGTAAAGATATCAGTGGACAGGTTATTGTTACGGATATAGCCAAGATGCCGCATCTGCTGATCGCCGGCGCCACAGGCTCCGGTAAATCGGTCTGTATCAATACGCTGATAATGAGTATCTTATATAAGGCAAAACCGGAAGAAGTAAAACTGATCATGATCGATCCGAAGATGGTAGAGCTTGCCTGTTATAATGGCATTCCACATCTGCTGATCCCGGTTGTAACCGATCCGAAGAAGGCATCCGGTGCACTGAACTGGGCGGTAGAGGAAATGACCAGAAGATATCAGATGTTTGCAGAATGTGGAGTCAGAAATATACAGGGATATAATGACAAAGTAGAACAGGCACTTGCTTCCGGATCAGTAGATGATGAGAAACTTAAGAAAATGCCGACGATCGTTGTGATTGTGGACGAGCTTGCCGACCTGATGATGGTTGCTCACGGAGAAGTGGAAGACGCGATTGTCCGTTTGTCACAGCTTGCCAGAGCGGCAGGTATCCATCTGGTTATAGCAACTCAGCGTCCATCGGTAGATGTTATTACCGGTCTGATCAAGGCAAATGTTCCATCGAGAATTGCATTCGCTGTATCATCCGGTGTAGATTCCAGAACCATCTTAGATATGAATGGTGCAGAGAAGCTTCTCGGTAAGGGTGATATGTTATTTTATCCGACCGGTTATCCAAAACCGGTTCGTGTACAGGGAGCTTTTGTTTCTGATGAAGAAGTGTCAGCCGTTGTGGAGTATCTGAAGAAACAGAACGGTGTCGGAACGTATGATGATGATATATCTAAGTCTATTACACAGACCGGAGCGGCCGGTGCACCCGGTATGAGCGGTGGAAGTGAAAAGGATGATTATTTTGTAGAAGCCGGACGCTTTATCATTGATAAAGAAAAGGCCTCGATCGGAATGCTGCAGCGTGCGTTTAAGATCGGCTTTAACCGTGCGGCACGTATCATGGATCAGCTTGCAGGTGCCGGGGTTGTAGGTCCGGAGGAGGGCACAAAGGCAAGAAAGATACTTATGACGCAGGAAGAATTTGACGAATATATAGATAATAATTTATAATACAGATTCAAATGATATTTATACAGGGAAAATGCCGGTGAAGGGATATAGCGTGCATAGGCAGATTTTACCTGCTATAGGATAAAATTACACTCAGGGAGGACATATTAAATGTTAAACGACATCGAAATTGCACAGCAGGCAGAGATGAAGAATATAAAGGAGGTTGCAGCAAAGCTTGACATCAAAGAAGATGATATCGAGATGTATGGCAAATATAAAGCAAAGTTGTCAGATGAGCTGATCGCTTCCGTACAGAAAAATGAGAATGGTAAGCTGATCTTAGTTACAGCGATCAATCCGACTCCTGCAGGAGAGGGCAAGACAACGATCACAGTCGGACTTGGTGAAGCTATGGGCAGACTGAACAAGAAAGCGGTTATCGCACTTCGTGAACCATCACTTGGTCCGTGCTTTGGTATCAAGGGCGGTGCTGCCGGCGGCGGATATGCACAGGTAGTACCGATGGAGGAGCTGAATCTTCATTTTACTGGTGATTTCCATGCGATCACATCTGCAAACAATCTGCTTGCAGCAATGATGGATAACCATATTCATCAGGGAAATGCACTCGGCATTGATGTGAACCGTATCGTATTTAAAAGATGTATGGATATGAATGACCGTGCGCTGCGTCATACCGTGATCGGACTTGGAAAGCGTGTAGATGGTGTGCCAAGAGAAGATGGCTTCGTGATCACGGTTGCATCAGAGATCATGGCGATCCTTTGTCTGGCAGCGGATTTCAATGACCTGAAGGAAAGACTTGGCAGGATCATTGTTGCTTATAATTACCAGAACGAGCCTGTAACAGCAAAGGATCTGAAAGCGGTTGGTGCTATGGCTGCACTCTTAAAGGATGCCATCAAGCCGAATATGATCCAGACGTTGGAACATACACCTGCACTTGTGCATGGTGGACCATTTGCAAATATCGCACATGGCTGTAACAGTGTAATCGCAACAAAGACAGCATTAAAGCTGGCAGACTATGTAATTACAGAGGCTGGATTCGGAGCAGATCTTGGTGCAGAGAAGTTCTTTGATATCAAGTGCCGTATGAACGGACTGAAGCCGGATGCAGTTGTTCTGGTTGCGACCGTAAAGGCATTGAAGTACAACGGCGGTGTACCGAAGACAGAGCTTGGTCAGGAGAATCTGGAGGCATTAAAGAAAGGTATCGTAAACCTTGAAAAGCACATCGAGAATCTTCAGAAGTATCAGGTTCCTGTTGTCGTTACTTTAAACCGTTTCATCACAGACACAGATGCGGAACTTGCGTTTGTGGAGAAATTCTGTAAGGACAGAAACTGTGATTTCGCTCTTGCAAATGTATGGGAAAAAGGCGGCGAAGGCGGTATCGAGCTTGCAAATGCAGTATTAAATACACTTGAGAACAAAAAGAGTGATTTTAAAGTATTATATAAAGATGAGCTGTCAATTAAAGAAAAGATCTCATGCATTGCAACAGAGATCTATGGTGCAGCAAATGTAACATACAGTCCGGAAGCAGATCGTGCGATCGCTAAGATTGAAGAGATGGGATTTGGAAACTTCCCTGTATGTATGGCAAAGAATCAGTATTCACTTTCGGATGATCCAAAGAAGCTTGGAAGACCGGAAGGATTTGATATTAATATCCGTGAAGTATATGTCAGTGCAGGTGCCGGCTTTGTGGTCGCAATCACAGGTACGATTATGACAATGCCTGGTCTGCCTAAGGTGCCGGCTGCTGAAAATATCAGTGTAAATGATGATGGTGTAATTTGCGGATTATTCTAAGGAGGAATAAATCAAATATGGCTCAACTGATTGATGGAAAAGCAATATCAAAACAGATAAAAGATGAATTAAAGGAACAGGTTGCAGAGCTTTCAGCAAAAGGTGTAAAGATCTGTCTGGCAGTTATCCAGGTAGGAAATGATCCGGCATCTTCCGTATATGTCGGCAATAAGAAAAAGGCATGTGCCTATATCGGCATTGATTCTTTGTCTTATGAGCTTCCGGAAGAGACAACGGAGGAAGAACTGTTAGAACTGATCGATAAATTGAATAAGGACGATGCTGTAAATGGAATTCTGGTACAGCTTCCGGTTCCAAAACATATCGATGAGGACAAGATCATTAAAGCAATCTCACCATTAAAGGATGTTGATGGCTTCCATCCGATGAGCGTTGGAGCATTAAGTATCGGTCAGCCTGGATTTGTATCCTGTACACCGGCTGGTGTGATCCAGCTCTTAAAGCGTTCCGGAATCGAGATCGCAGGAAAAGAATGTGTCGTGATCGGCAGAAGCAATATCGTAGGCAAACCGATGGCTATGCTGTTATTACGCGAGAATGGAACGGTTACGATCTGTCATTCAAAGACAAAGGATCTGAAAGAGGTATGTAAGCGTGCAGATATTCTTGTAGTTGCGATCGGCAGACCGAAGATGATCGATGCATCCTATATCAAAGAGGGCGCAACCGTGATCGATGTCGGAATACACAGAGATGAGAATAACAAATTATGCGGCGACGTTGATTTTGAATCAGCAAGCAAGGTTGCAGGAGCAATTACTCCTGTACCGGGTGGAGTTGGTCCTATGACGATCGCAATGCTTATGCATAACTGTGTAGATTCGATCAATATAAAATAACCTGAGGAAAGAACATATATGAAAGTATTGATGGTATCATTGGGCTGCGATAAGAACCTTGTGGACAGTGAGGTAATGCTCGGACTTCTGCATAAGGCAGGACATGAGATCACAAATGATGAACATGAGGCAGAGGCAGTTGTTATCAATACCTGTGCATTTATCAAAGATGCGCAGGAAGAAAGTATTAATACGATAATAGAATACGGAGAGCTGAAGAAGACAGGATCATTAAAGAAGCTGATCGTTACCGGCTGCCTGTCACAGCGGTATAAGGACGATATTCTTGCAGAACTGCCGGAGATTGATACAATTGTCGGAGCTGCAAATTATGATGCGATCGTGGATGCAATCGGATCTGAAGAAGAACATTCCTTTGTTACAGATATCAATTATATGCCGGAGGCAGTTGGCGGACGTATCGTTACAACCGGAGCTTCAATGGCATATTTAAAGATCGCAGAAGGCTGTGGCAAGATGTGTACTTATTGTGCGATTCCATATATCAGAGGAAAGTACAGAAGTATTCCGACGGAACAGCTTCTGGCATCTGCAAAAGAGCTTGCTGCACAGGGAGTAAAAGAACTAATCCTTGTTGCACAGGAAACAACACTCTATGGAGTGGATCTGTATGGCGAAAAGACACTTCCGAAATTATTACATGAACTCTGCAAGATCGAGGAAATCCAGTGGATACGTTTGATGTACTGCTATCCGGAGGAGATCACAGACGAGCTGATCGATACGATCGCGGAGGAAGAAAAAGTCTGTCATTATCTCGATATACCGATTCAGCATTCAGAAGATCCTGTATTGCGACGCATGGGAAGACGTACCTGTAAAAAGGATATTGTAGAATTGATCGCAAAGCTTCGGATCCGGATTCCTGATATTGCGATCCGTACAACGCTGATCGCAGGATTTCCCGGTGAAACAGAAGCGGATCATGAAGCACTTATGGAGTTTGTGAATGAGTCGGAATTTGACCGCCTGGGTGTATTTACATATTCACCGGAGGAAGGGACTCCGGCAGCATCATTTCCTGATCAGATTGAAAATGAGGTTGCAGAAAAATGGCGGGATGATATAATGGCATTGCAGCAGGAAGTATCATACGACAAGAATCAGGAGCTGCTTGGCAAGAGTCTTACAGTACTGATCGAAGGCTATGTTGCAGAAGACGATGTATATGTCGGAAGAACTTATCGGGATGCGCCCGATGTAGATGGTATGGTATTTGTTGATGCACCGTATGAGCTGATGTCCGGCACCTTTGTACAGGTTCGGATCACAGATGCAAATGAATATGATCTGACAGGGGAGATGATAGAATGAATTTACCAAACAAATTAACAATATTGAGAGTTATAATGATTCCATTTTTTGTTGTGTTTATGTATCTTGATTTTGCAGCAGCCAAATGGATTGCGCTTGGTATCTTTATCGCTGCAGCGATCACGGATACATTAGATGGACAGATCGCAAGAAGATGTAATCTGGTCACAACATTTGGAAAATTCATGGATCCGTTAGCAGACAAGCTTCTGGTATGTTCTGCAATGATCGCACTGGTCGATCAGGGACGGATTCCTGCATGGATCGTTATTATCATCATTGCGAGAGAATTTATCATTAGCGGATTCCGGCTGATTGCAGCAGAAAAGGGTGTTGTTATTGCGGCTGGTATCTGGGGCAAATTAAAGACTGTTGTCCAGATGGTCATGGTTTGTTTCCTGATCGGTAATCTTGGTGGAAAAGTGATATTTGTAATCGAACAGGTGCTGATCTACGCTGCACTTGTATTAACGATCATTTCACTGATCGATTATCTGGTATCAAACAAAAATGTCCTGAAGGATTAATATAAAGTTAAAAGCTGTATAGTTATGAACAACTAACCACAAAATAGACAATTATGGGGAAAATGGGGTATTTTCTGACAATTACTTCCACTTTCCCCTTTTGTTTTTTAAGTAAAAATAGCAGGGATGTCCGATTGTTAAAAAGTGCTGAAAAAACTGTGTCGTAATGATAATTTTACTTGAAATAAATTCGTAAAGGCTTTACAATAAAATCGGCATAAATTTGGAATTACTTTTATGTAACTCCTAAAAATAAATTTAATGGAGGACTAGAAATGAGCAACAAACTCACCCTGTCAGCAAGCGATAGAATTAATGCATTGCTTGATGACGCAAGCTTTGTTGAAATCGGTGCTTATGTGAAAGCAAGAAATACTGATTTTAACATTCAGGATAAGGATACTCCAAAAGATGGTGTTATCACCGGATATGGTGTTATCAATGGCAATTTAGTGTATGTATACAGTCAGGACGCTAAAGTTTTAGGCGGTTCTGTTGGTGAGATGCATGCTAAGAAGATTGCAAAAATTTATGATATGGCTATGAAGATGGGTGCACCTGTCATCGGTATGATCGACTGTGCAGGACTCAGACTTCAGGAAGCTACAGATGCACTGAATGCATTTGGTGAAGTATATGGCAAGCAGGTTATGGCTTCAGGTGTTATTCCTCAGATCACAGCTGTTTTTGGTGCATGTGGCGGCGGTGCTTCCCTTGTTCCATCATTATCAGACTTCACTTTCATGACAAAGGAAGGTGCAAAGTTATTTGTAAATTCTCCAAACGCTTTAGCAGAGAACAATATTACAAAGTTAGATACTTCCGCAGCTGATTATGTAAGTGAGAATACAGCAAATGTAGATGGTGTATTTGAGACAGAAGAAGAATTACTTGGTATGATCCGTGCATTGGTTGAGGTTCTTCCAAGCTGTAATCTGGACGACAAGGAAGCTTCTGCAAATGACAATCCAAACAGAATTATCCCAAATCTTGATTCTTACAAGAACGATCCAAGAGCAGTGATCCAGAATATTGCCGATGATTCTCTTGTGCTTGAGATGAAGAAGGAATATGCAGGAGATGTTGTTACAGCTCTGATCCGTATGGATGGTATCACAGTTGGATGTGTTGGTAATCAGGAAGATACGATCACAACAGCGGGTGCATATAAAGCAGAAGAATTTGTAGATTTCTGTGATGCATTTAACATTCCTGTTCTTACACTTGTAAATGTAACAGGTTTTGCTGCAACAGTTGTAGAAGAGAAGACCATCTCAAAGGCTCTTGCAAAACTTACAAATGCATATGCAGATGCAACAGTTCCAAAGGTTACGGTTGTTATGGACAAGGCCTATGGAACAGCATATACGGTTATGAACTCCAAGGCAATCGGAGCTGATATGGTATATGCATGGCCGGATGCAGTGATCGGTACTATGGATCCTGAGATGGCAGTTAAGATCATGTATGAAGATGAACTTGCAGCAGCAGACGACAAGCTTGCCTTCATCAAGGAGAAGAAAGCAGAATATGTTGCAGCTCTTTCAGGAGCAGCTTCGGCAGCATCCAGAGGATATATCGATGATATCATCGAGCCTGATGCTACAAGAAAGAGAGTGGTCGCAGCGATCCAGATGCTCCTTTCAAAGGAAGAGATGAGACCTTATAAGAAACACGGTACTATATAAAAGGAGTGACAACTAAATGAAGAAAAAATTATTATTAATAGTTTCTATGTTAGCTGTTACTTTTATGTTTGCCGGATGTAGTGCTTCTGATGATAACGGAGTAAAATTTGCTTATAACGATCAGGAGATCGCTCAGGTAGCAAAAGATGCCTGTGAGACATATCAGAAATATGCAAGCGCAGATGAGACCTATAACTATGTTATAGAAGCAGGCGAGGATGCAGGGGTTTCTGAAAATGAGATAGAAGCAGTCAAGTCATTCCGTAATATCGGTGATGAGTGCGGTGAGTTTAAAGATTTTACAGGTGAATACAAGATTACAGAGACAGAAGGAAATGTAATCGTTACTCTTTATGCTGACTGTACAGAAAAAGAAGCGTTGATCAAGGTAACATTTGTAGACAACAGTGCAACATATAACTTACAGAGATATCAGTTAATGAATCAGTATGGTTACAGTGAAGAGCAGGCTGATGAAGCCCTTTCTTCACAGGGTATGTACCCATATAAGTCAACTGATGTTGAGATTGCAGCAAACATGACATTTGAAGATAAGATGAAGGCAGCCGGAACCAACACCCTGATCGGTATGGCAACTGTATTCGTTGTTCTTATCTTTATATCATTTATCATCTATCTGTTAAAATTTGTTCCCGGCTTCTTTGATAAAGAAGCAAAAGCAGCCAAGAAGGCAGCTAAAAAAGCAGAAGAAGCAGCTAAGGCAGAGCCTGTTGCTGAGACAAAGGAAGAAGATGCAGGATCTGCACCGGCAGGACAGATTGTTGACATCGTTAAAACAGAAACAGGTGAAAGCGTAATGAATGATTCTGAACTGGTTGCAGTTATCACAGCCGCAGTTGCTGCTGCATCAGCAGGACAGAATGCATATACAACGTATCCAAGCAAAGATAAGCTTGTGACACGTCCGATCAGACGTATTAAGAGATAATAATAGGAGGATATATCGATGAAGAATTATAGAATTACAGTAAATGGTACATCATATGATGTTTCAGTTGAAGAATTAGCAGGTGGCGTTGCCCCTGTAGCAGCACCAGTTGCAGCAGCTCCTGTAGCAGCACCGGCACCAGCGGCAGCACCGGCACCAGCACCGGCAGCTAAGTCAGCGGGCGCAGGTTCCATTAAGGTTGCTTCTCCGATGCCTGGCAAAATCCTTGATGTTAAGGCAAATGTTGGTGATGCAGTTAAGAAGGGACAGGTTATTCTGATCCTTGAAGCTATGAAGATGGAAAACGAAGTTGTTGCTCCGGAAGATGGTACAGTAGCAAGCATCGACGTTGCATCAGGTGCAACTGTTGAAGCAGGAGATACATTAGCAACTCTGAACTAATGCTGTACTTGTATAAATCTGATAGGAGGAACGACTAAATGAGTAGTATAGTTGACGTATTGTCAAATTTAGCAAATCAGACAGGTTTTGCAAGTCTTGACTGGAAAAATTACGTTATGATCCTTGTAGCGTTCGTTTTCATGTTCCTTGCAATTAAGTTTGGTTTTGAGCCACTTCTTCTGGTACCAATCTCATTTGGTATGTTACTTGTTAACATGTTTCCAGATATAATGGCAGAAGGCGGATTATTACATTACTTCTACATGTTGGATGAATGGAGTATTCTTCCTTCACTGATCTTCATGGGTGTAGGTGCCATGACAGATTTTGGCCCGTTGATCGCAAACCCTGCAAGCTTTCTTCTTGGAGCTGCAGCACAGTTCGGTATCTACGGCGCATATTTCCTTGCTTTCCTGATGGGATTCAATGGTAAGGAAGCAGCAGCTATTTCTATTATCGGTGGTGCAGATGGTCCTACATCTATCTTCCTTGCCGGTAAACTTGGAATGGGTGGTACATTACTTGGACCAATCGCAGTAGCAGCATATTCTTATATGTCACTGGTTCCGATCATCCAGCCACCTATTATGAAAGCACTTACAACAAAGAAAGAGCGCCTGGTCAGAATGCCACAGCTTCGTCCTGTAACCAAGCTGGAAAAGATTCTTTTCCCAATTATCGTTACAGTCGTAGTTGTTCTGATCCTTCCTACAACAGCACCACTGGTTGGTATGCTGATGTTAGGTAATCTGTTCCGTGAGTGTGGTGTTGTAAAACAGCTTACAGAGACAGCATCCAATGCTATGATGTATATCGTAGTTATCTTACTTGGTACATCTGTTGGTGCAAGTACAAGTGCAGAAGCTTTCTTAAAGATCAGTACTTTAAAGATCGTATTACTTGGTCTGATCGCATTTGCATTCGGTACAGCAGCCGGTGTATTATTTGGTAAGTTAATGTGTCTGGTAACAAAGGGTAAGGTTAATCCGCTGATCGGTTCAGCCGGTGTATCTGCCGTACCTATGGCAGCCAGAGTTTCTCAGAAGGTAGGTTCCCAGTATGATCCTACGAACTTCCTTCTGATGCATGCAATGGGACCAAACGTTGCCGGAGTTATCGGTACGGCAGTTGCCGCCGGTGTATTTATGGCGATCTTTGGAATTTAAC
>ENA-UERK01002630-UERK01002630.1-human-gut-metagenome-genome-assembly--contig:-NODE-2630-length-11619-cov-3.863542_pt1 | contig 11619 bp, 6 predicted proteins | sample MGYA00242957_ERZ507957 | MGnify/ENA primary metagenome ERZ507957 (study PRJEB26167, sample SAMN06115538) | human gut metagenome | host: Homo sapiens | place: China:Heilongjiang | collected 2015-11-06... | reverse complement strand
GGTCTACGCTCTGCTCGGCATTCTCCTGCACACCTGGGCCGTCACGCGCAGCACACCATTCTGGCTCTTGGCATTGGTGGTTTGGATGGGCAATTTCTATCTCTATCAGGAAGTCACCCAAATCCGCGTGGCCGTGGCCGCCGGTCTCTTCCTCGTTGGGCTCAGCTACCTCGCGAAAGGCGAGAAGCGCACCTATCTGCTCTTTAGTCTGGCCGCCGCCTGTTTCCACTATAGTGCCTTCGTGCTGCCCTTGCTCACCTTTTTCGGGAGCCGTCCCCTCACGCTGCGCGGCCGCCTCGTCATCGGCGCAATTCCCCTGTTGGGCTATCTGCTCTTCTTCGGCGGATTCGACCCCATTGCTTCCCTGCCCATCCCCTGGATTCAGGAAAAACTTTGGATTTATGAACGACTACGCGACAGCGGCATGGCGGGCGACGCCATCAACGTGTTCAACATCGTCTACGTCATGCGCCTCCTCGTTTTCTATCTCCTTCTTTGGAAATACGACGTCATTAAAGAGCAGGCGCCCAACCTCTCGCTACTTCTGAAAGTGTTTGCCATCTCCTATTTCTGCTTCACCGCCCTCGGTGCGCTGCCAGTTATGGCATTCCGCTATGCGGAGCTCTTCGGCGTGGTGGAAATCGTGATGGTGCCCTACCTTGCGCTGACCATGAAGCCCGAAGCCTTCGGCAAATCCTTGGTCATCGTCTTCGCCTTCGGCTGCATGATGCTTAACATATTCTATAACGAACTTCTTAAACTCTCATGACAAATACAGAACAAACGCCACACGTGGCCATCCTCATGGCCACCTACAACGGCTCAAAATACCTGCCACACCAGATTGACTCCATTCTGAAACAGCATTACACCAACTGGACGCTGTACGTGCAGGACGACCTCTCCACCGACAACACGCGATGCCCGTATCAAGGTGGTCGACAACCAGGAAAAACTGGGAGCGAAACGAAACTTCATGACGCTCATGGAGAAGGTGGAGGCCGACTATTATATGTTCTCCGACCAAGACGATGAATGGCTGCCTGAAAAGATTCTCGTCACCATGAAGAAGATGATGGAGGAGGAAAACGAAGCGCCGGAGAAGCCAGTCATCGTCCACACGGACCTGCTCGTGGTCGATTCCGACCTGAAAGAGATTGCGCCCTCGCTTTGGGAGATGTTCCGCATCTCGCCCCGCATCCTCTGCAACCTCGACATGCTCGGCGGTCACTGTCTCGTGACGGGATGCACGATGATGTTCAACAAAGCCGTGAGAGACCTCTCCATCCCGATGCCGGAAGCGGCCATTATGCACGACGTGTGGATGGCACTGGTCACATTTAAAAACGGCGGCCGCATCGGATATGTGGAAGAACCCACCATCCTCTATCGCCAACACGGCAGCAACACGCTCGGCGCCATTGATTTCCGAACGAACTATGTCATCAACAAAATCCGCTCCCTCGGACACACGCTGGCCGACGGATGGCGCTACTACCGCATGCTGCGCTGCGTGAACTACGGCTCTATCTTCAAATTCTACCGCCATAAGTGGATTTACTATAAAGCATACAACAAGGAACTCTCAGAGAAAAACAAATATTCGAAATGATATCCGTTTGCATCGCCTCATACAACGGCGCCCGCTACATACGTGAGCAAATTGAAAGCATCGTCGCCCAATTGGATGACAACGATGAAATCATTGTCTGCGACGACCATTCCACTGACGACACGGTTGCGATTGTCAAAAGCCTTCCGTATCAGCAAATCCGCCTGGTTGAAAATGAGAAAAACCTGGGATATACGGGGAATTTCGAGCACTGCATCGCCCTGGCACGCGGAGAATATATCTTCCTCTGCGACCAAGACGACATCTGGAAACCCAACAAGGTGACCCTCTGTCTGAAGGCCCTGGAGAAGGCCGACTTCGTGGTGACGGATGCCGTCATCACCGATGCCGAAGGCCGCGAAACCCACGCTTCGTTCTTTAAGGAACGCGGCATCCACCGCTCTTGGCTGGGCAACATCGTCAAATTCGGTTTTCTGGGCTGCCTCTTCGCCTTCAAGAGCAGCGTGCGCGACAAAGCCCTGCCTTTTCCGAAACGGCGCAACCTCTGCACGCACGACAACTGGCTCTTCCTCGTTGGCAAAACGTTCTTCAAAGTGGCCGTGCTCGACACCCCGCTCGTTTGCTACCGCCGCCACGGCGGCAACACCTCCTTTGGCAGCGAGTATGCCGGAACGCCGCTCTCCTTCAAGATACGCTATCGCCTCTACCTGATGGCACAACTTCTCAAACGCAGCATTTAGGAAGTAGCGCTGGGCAAACAGTCGGGCAGAAAAGAACTCTGGCGACCAATGCCTCTTCTCTCACGCACATTGTCACCTACTTATCATACACAGCACACATGATGACAGACCTAATGACAGACCTAACGACATATCTCCCCATCACCGACCCCACGTGGATATTCTTCATCGTGCTCAGCATCATCCTCTTTGCGCCGATGCTCCTTGAGCGTCTGAAGATACCCTCAATCGTGGGCATGATTGCGGCCGGCATTCTCATCGGCCCCCACGGTTTTCATCTGCTCGAACGCGACAGCAGTTTCGAGCTCTTCGGCAAGGTGGGACTCTACTACATCATGTTTCTCGCCTCACTCGAGATGAACATGCAGGACGTGCAGAAAATCAAGATGCGCGCCCTCGTCCTTGGTCTGCTTAGTTTTGGCCTGCCAATAACCCTTGGCTTCGTGGCCAACCACAGTTTACTGGGCTACGGCATCGCAGCCTCCGTGCTCATGGCCGCCATGTATGCCTCCCACACCCTCATTGCCTACCCCATCGTTCTCCGCTATGGTCTGTCGCGACGCATGAGTGTAAGCATCGCCGTTGGCGGCACCATCGTTGCCGACACCCTGACGCTCCTTGTCCTTGCCGTTGTCGGCGGCACATTCAAGGGGGAAGCCTCTGGGCTTTTCTGGGTATGGCTGCTGGTGAAAGTCGTGGTGTTGAGCGGCCTGATTGTCGCTGGCTTCCCAGCCCTCGCCCGCTGGTTTTTCCGCCGCTACGATGAAGGCGTCGTGCAATACATTTTCGTGCTCGCCCTCGTCTTTCTCGGTGCCGGTCTGATGGAATTTGTGGGCATGGAAGGCATCCTCGGTGCCTTCTTAGTGGGCATTGTGCTCAACCGCACCATTCCGCCGTCGTCGCCTCTGATGAACCACCTCGAATTTGTGGGCAACGCCCTCTTCATCCCCTATTTTCTGATTGGTGTCGGCATGTTGCTCAACGTTCAGGCATTCGTTGAAAGTTCCAACGTATTCCTGATTGCCTTGGTGATGATTGTCATTGGAACGGGTAGCAAATGGCTCGCCTCTTTCTTCACGCAGAAAATCTATCGCCTGCCCGCTTCAGAACGCGCCTTGATGTTCGGCCTGACCAACTCCCGCGCAGCTGCCACCCTGGCGGTGGTGCTCGTTGGCTACCAAATCATCCTGCCCGACGGCCAGCACCTTTTGGGCGAAGACGTGCTCAACGGAACCATGATGTTCATCCTCGTCACCTGCGTAATCAGTTCGTTCACCACGGAAAACATCGCGCGGAAAATCGCTGAAAGCGGCAAGCCCGATGTGGCCATGCCGGTTGTAGCCAGCGACCGCCTACTCATCGCCCTCTCCAACCCCGACAACGTCAGTCCGCTGGTCAATCTGGCCCTCATGTTGCGCACTCCTGGTGCGCCTTCGCCGCTCACCGCGCTCAACGTGGTACTTGAAGACGACCCCGACGCGCGTGAGAGTGGACTGAAACAATTGGAACAAGCCGTCAAGATTGCCGCTGCCGCCAACGTGAAACTCGTCACGCGCAGCCGATGGTCGGTCAACGTGGTCAGCGGCATTTCCCACACCATAAAGGAAAACGACATATCAGATCTCCTCATCGGTCTGCACCAGAAAACGCGCCTCTCTGAGAGTTTCTACGGAAAGCTCACCAACGACCTGGTGGCCGCCGTGGAGCAGCACGTGTTTGTCTATCGTCCTGTCATACCTCTCAACACGGTGATGCGCCTCCACCTGGTTGTGCCGCGCAAAGCAGAATTTGAGCCGGGCTTTGCCGCCTGGGCCAAACGCGTGGCCCTTCTCGCCACGCAGCTAAGCTGCAGCGTGGAGACTTACAGCGGACGTGGCACTCTGGAAGCGTTGCAGCAGACGTGGGACCGCCAGCACTTCAACGTGCGTGCCGAACGCCATGTCTACAACGAATGGCACAATTTCATCTCCATCGCCCATAACGCCAAGGAAGCCCACATGGTGATCTTCGTCGTTTCGCGCCGCGGAACGCTCTCTTACCACCATTACATGGAACACCTTCCCGACCAGCTGGAGCGCTATTTCTCTTCCCACAACACGCTGCTCCTCTTCCCGGCCCAACCAGCTTCTGTCGCTGGTTCTGCTTCCATGCGCGGTGGCGTGCCGATGAAGGTGAGATGAGAGAGTTTGGATAACATTATATACCGCCATACTCCTTCCCCGCCCTATCAATAAACCATTAATTCCCCTTCCATGTCCTCCCCCTTCCTCGTTGATGTCGTCCTGCCCCTCGCCCTGCCTGGTGCCTTCACCTATGCCCTGCCGGAAAACCTGGCAGGCAAGGTCACTGTGGGCAGCCGTGTGGTAGTGCCGCTCGGCAAGCGCAAACAATACACCGCCATCGTTGTGCGTTGTCCCGGCACCCCTGCCGCCGCGGGCATACAGATAAAGGAAATTCTGGAAGTGGTGGACGAAGCGCCGCTTCTGCTCCCTGCGCAACTCGAAATGTGGCGATGGATGGCCCATTATTATATGTGTACGCCAGGCGAGGTGATGAAGGCCGCCCTGCCCTCCGGACTCAAACTTGAGAGCGAAGCGTTTGTGGTGCTTCCGAAAGACCGCGTCGCAAACGACGAGGCCGACGAGACAGACGATGAAGAAGGCGTTGCCAACAATCCCGCCCATCCTCCCGTCATCGGTTCGGCTTCCTTGGGCGCTGAGCAGCAAATTTTCTGTGCGCTCGCCGACCATAAGCCGCAGAGCATCGAGCAATTGCAGAAGACGCTGACAGGCGTGAAGGGCGTGTTGCCAGCTTTGCGCCGCCTCATCGAAAGCGGCGAGATAACGGTGCAGGAAAGACTCAGCCAGGGATTTGTGGCCAAGAAGGAAACGCATGTGCGCCTTGCTGAAAAATACCGCGACAACGAAACGGCGCAGCATTTCCTGCTTGACTCCCTGCGCCGCTCTGAGCGACAGAAGGAAGTGGTGATGACGCTGATTGAGAAAGCCGACTGCCTGCGCAGCGAACTGAATGCCCGCATTCCGGGAGCGGCAGCGGCACTGGCGGGACTGAAGAAGAAGGGGGTCGTCGAACTGCTGGATGTGGTGGCCGACCGATTGAAAACGGTGGAGGCCGACCCCGACAAAACGCCTTCCACGCTCTCGAAATCACAGAGCGCAGCACTGGCCGACATCAACGCGGCGTTTGAAAAACACGACGTGTGCCTGCTTCATGGTGTCACGTCGAGCGGAAAGACAGAGGTGTACACCGAACTCATCAACCACACTCTGGCCGCAGGGAAGCAGGTGCTATATCTCGTCCCAGAAATCGCCCTTACCACCCAACTGACGGAACGCCTCGGGCGCGTGTTCGGCGAGAAGATGGGCGTTTACCATTCAAAATTCCCCGACGCTGAGCGCGTGGAGATGTGGCAACGCCAACTCTCGCCCCGTGCCTTCCCGCTCATAGTGGGCGTGCGCTCTTCCCTGTTTCTGCCTTTCCAGAATCTCGGACTGGTCATCGTTGACGAGGAACACGAAACGAGCTATAAGCAGCAAGACCCGGCACCGCGCTACAATGCCCGCGACACGGCCATCGTCTTAGCACAGAAATGTGGCGGCGCGAAGGTGTTGCTCGGAACGGCCACACCTGCGCTCGAAACTTACTTCAACGCGATACGCAGCCACAAATACGGACTCTCAACGCTCACGGAGCGCTTCGGCGGGGTGAACATGCCGGAAATCGTGGTGGAGGACGTGAAGGAACTGCGCCGCAAAAAACTCATGAAAACGGCGCTCTCGCCGCGCCTCATCGAGGAGGTGAGAGCGGCCATCGACAGCGGCGAACAGGCCATTCTCTTTCTCAACCGACGGGGCTACGCTCCCGTGCTCGAATGCCGTTCCTGCGGATGGACGCCGCGCTGCCAAGCCTGCGACGTGCCGCTCACATTCCATCAAAAGAGCCACCGCTTGGTTTGCCACTATTGCGGCGCGAGCCACGACATTCCACGCCAATGCCCCAACTGCGGCGACACGGACTTGCGCGACATTGGATACGGCACGGAGCGCATTGAAGAAACCGTGGCGCAACTGTTCCCGACGGCACACATCGCTCGCATGGACCTCGACACGACGCAGACGCGCTCGGCCTACGAACACATCATTCGCGACTTCCAGACGAGCAAGACCAACTTGCTCGTGGGCACACAAATGGTGACGAAGGGACTGGACTTTGAGCATGTGCGCGTCGTGGGCATCATCAATGCCGACCAGATGCTCAACCAGCCCAACTTCCGCGCCTTTGAACGGGCCTTCCAGATGATGTCGCAGGTGGCAGGACGCGCAGGGCGCCGCGGCAAACGCGGACTGGTGGTGCTACAAACGCGACAGCCCGACTTGGGAGTGGTGAAGCAGGTGGTGGAGAATGACTACGAGACGCTCTTCAAGCAGCAGATTGTTGAGCGCGAACAATTTCTCTACCCGCCTTTCGTGCGCATCATCGACATCTATCTCAAACACCGCAACGAAGACATCTGCTCGCACGCCGCCGATTCGCTGGCCTACATGCTCCGCCCTTATTTCGGCGACATGCTCTTGGGCCCCGACCGCCCTTCTGTCGGGCGCGTGCAGTATTTCCACATCCGCAAACTCATGCTGAAAATAAAAACGGGCACCTCTGCCTCGCAGCTGCGCCAGTTGCTTCTCTCAGCTCGCAACGGACTCCTGCAACAGCCGGCCTACAAAAGCGTGAACATCTATTTCGATGTCGACCCGATGTAATCTTTCCTAGAAACGCCCTCCGCGTAGCCCCCTTAGATTTGCAGGCTACGCGGCGGGCGTTTTTTATTGGCACTTTAATGGCGCTTTATTTCGCGCCGCCCGCCCACTTTTTCCCAACGTTCTTGCCACGGTGCGAAGAAACATTCGTATCTTTGCAGCTAAAGAACTGATTATAAGCAAATAGGTTGTAACGTCCATATTGCTTTATACAGGACATCCCTTCAGTCATCAAACAAACCATTTCATACTTATCATTTATGAGCAAAACAAACCTATCCCACCGCGTGAAACAAACGCTCTTGTTGCTTTGCCTGATGTGTTCGGCGTTTGGCCTGAAAGCCGCCGTCGTGACGCCAGAAGCCAACAAGACGTATTTCATCGTGAACAAGCAAACGGGCTGCGTGTTGAGCAACGGCAACTCCACCAACACGGATTCGCCCATCTATTGCCTCACACGCGAAGAAAACAACTACGGCCAGCGTTGGACAATGGAACTTGTCAGCGACAACGTATATGCCTTCCGCAACGAACTTTCCCGAATGGGCATCGACGCTGCGCTCAACGGCATCAGCGCTGGAAAAACGCCGTTGCAATACACGTTCGACAAGACAAACACCAACCAGCAGTGCCACCTGATGAGCGTGGACGGAGAAGAGGGGGTGTTCCAACTGGCCTACCTCTATAAAGGACAGACTTATTACATGAGCCTCTCCGAAGAGACGTTCTACACCAAAACGGTCATGACCACCGACCAGACCGACCAATACACCTACTTCACCCTCGAAGAGACGCAGCCGGCACCGGAACCCGTGAAAAACGACTGGGAGAACGAAGAGGTGTTTGCCGTTGGCAAAGAACCAGGACATGCCACTTACATGCCCTACGAATCGACCGAAGCGCTCCGCGCCGATGCCGAACGCTATGCCAAACCGTGGCTCGACCCCGTGAGCCAACGCGTGATGAGCCTCAACGGTGTCTGGAAACTGAAATGGGTGCAGAGCGTGGAAAACCGCCCAGGCGAAGAGGATTTCTACGGCGACAAGGTGGATGCCTCGCAATGGGACACCATCTCGGTGCCTTCCTGCCTGGAGATGAAGGGATATGGCGACCCGCTCTACATCAACGTGGAATATGCCTTCCAAGACAACCCGCCCTACATCCGGATGAAAAACGGGCTCTACAACTCTGTCGGCTCTTACCGCCGCGACTTCACCCTGCCTGCAGGCTGGAAGGGGGAACGCATTTTCCTCCACTTCGACGGCATCTATGGCGGTGCCTACATTTGGGTGAACGGCCAGAAGGTGGGATACACGGAAGGCTCGAACAACGATGCCGAATTTGACGTGACGGAATACGTGCGCGAAGGGGTGAACAACCTCAGCGTGCAGGTGATTCGCTGGACCGATGGTTCGTATCTCGAAGGACAAGACATCTTCCACATGAGCGGCATCTTCCGCGACGTCTATCTCATGGCCACGCCGCAGACTTATCTGCGCGACCACTACATCACGAGCCGCCTCTCTGCCGTTGGAAAATACCAAACGGGCACCATGACGGTGCAGCTCGCCATGTGCAACAAGGCGAAGCAGGCGGCCGAAAAGCAGGTGCGCGTGCGCCTCTACAGCCCGGCGGGTGAACTCGTGGGCGAGAAAACGGCCGACTTTGCTTTCGCCGCCGACGACAAGGAGGTGGAGAAGACCGCCAAACTGACGTTTGACAACCTCACGAACCTCATGCCTTGGACGGCTGAAACGCCGAACCTCTACACCGTTGAACTCGCCCAGCTGGACGCCAACGGCAACGAAGAGGAGGCTTTTGCCACCAAATATGGTTTCCGCACCATCGAAATCAAAAACAGCCAGGTTTACATCAACGGACAGAGGGTGTTCTTCAAAGGCGTAAACACGCAAGACACGCATCCCGTTCACGGACGCTCCATCGACGTTCCGACCATGTTGCGCGACATCAAGATGATGAAGCAGGCGAACGTCAACACCGTCAGAACGAGCCACTATCCGCGACAGGCGAAAATGAACGCCATGTTTGACCACTATGGTCTCTACGTGATGGACGAGGCCGACGTGGAATGCCACTACAACTGGACACACAGCGGCAGGGGCGGCATCACTTTCCAAGACTCTTGGAAGGCGCAGTATGTCGACCGCACGGAACGCATGGTGCTTCGCGACCGCAACCACCCCTCTATCACGTTCTGGAGCCTGGGCAACGAGAGCAACAATGGTTCTAACTTCGTGGCCACCTACCAGGCCACGCGCAACCTCGACCCACGCCCCATCCACTATGAAGGCTGCACCAATGCCGGACAGAGCAACACCACCGACATCTGGAGCAAGATGTATCCCTCTCTCAAAGAGGCCACCGACGCGGCCAACAACAACTGGGCGCAGCAGCCTTATTTCATGTGTGAATATGCCCACGCGATGGGCAACGCTATGGGCAATTTCCAGGAATATTGGGACATCATCGAATCGAGCCGTTACGGCATCGGCGGTTGCGTTTGGGACTGGGTGGACCAGGCCATCTATTCTGCCGACGACATCAAGGCGGGCAACTATGAAGCCAACGGTTTCTACAAATTCCGCACAGGCTACGACTGGCCGCAAGCGCCACACCAGGGCAACTTCGTCAACAACGGCATCATCGGTGCCGATCGCGGTTGGAGCGCGAAACTGACGGAGGTGAAGAAGGTTTACCAATACGTGAAGTTCAGCGACTTCAACGCCAAGAAGGCTACGGTCAAAATAACGAACGCCTATGCCTTCACCAACTTGAAGGACTATGTGCTTGCCGCCAACGTTCTGGTCAACGGCAAGAGCGTTGAAACGTCGCAGCAACCTCTCGCAGCCATCCTGCCGGGCAAGAGCAGTGTCGTTGCGCTCACCTTGAAGGGCAACTACGATGCCGATGCAGAAGTGCTGGTCAATCTGGAAGTGCTTCGTCCGGAAGCCACCGACTATGCCGACGCGCTCTACCCCGTCGCCGCTGAGCAGTTCACCATTCAGGAACGCCAGAAAACGCTGCCAGCAGTGCAGGTGGCCGACAACGAACTGAAACTCATCAGCGCAACGCAGGGAACGTCACGCATCGTGAAAAACGCCAACTTCCTTATCCAGTTCTCCAAAGATGGCATCATCGAGAAATGGCAGATGAAAGGCATCGACGTGGTGAAGACCAACGGCGGTCCCGACTATGAGAACTATCGCTGGATTGAAAACGACGCGCCCTATGGCGGCGACCCGGCCTACAGTGCCGACAACGGTATCAACAGCCGCTCGGCACAGCTGAAGATGGCAACCGACAGAAAGTCGGCCACCATGACGGTGAGAGCCACGGGACGCAACTGCAGCTATCTCTTCACCTACACGATTTACGCCAACGGCATTGTGGACCTCAAGGCCGACTACACGGCCAACATCTCCAACCTCCGACGCATCGGCATGCAGATGCTGATGCCGGGCGAGCTCTCTAACGTGAAATATTACGCACGTGGTCCTTGGGCCAACTACATCGACCGCCACACGGGTTCTTTCCTCGGAGAATACACCACCACGGTTGCCGACATGAACGAATACTACCTGCGCCCACAAACGATGGGCAACCGTCAGGACCTCCGCAGTCTTGAAATGACGAATCCCGAAACGGGCAACGGCATACGCGTGGACGCTGAAGGAGAAGTGGCGTTCAGTACGCTTTATTGGAGCGATGTGCAACTCAAGGCCAAAAGCCACAATTGGGAACTCTCCATTCCGCAGCGGCCTGCCGACCGCACCATCTACGCGCATTTCGACTACCGCCAGCTTGGTCTCGGCAACGGTAGTTGCGGCCCAGGCACCACCGATGCCTACAAGCTCCCCTCTTCGGGAACGTACTCCTACAAATTGCGCTTCTCGCCGGTCAGCACCGTGCCATCGTCAATCGCTGGCGTGAACACCACCGACAATCTGCGCATCCGCACCACCGCTACTGCCGTCACGGTGGAAGGCCCACTGGAAGCCGGCACTTCGCTCGTGGTTTACGACCTCGGCGGTTCTGCCCTCCTGCGCCACGCCGTTTCTGGCAACGCACAGAGCGCCACACTGCCGATTGCCGACCTGCCCCACGGTGCCTACCTCCTTCAGGTGGCAACGCCCAACGGACAGCGCACGCACAAGTTTGTGAAGTAAGCCCAGAAGAACTTCGTAGCGGCTTTGCGCCAACACGAAACGATTTATAAAAGAAAGGTGCGACACGCCATCATGTGTGTCGCACCTTTTTTTGCATAGTGAAAGTGCTTCCTGAAAAGCTTGACAAGTTGTCGATTCGCGGCCGCAGGTAGCGCTACTCGCGGCCGAAGGTAACACGACTCGCGGCCGAAGGTAGCACGATTAGCGGCCGCGAATCGATAACTTCCTATTAGGTAGGGTGTTCAAAATATAGAAAAATCTTTGCGCGTTTTTAAGGGGTGTTCTATAAATTAGCTTGAGCCGATTTTACATTTATCGCGAAGCAGATTGTTGTATTTCAAAGA
>ENA-UERK01002625-UERK01002625.1-human-gut-metagenome-genome-assembly--contig:-NODE-2625-length-11629-cov-3.142226_pt1 | contig 11629 bp, 7 predicted proteins | sample MGYA00242957_ERZ507957 | MGnify/ENA primary metagenome ERZ507957 (study PRJEB26167, sample SAMN06115538) | human gut metagenome | host: Homo sapiens | place: China:Heilongjiang | collected 2015-11-06... | reverse complement strand
AAAGCCCCTGAGAGACGAGAGCCTGTAATTTCTGTTACAGGGCACCCGTGGTACCACTCTCTTTGCTGTGCCAAAAGCACAGCCGCTCTGCACGATCGGCTTTTTGAGGCGAATCGCTGCCCTTATAACGGTGGGCTTCCGTCAGGACCTACTGTCTGCTTCAGTCCTGCCGCTCAGGGGCCAGTAACCGAGACCCTCTGCACCGCCTTGCACCATCCGGCGGCTCTCTGCACGCAGAAGAAAATCGTTTTTTCCCCGTCAACGCATTTGCGCTTTGTTCAAAGTGGTTTCATTTTAGCAAAACCCGCCGCCCCTGTCAAGACGTTCGGCTCACATTGAAAATGAAACGATTTCACATAAATAGCAGCATAAATTTTCAAAATTTGCGGGTGGATCCTTTGCTTTGTTAAGAATCTGCGAAGTTTTTGCAAAGTTCGCCTCGAAACGCTGGTTTCTGAAATAGCGTCGTGGTATGCTGTTTGCAACGTAAGGAGGGACCCCCATGAAAGAAGTCAAGACCCCCAAAAAGCCATTGGCTATTTACTACGCCATTGTATTACTGGTGCTGATGCTGCTCAACTTCGTGCTCGTGCCGTGGATGAGCGAACGGCAGGTAAAAGAAGTGGACTACGGCACCTTCATGTCCATGACCGAGGACAAAGACATCGGCCGGGTGGATGTGGAATCGAACCAGATCATCTTTACTGATAAAGACGAAAAGCAAATTTACAAGACCGGCCTGATGAACGACCCTGACCTGACCCAGCGCCTCTACGACGCAGGCGCACAGTTTTCCAGCGAGATCGTCGAGCAGGCTTCGCCGCTGATGAGCTTTCTGCTGAGCTTTGTGCTGCCCATCGTCCTCTTTGTCTGGCTGGGCAATTTCATGAACAAAAAGCTCATAGAAAAGGCCGGCGGCGCGAACTCGATGATGTTCGGCGGCGTGGGCAAGTCCAACGCCAAGGTCTACGTCCAATCCACCCACGGCATCCGCTTTACGGATGTGGCCGGCGAGGACGAGGCCAAAGAGAACTTACAGGAGATCGTAGATTATCTGCACGACCCCAAGAAATACGAAGAGATCGGTGCCTCGATGCCCAAGGGCATCCTGCTCGTCGGCCCTCCGGGTACCGGCAAGACCATGCTGGCAAAGGCTGTGGCGGGCGAATCCAACGTGCCGTTCTTCTCCATCTCCGGCTCGGAGTTCGTGGAGATGTTCGTGGGCATGGGCGCGTCCAAAGTCCGTGATCTGTTCAAGCAGGCCAAGGAAAAAGCCCCCTGCATCGTGTTCATCGACGAGATAGACGCCATTGGCCAGAAGCGCAACAGCGGCCAGCTGGGCGGCAACGACGAGCGTGAGCAGACCCTGAACCAGCTGCTCACCGAGATGGACGGCTTCGAGGGCAACAGCGGCGTCATCATCCTCGCGGCCACCAACCGTCCGGATTCCCTCGACCCGGCTCTGACCCGTCCCGGCCGCTTTGACCGCCGTGTTCCTGTGGAACTGCCCGACCTCAAGGGCCGCGAAGAGATCCTGAAGGTCCACGCCAAGAAAGTCGCTCTTGCCCCCGGCATCGACTTCAACACCGTGGCCCGGATGGCCTCCGGTGCCTCCGGCGCAGAGCTGGCCAACATCGTCAACGAAGCCGCCCTGCGGGCTGTGCGCGCCGGCCGCAAGTCGGTCACGGAAGCAGACCTTGAGGAGAGCATCGAGGTGGTCATTGCCGGCTACCAGAAGAAGAACTCCCTCCTCACCGACAAGGAAAAGTGCATCGTAGCCTACCATGAGATCGGCCACGCACTGGTGGCGGCGCTTCAGAATCACTCCGCACCCGTGCAGAAGATCACCATCATCCCCCGCACCTCGGGCGCACTGGGCTACACCATGCAGGTCGAAGAAGGCAACCACTACCTGATGACCAAGGAAGAGCTGGAAAATAAGATCGCCACCCTCACCGGCGGACGTGCTGCCGAGGAAGTGGTGTTCGGCTCCATCACCACCGGCGCGTCCAACGACATCGAGCAGGCCACCAAGCTTGCCCGCGCCATGCTCACCCGTTACGGCATGAGCAAAGAGTTCGACATGGTGGCCCTGGAGACGGTGAACAACCAGTATCTGGGCGGCGACACCTCGCTGGCCTGCTCGGCCCAGACCCAGCGGGAGATCGACCAGCGGGTCGTGGACTTGGTAAAGGCCCAGCACGAAAAGGCCATCAAGATCCTCACTGACAACCGTGCAAAGCTCGACGAGCTGGCCAAGTACCTTTATGAAAAGGAGACCATCACCGGCGACGAGTTCATGGCTATCCTTGAGGAAAAAGATCCCAGCGAAAATTAAAATAGGATCTCTGCAATAATCCAGCCGCCGTATCCGTATTCATTACAGATACGGCGGTTTTCTGATACGCCGTACCGCTGATAAAAGCATTTGGGATAAACCTCTCCGTCAGCGCACCAGCGCTGACGGAGAGGTTGACTCCCTACATCTACAGGAGGATACTACTATGAGACTGCTGAACAAGAACACTGCCCGCCGCGCTGCCGCTGCTGCCGCTCTGCTGACCATGACCGCCGCCATGAGCGTGGGTGCCTTTGCCGCCGACGCCGAGGACACGACCGTTGCCGGTTATCTGCCCCCTCAGTCGTCCGAGGTCATGGTTCAGGGTGACATCGCTCTCCACTCTGACGTTCCGGTGGGGGAGGTAGACCCCAACTACGGCGGCTACGCTTCCCCGGTGGAGAACCCCATTCAGGGCAACGTGATGATGATCTCCGACGAAACTCCCCTGCCCTCTGACACGCCGGTGGAGAAGAGCGAAGCCCGCTACACCGTCAAGGGCCTGCTGGGCAAGCAGGTGCTCTACACCGCCCGTCAGGAAGGCCGCGTGCTGACGCTGGACGCCCCCGATGACAACGCCACCTTCCGCACCACCATCCTCGACATGCAGACCCTGATGAATCAGGGCGTAAGCACGCTGGTGCTCAAGACCGACAAGACTTCCACCACCCTGAACCTGACTCTGCTGTGCCAGGACCAGAAGCCCGGCACCCGGGTCACTCTGCGCCACCTCGGCAGCAGCGCTTACCTCACCGTGGGCTTCCGCGGCCGCCGCGACCTCATCGTTGGCCGATAAGCTTTTCCCTCTCTCCTCTTCGTTTTCCATAGATACTTTTCCCTCAGACGCAAAAGACCCCCGCTGCAAACACAGCGGGGGTCTTACTGTTTATCAAATGGTCCCGTCCGAGCCGTTCTCGCTCTGCTCCGATGCATAGAGCACCATCAGGTGGTTTGCGGATGCTTCGAGCTGGCTCTTGGCCTGACGGAGGTTCGCTTCTTCCGTCTCGTTCATCTTCTCGGGCTTATCCCTCCGCAGACAGCGGCGGAGGTTCGCCACATCGGTTTTGATGCGGTTCTTCTCCTCCTTGTCCAGCTCCTTCTTGCACTTGGAGAGGGCCTCGTCCACCTTATAAGCCAGCACCTCGGCCTGATTGTGGAGGTCGAGCCGCTCTTTGCGGCGGCTGTCCTCGGCCTCGTAGGCGGCCGCGTCGGCCATGGCGCGCTGGATCTCATTCTCCGAGAGGTTCGTGCTGCCGGTGATGGTGATATTCTGCTCCCGGCCGGTGCCGAGGTCTTTGGCCGAGACTTTCACGACGCCGTTGACGTCAATATCAAAGGTGACTTCGATTTGGGGCTTGGACGAGAAGCTGGCCCGGATGCCGTTCAGCTTGAACTTGCCGAGGCTCTTATTGTCGCGGGCGAAATGCCGCTCACCCTGCAGGACGTTGATCTCCACACTGGTCTGCATGGGGCGGGCCGTGGTGAATATCTGGCTCTTGCGGGTGGGGATCATGCTGTTGCGGGTGATGAGGGGGGTCGCCACGCCGCCCAGTGTCTCGATGGAGAGGGTCAGCGGGGTGACGTCCATCAGCACAAGGCCCTGCGCCGCTGCACCAGAAGCGCCAGCCAGCTTGCCGCCGCCCTGTAACAGACCGCCCTGCACAGCGGCCCCCATCGCCACGCATTCGTCGGGGTTGAGGCTGTGGCTCGGTTCACAGCCCAGCAGTTCCTTCACCTGACGCTCGACGGCAGGCATCCGGGTGCTGCCGCCCACGAGAAGGACTTTGCCCAGCTGCGAAGCCGAGATGCCGGCATCCCGCAGTGCGTTCTGCACCGGGGCCACCGTCCGTGCCAGCAGGTCGCCGGTCATCATCTCGAACTGGGGGCGGGAGATGGTCAGATCGAGGTGGTGGGGGCCGTCCTTGCCCACAGCGATGAAGGGCAGATTGAGCTGGGCCGAGAGGGCGCTGGACAGCTCTTTCTTGGCCTTTTCGGCCTCTTCTTTCAGGCGTCCCATGGCGGCGGGGTCGCGGGAGAGGTCGATGCGGTCCGATTTCTTGAACTCTGCCACGGCGTATTCCACGATGCGCTGGTCGAAGTCGTCGCCGCCGAGGCGGGTATCGCCGCCGGTGGCCAGCACCGTGAAGGTGCCGTCTTCGATCTCGATGATGGAGACGTCGAAAGTGCCGCCGCCAAGATCGTAGACCAGGATCTTCTGGGGCGCTTCGTTGTCAAGGCCGTAGGCCACAGCGGCGGCGGTAGGCTCATTGATGATGCGCAGGACGTTCAGGCCTGCGATGCGGCCCGCATCCTGGGTGGCCTTGCGCTGGCTGTCGTCAAAGTAAGCGGGGACGGTGATGACAGCCTCCGTCACCGGCTCACCCAGGTAGCTCTCGGCGTCGCGGCGTATCTTGGTCAGTATCATGGCGCTGATCTCCTGCGGGGTCAGGTCTTTGCCGTCGATGTGGACGCGGTAGTCGCTGCCCATATGCCGCTTGATGCTGGACACCGTCCGGCCGGAGTTGGTGGCAAGCTGGCGCTTTGCCGCGCCGCCCACCAGACGCTCGCCGTCTTTGGTGAACGCCACCACGCTGGGGGTGGTGCGCTCTCCCTCTGCGTTGGTGATGACGACGGGCTTGCCGCCCTCCACCACTGCCACGCAGCTGTTCGTGGTGCCAAGGTCAATACCGATCACTTTGCTCATTCTGGTCGTCCTCTCTGTTTTTGCGACGCGCATATTTTTCCTTCAATATCATATCGGTTCCGTATGACGATTTCTTAGAGCATTTGTAAAGATTTTGTGTTTCCGCTCATTCTCTCTCGAGCAGCTGGCGGATGACGGCCTCCGTCTCGTCCAGCCAGCTCTGGGCCGTCTCGTCGCCCTCTTTTTTGCGGACGAGGAAGCCCTGCTTCGCCTCAGCCAGCTGAGCCAGCGCCTTTTTGCGGGAGATGTACTGGGTCTCATACTGGGCCACCCGCAGGCAGACCTGCGGCATATAGGCGATGTCGGGGGTAGAGGCGCAGAGCTTCTGGGCCTTGCGGTAGGCCCGCAGAGCCGCACCGGCCCCTTTTCCCTGCACCATGGCATCGTCGCCCAGCGCCACCCATGCGGCCACATCGCCGGCGTCGGCGGCTTTTTTCCAGAACTTGCGGGCCTGTGCAGGGCTCTTGCGGCAGCCCCGGCCCTCGTAGAGCATCTCGCCCATCATGGCAAGGCCCTCGGCGCAGCCCTCTTCGGCAGAGAGCTGATAATAGTGCATCGCGTCGTCCCAGCGTTCCTCGGCCATGGCACGGTTGCCGGCCCGCAGCTCCGCTTCGCCCGGCTCATCGGTGTCGTGGCTGGCGTGGAGCAGACCGTTCAAAAGCGAGCAGTCCAGCGTGGCAGAGCTGGTCCACGGGTCGATGACCACGCCGTCGATGCTGTCCGAGTCCAGCGCCATCTGCATGGCGGAAGCCAGAAGCCGTTCCGCCATGGGGCGGCTGGCCGTGCCTTTATCGGCCTCCGCCATCTTCACTGAGGTGAACACCGGCAGGTAACACCGGCCCTTCTGGGTACGCAGGGTCCAGGGCTGCAGGTCTTTCGCTTTCTCCGCCGGGACAGGATGCTCCGCCCACGGGGCGGCCCCGTCCGGCTGGTCGGACGCAGCTTCCAGCGGCACCAGGACCCTGGTGTCCCGCTCGAGGGCATAGTTGATGGCGTTCATCAGCGCCCAGAAGCTCTCCTCGTTCTGGCCCTTATAGAGCGCTGCCACAGCCCGCTCTATCGCCGGACAGCCCGTACCCAGCGGCCCGTATTCCGGCAGCTTTTTGCGGTCTGCCGCGCCCACCGGGCGCAGCCGCAGCCGTGCCGCACCATCTTTTGCCATTGCATCCACCATTCTTTCCGTTGAGATTCCCTTTCAGTATAGCAGGATTTTCCGGTTTTCTCAATCTCCGGAGCCGAAATCTGCATCCAGAGCCGGTTTTCTTTGGCAAAAACATAGCATTCCTGTTGGGATTGCGTTATAATAAGGAGCGTCTCGACTAAATGTATTAAAGAAAGGGAGTATCGAGCCTTGAACAACATGCTTCGCTATCACAGCGCTTACAAGCGCGAGAGCGTGCTTGCACCGCTTTTCAAGATGCTGGAAGCTACGTTTGACCTGTTCGTGCCGCTTGTGATGGCCGACATCGTCAACGTGGGTATCGCGGCCCACGATTTTCACTACATCCTCGTGCGGTGCGGCATCCTGCTGCTTCTGGCCATCGTCGGCCTCACGTGCAGCCTGACGGCCCAATACTTCTCGGCCAAAGCCGCCGTGGGTTATTCCACCGGTCTGCGTCATGCGCTGTTTGAGCACATCCAGACGCTGAGCTTTTCCGAGATGGACACCATGGGCACCAGCACCCTCATCACCCGGATGACCAGCGACGTCAATCAGGTGCAGAGCGGATTGAACCTCTTCCTCCGTCTGTTCCTGCGCAGCCCCTTCGTGGTGCTCGGCGCCATGATCATGGCCTTTACGGTCAACTTCCGCGCCGCCCTCATCTTCGTGGTGGCGATCCCGCTGCTGAGCGTCGTGGTCTTCGGCGTCATGGTCATCACCCGTCCGCTTTATAAGTCGGTGCAGACCCGCCTCGACCGGGTTCTGGGCCTCACCCGCGAAAACCTGACCGGCGTGCGCGTCGTCCGCGCCTTCGACAAGGAAAAGAGCGAGGTGGACCGCTTCGAGGACGCCAATGAGCTGCTGACCAAAATGCAGCTCCACGTGGGCCACATCTCCGCCCTGATGAACCCGCTGACCTATGTCATCATCAACCTTGCCATCGTGGCGCTGCTGTATGTGGGCAGCATCGAGATCAACATCGGGGGCATGGCCTCCGGCGACGTCATCGCGCTGGTCAACTACATGAACCAGATCCTGGTCGAGCTGGTCAAGCTGGCCAACCTCATCGTGCAGGTGAGCAAGGCGCTGGCCTGTGCAGGCCGTGTGCAGGCGGTGCTGGACACCAAGCCCGGCATGGAGTTCCCGGCCCGGCTCACCGGCAATGTTCCGGCGGAAACGGCCGGCGACGCCGTCCGTTTCGACCATGTGAGCCTGACCTACAAGGGCGCAGGCGCACCCAGCCTCTCCGACATCAGCTTCACTGCCAAGCGCGGCCAGACCATCGGCGTCATCGGCGGCACCGGCAGCGGCAAATCCAGCCTCATCAGCCTCATTCCCCGCTTCTACGACGCCACTGAGGGCAGTGTGGAGATCATGGGCCGACCGGTCCGGCAGTACCCCCGCGCCGACCTGCGCGGCAAGGTGGCCGTGGTCATGCAGAAAGCCCAGCTCTTCGGCGGCACCATCCGCTCCAACCTGCTCTGGGGCAGCCAGAATGCCTCTGACGCTGACCTCTGGGCTGCGCTGGAAACGGCACAGGCTGCGGAGTTCGTGAAAGCCAAGCCCCTCGGCCTCGACGAGCCGGTGGAACAGGGCGGACGCAACCTCTCCGGCGGTCAGAAACAGCGTCTGACCATCGCCCGCGCCCTCGTGGGCAAGCCGGACATCCTCATCCTCGACGACAGCGCCAGCGCACTGGACTACGCCACCGACGCGGCCCTGCGCAAGGCTCTGGCCGCTCTTCCGGGCGATCTGACCGTCTTCATCGTCAGCCAGCGCGCCGCCAGCCTGCAGCACGCCGACCAGATCATCGTGCTGGACGATGGCCGCATGGTGGGCCTTGGCCGTCACGCCGAGCTGCTGGAAAGCTGCCCGGTCTACAAGGAAATTTATGAGAGCCAGTTCAAGAAAGGGGATGCGCAGAAATGAGTGCAAAAGCAAAAACGAAGCTGACCCCTGAACAGCAGAAGGCCACCATGACCCGGGTGCTGCAGAAAATCAGACCCTACGGCTTCTTCGTGGTGTGCAGCCTCATCGTGGCCGCTGTGAGCGTGGCGGCCCAGCTGTATATCCCCATCCTCTGCGGCAATGCCATAGACATGATGCTGGGCAAAGGTGCCGTGGACTTCGCGGGCGTACTGCGCATCATCTACGAGATCATCGTGGTGGCTGTTGTCGCCGCCTTTGCGCAGTGGCTGCTGAGCGTCTGCAACAACCGCATCACCTTCGCAGTCAGCCGTGACCTGCGCAACGCCGCCATGCGGAAGATCCAGACCCTTCCCCTCTCTTACCTCGACAGCCATCCTTCCGGCGACATCGTGAGCCGCATGGTGGCCGACGTGGATACCTTCGCCGACGGCCTGCTGATGGGCTTCACCCAGCTGTTCTCGGGTGTGCTGACCATCCTCGGCACCCTGCTCTTCATGTTGCAGCAGAACCTCCCCATCACGCTGGTGGTGGTCTGCATCACCCCGCTGAGCCTTGTGGTGGCCAGCTTTCTCGCAAAGCGCAGCTACAAGTATTTCCAGAGCCAGAGCACTGTGCGCGGCGAGCAGACTGCCCTTGTCAACGAGATGATAGAGGGCCAGAAGGTCGTGCAGGCCTTCGGCCACGAAGCCCAGAGCCTCGAGGCTTTTGACGAGGTGAATGGCCGCCTGCAGGACGTGAGCCTGAAGGCCATCTTCTTTTCCAGCATGACCAACCCCGCCACCCGCTTCGTCAACAACATCGTCTATGCAGGCGTCGGCCTCGTGGGCGCAATCTATGCCGTAGCCGGAGGCATCACCATCGGCCAGCTGAGCATCTTCCTGAACTACGCCAACCAGTACACCAAGCCCTTCAACGAAATTTCCGGCGTCGTGACCGAGCTGCAGAACGCTCTGGCCTGCGCGGCCCGTGTGTTCGAGCTGCTGGACGCTGAGGATCAGATCCCCGAGGCGGAGAATGCAGTCAGGCTCGTGCCGGATGGCCACGTCCAGATCGAGGACGTCTCCTTCCGCTATCTGCCTGACCGCCCGCTCATCGAGGGCCTGTCTCTGGACGTCAAGCCCGGCCAGCGCATCGCCATCGTCGGCCCCACCGGCTGCGGCAAGACCACCCTCATCAACCTGCTCATGCGGTTCTATGATGTCAACGGCGGCTCCATCAAAGTCTCCGGCACCGACATCCGGGACGTGACCCGCGCCTCGCTGCGCGGCAGTTACGGCATGGTGTTACAAGATACCTGGCTCCGGGCTGGCACCGTGCGGGAGAACATCGCCTACGGCAAGCCGGACGCCCCCCTCGACGAGGTGGTGGCTGCGGCCAAGGCAGCCCATGCCGACAGCTTCATCCGCCGCCTGCCCGAGGGCTACGACACCGTCATCGCCGAGGACGGCGGCAACATCAGCCAGGGCCAGAAGCAGCTGCTCTGCATCGCCCGCGTGATGCTCTGTCTGCCCCCGATGCTGATTTTGGACGAGGCCACCTCCTCCATCGACACCCGCACCGAGGTGCGTATCCAGGCAGCCTTTGCCCGGATGATGCAGGGCCGCACCAGCTTCATCGTGGCACACCGCCTTTCCACCATCCGGGAGGCCGACGTCATCCTCGTGATGAAGGACGGCCACATCGTGGAGCAGGGCGACCACGATACCCTGCTGGCGCAGGGCGGCTTCTACGCCAAGCTCTACAACAGCCAATTCGAGGGTGTGGAGACTTAACGCTTCAACTTAAAGATCCCACCGGTCAGGGCCGGTGGGATTTTTGTTTGCTCTGTTTTATTTTTTGTGGGTCGGCAATATTTTCTTTTTTACCTGTTTTCGGCTTTCAGCACCGTTGCCTCAGCAGGCGGCGGTGTGAGGGTGGAGTGGGCCAGAATAAAAGCAGCGGCGCGGCTGGATGCGATGCGCTGGGCGGCGCGGCGGCGGTCGTTGGAAGCGAAGGTGTGCTCCCCGTCCCGTTTTGCGTCCCAGTGGGCAAGCTCGTCATCCACCTCGGCTTCCGTCGGCCAGAGCTCTTCTTTCTGCGCCACCAGCAGCAGACCCATCCGGCTGCGCAGTTTGCGCTCGGCCTCGGCGTGGAGCCAGGCTCGGAATTCTTCCACCGTCTGGCCCTGCACCTTTAAGTACTGGTCGAAATTGACGCCGTTGGCCTGCATCCGCAGATTGAACTGGCGCTGCTCGGCAAAGTAGTTGCCGGCCACCAGCTGCTTGGGCAGCGGGCCGGTGACGTGTGTACCCAGCTGGGCGATGAGGGCCTGTTCGGCCACGGCGCGGGCCTGCTGGCAGCGCTGGGCGTAGATGTCCTGCGTCACCTTGGCGCGGAGGGCGCGCTTGCCCTCGGCGTCGGCGGCGCGGTCTTCGTCACCGTGGCAGCGGTTTATTTCAAGCTCGATGGTCAGCTCCCGGATAGGCCGGGGCCGGATGGGCTGGGTAAAGCCGGTGTACTCTCCCAGTTCCAGCGGCGGCAGGCAGAAGAACTGCACCCCCGCCCGGAAGCCCTCGGCCCGGTTGACCGCCAGAAGCTCAAAATCCGGGTCGGTGACGGGCTGCAAATCGTTTTCTTTCATCAGCTGAGCGAACAGGGGCGAGAAACCCTCCAGAATCGCCCGATTGACCGCCGCCGTCAGCAGGTCGTCCTCGTCCTGCGGAGCGTCCAGGACCGTCTTTTCGGCCTGCACCGCCGCTTCCAGCTCTTCTGCTGCGGCGGAAAAGACCACCCGGCAGTCGCCGGGTTCTGCCATGCCAAAATGTTCGAGTTTCATTTTCTTCTCCCCCTCTCAGCGGACGATGCCGGCCATCAGCACCAGCAGCACGATGCCCAGCACCACATACAGCACCTCTGCACCCAGGACGGACTTGTCGCCCTCGACGTACATCTCGGCGGGGTCGTCGGGGTTATAATAAAGGGTGACGACAGCTCCCTGTGCAAGCTCTCTGCCCTTGGCAGACTTGGGGTAATGGAGGCAGTGGGTGCCGCCAGCAGTGGTGAACTCCAACAGGTAGGCTTCGCCGTCCCGGCTCTGGACGGTGCCTGCCACAGCGGCCTCGACCTTTTCGCCTCTGGTCATGAGCTTGCGGCGTCTCGACCAGCTCCGCCATGCCATGTAGAACATGATGCCTGCACCGATGAGAAAGATAATGATGTTGAACATTCGCAGTTTCCCTCTTCCGTAAATAGTCCCGCCGGGCCGCTGCCCCGCAGGGGTAATATTTATTGTATCATACTCCGCCGGATTTTTCGCCCCATTCGGCCTATACGGAATGCAACAATTTTCGCAAAAAAATTTGTCGTACTATTTTTGCAGAAAACGCTTGACTTTCTTTGCACCTGTGGTATAATAAACATCGTTCCGAGCCGAACGGCAGCGAACAAAACAGAATATGCGGATATGGCGGAATTGGCAGACGCGTTAGATTCAGGTTCTAATCGGGGCAACTCGGTG
>ENA-UERK01002616-UERK01002616.1-human-gut-metagenome-genome-assembly--contig:-NODE-2616-length-11653-cov-7.597961_pt1 | contig 11653 bp, 9 predicted proteins | sample MGYA00242957_ERZ507957 | MGnify/ENA primary metagenome ERZ507957 (study PRJEB26167, sample SAMN06115538) | human gut metagenome | host: Homo sapiens | place: China:Heilongjiang | collected 2015-11-06... | reverse complement strand
AAAACGTCAACGCCGTGCTCTCCGACCGGGCGCAGACCATGCCGCAGGCGCTGGCGTGGCTCGAGCGGCTGGAGCTGGCGGATGCGCGCGATCAGTACCCCGCGGCACTCTCCGGCGGCATGCAGCAGCGCGTGGCCATCGCGCGGGCGCTGGCGTATGACGCGCCGGTGCTGCTGCTCGACGAGCCGTTTCGCGGGCTGGATGCGGCGCTGCGCGCGCGCGTCACCGCGCTGATCGCGGACGCGGCAAAAGACAAGACCCTCGTGCTCGCCACGCACGACGCGGCCGACGCCGCCGCGCTCGGCTGCACGGTGTATGCATATGCCGACGGTGCGTTCCGGCGCGACCCCTGAGCCGCAGAAGGGTGCGGCTTTTTAAGCCTTCTCCTCAAGGGGAAGGCGACGCACGACCGGTGCCCCCACAAGGGACCGGACATAAAAACTCCGCCCCGCATCATTTCGATGCGGGGCGGAGTTTCTTCTGCTGATTCTATGCAGCCCTTACGCGGCCTTCGCGGTCTTGGCCGCGCGCCACGCCTCGAACCGGGCGCGCATGCGGTCGTTCAGGCGGCAGAACGCCTTCATCACCGGCCATGACAGCAGGCCGAACACGATGAGGATGAGCGCGCTCTGCAGATTCAGCTTCTCCAGGCTGAAGAGCGTCGGGAAGCCGAAATACGCGATCACGAACAGCACGCCGAGCACGACGATCATCACCTTGCGGATGGTGTTGTACGGCTGGCACGTGCGGTGCACCATCATGAGGCCGACGATGCCCATGACGCCGGTGCAGATCGTGATCATGGCCGTGTCGTCGAGATGGAAGGCGATATAAAACAGCAGGATGCCCACGACCATCGCCAGATCCGTCATCGCGGCCGGCAGCGCGCGGAAGAGCACGTTGCGCAGGAATTTTCCCTTGACGAGGCTCTCGTTCGGCTCCATGGCCAGAATGAACGACGGGATGCCGATGGTCACGGCGCTCACGAGCGTGAGCTGTGCGGGGCTGAACGGGTAGGGCAGCGTGGCAAAGAGCGTGAAAAACGCGAGGAAGAACGAGAAAATGTTCTTGACCAGATACAGCGACGCGCTGCGCTCGATGTTGTTGATGACGCGGCGGCCCTCCGCCACGACCGACGGCATGGAGGCGAAGTTGGAGTCGAGCAGCACGATGTGCGACACCTGACACGCCACGTCGCTGCCGGAGGCCATGGCGATCGAGCAGTCGGCCTCCTTGAGCGCGAGCACGTCGTTGACGCCGTCGCCCGTCATGGCCACGGTGTGCCCCTCGGCCTTGAGCGCCTGCACGAGGCTGCGCTTCTGCGCCGGGGTCACGCGGCCAAAGACCGTGTACCTGCCCGCCGCGTCGCGGATGGCTTCCTCGCTCGTGAGCGTGCGGGCATCTACGAATTGGTCGGCGTTTTCGATGCCGGCGCGCTTGGCCACCTCGGACACCGTGCGCGCGTTGTCGCCGGAGATGACCTTCACGGCCACGCCCTGCGCGGCAAAGTAGCCGAAGGTCTCCGGCGCCTCGGCGCGGATCTTGTTCGAGAGCAGGATCAGCGCGATCGGCAGCAGGCCGGCGTCCAGCGTCTCGTCCGAGAGCGCGCCGTCGTACATGCCCAGCAGCAGCACGCGGCAGCCCTTGGCGGAGTAGCCATCGATCTGCTCCTGATAGGGGTTTTCCCGCCCGGCAAGCAGCACATCCGGCGCACCGAGCAGATACGTCTCCTCGTCGTGGAACGACACGCCGCCGTATTTTTTCGCCGACGAGAACGGCAGTGTCGCCGTCGCGTCCTGCGTCTTTTCGCCGGTGAAATAGCGCCGCAGCGCCGCCATGGTGTCGTTGTCCGCCTGCATGGCATAGACGTAATCCGCCATGATCATGCGGATGTCCTCGAGCGTGAAGCGGTCGTCGCACAGGGGGCAGACGTCCTCAACGATCATCTTGTTTTCCGTCACGGTGCCGGTTTTGTCCACGCACAGCGTGTCCACGCGCGCGAGCGTTTCGATGCAGCCGAGCTCGTGCACGAGGGTCTTGCGCTGCGCCAGACGCACGACGCCGGCCACGAGCGCAAGGCTTGTCAGCAGGTACAGCCCCTCGGGGATCATGCCGATGATGGAGCCGACCGTGCTCGTCACGGCGATGGGGGCGGCGCGGTCAAGCCACACGAACTCTTTGATGAACATCACCACGCCGAGCGGAATGACGAGGATGCCGATCCACTTGACGAGGTTTTGCAGCGCGCGCATCATCTCCGACTGCTGCGGCTTTTTGGCGCGCTTGGCCTCCTGCGTCAGGCGCGAGACATAGGAATCCGCGCCGACGTCGGTCAGCTGTGCGCGGCACATACCGCTGACGACAAAGCTGCCCGAGAGGAGCTTGTCGCCGGGGTTTTTCTTGATCTCGTCCGACTCGCCCGTGATGAGCGCCTCGTTGACGTAGCAGCTATCCTGCGCGACCACGGCGTCGGCATAGATCTGGTTGCCGGCGGCAAAGACGACGATGTCGTCGCGCACGAGCTGCGCCGTGTCCACGGTCACGCGCTTGCCGTCGCGCACGGCAACGGCCTTTGGGGATGCGAGGATGCTCAGCTTGTCGAGCGTTTTCTTCGAGCGCAGCTCCTGCACGATGCCGATGGCGGTGTTGACGATGATGACGCCCATGAACGTCAGGTTCAGCCACTGCTGCACTGCGATCACGCACAGCGCCAGCAGGAAAAACAGCATATTGAAGTAGGTGAAGATGTTGCTCAGGACGATCTGCTTGACCGTCTTGCCCGGCGGGTCAACGGGCGCATTCGTCCAGCCGGCGTCCGTGCGCTCGCGCACCTGCGCGCTCGTGAGTCCCTGCTCCGGGGCAGGGTGAACGACCGGAATGTCGCGCCGCGCCGGCGCCTCGGGCTCGGGCGCGCGTTTGTCTTTGATTTTTTCGATCAGCTTGGCCAAAGGTCTGCCTCCAAAATGAGTATACCGAATATTATAGCGGCATTCGCTGCGGAAAAGAACAACAGTTTGTGAATAATAGCTTAAAATTGGTGAAAAATTTCGGCACTCTGCACGGTGTGTAACAGCAGCAGCGCGGTCGTCACGCTGCCGATGCCCCCGGGAACGGGCGTGCAGGCGGCGACGGTTCCGGCCGCCTCCGCCGCCACGTCGCCGAGCAGCGTGCCGTCGGGCAGCGCGGTCACGCCCGCGTCGAGCACGATCTGCTCCGGATGCACGCACGCAGGCGTGATGAGCCCCGGTGTGCCTGCTGCGGCGAGAAGTATGTCGGCCTCGCGGCAGCGCGCGGCGAGGTCGGGCGTTTTCCTGTGGCAGAGCGTCACGGTCGCATCCGCGCGCGTGAGCAGCAGCGCTGCCGGACGTCCGATGACAAGGCTGCGGCCGACGACGGTCACGCGCCGGCCCGCAGGGTCGAAGCCGTATGCACGCAGCAGGTGCAGGCACGCCTCGGCCGTGCAGGGGGCAAAGCCCGCCGCACCCGTCAGCAGTGTGCCGAGCGACGCTGTCGTCATGCCGTCGACGTCCTTGCGTGGGTCGAGCGCGTCGAGCAGGTGCTGCGCGCGCAGCGCCTTCGGCAGCGGCCGCAGCAGCAGCACACCGTGCACGGTGTCGTCCGCGCTCAGGGCGCGCAGTGTGCCGGTCAGGGCATCCGCCGTGCAGTCTGCCGGCAGCTCGACCGGGCGCACGGCCACGCCGCAGCCATCTGCCGAGCGCGCGATGCTGCGCAGATAGGCGCGGTCATCCGGCTGCGCGCCCACGGACACCGCCGCGAGACACGGCTGCGTGCCGAGCGTGGCTGCCTTTTCGCGCACCTGCGCATAGATCTCCTTTGCGACCGGCGCGCCGGTAAGACGTGTTGCCATCGCTCAGCCCTCCCCGCGCAGCGCGGCAAACACCGCGTCCGCGGTCTGTGTGCAGCTTTGCACCACGGTCGCGCGCAGATGCTCGGCGCGCGCCTCGGTCGCGGCGCGCTCGTCCGGCGCGAGCAGACCGGTGTTGACAAATACGTTCATGGCCGCAGCCTCCGCCGCGGCGCGGCACAAAGCGGCGGCGCAGCCGACGTCCGAGCGCAGGAGGGGACTTGCCGTCTCGAGCGCGGCGGTCAGCAGCAGCGCGGTCTGCATGCAGTGCTCCAGCATCGCCAGCGGCGCGAGACAGGCCGTCTGCGCTGCCGCTGCGAGCTTCGCTGCGCGGTCGGGGTCGGTCTTGGGGATGGCGTAGGCCTTTTGCAGCGGCAAAAAGCCCGCTGCGTCCGCCTCGATGAGCGCGAGCAGCGTCGTGCGCTGCGTCTCACAGGCGTCGATGAGCGTTTTGAGCGTGTCGCTGCGCTCGGCATAGCGGGGGTTTGCCGCCGTGACATTTGCGGCCATCGCGGTCAGGCTTGCCGCCAGTGCCCCGGTGAGCGCGGCAGCGCCTCCGCCGCCCGGCGCGGGCTGTGCGGAGGCAAGCTGCGCGGTAAAATCGGAAAGGGTCAGATCCATATCAAAATACCTCCTGATCGGGGTGAAAGATCGCTTTTGCGCCGCTCACAGACCGGCGTCTGCGAGGGGGACGGCGCGCTCCGTCTCACCGACGGGGCGCACGGCGCAGCGGCCGGCCGTCAGGTCGCGCACCTGTGCGGCAAAGGCTTCGCCGGCTTCCTCCGGCAGCAGGGCACAGAGCGTCACGGCGGCGGCATACTGCGTCTCCTGCACGACGCCGCCGAGCGCGGCAACGGCCGCGCGCACCGGCTCGTAGAGCGCGTAGGGCATGCTGACCTCGCACGCGAGCCAGCGGCGCACCACGGAGATCCCGGCGTCTGCGAGCGCATCGGCAGCGGCGGCGGTATATGCCCGCAGCAGACCGCCCGTGCCGAGCAGCACGCCGCCGAAATAGCGCGTGACGACGCAGACGACATTCGTCACGCCTGCGCGGCGAAACACCTCCAGCATCGGGATGCCGGCCGTGCCCTGCGGCTCGCCGTCGTCGGAGTAGCGCTCCGTGCCGTCGCGCAGCAGGTAGCACCAGCAGTTGTGCCGCGCGTCGTGGTATTGCTTTTTGCACGCAGCGATGATCTCGCGCGCCTCGTCCTCGGAGCCGACCGGCTGCACGAGACCGAGAAAGCGCGAGCGCTTTTCCACGTATTCCGACGCGCCGTTGCCTGTTGGGATGCGATAGCTGTCCATGCTCAGCCCTCCTCGCTCTGGATAACGAACGGCTCAAGCCGCGGCCACTGCTCCGGGTGGATGATCACCTCGAGCGCGATGCCGTCGTCGCGGTAGTCAGTGCGCAGCACGGCACAGTCGCGGTGCAGCGTCTCAAGCAGCGCACCCTGCGCATACGGCAGCAGCAGCGTCACGTGGTGGTCGGCGCGTCCGAGGATCGCGCGCACGCGCTCGGTCAGCTCCGCCGCGCCCTCGCCGCTGCGCGCGGAGATGCACACGATGTTCTCCCCGTGCGGCAGGATGCCGAGATAGGCGTCGCACTTATTGAACACGCGGATGCACGGCGTCTGCGCCGCGCCGAGCTGGTCGATGAGCCGGTCGACGACGTCGGCCTGCGTCTCCCACTCGGGGTTGGAGAGGTCGATCACGTGCAGGAGCACGTCGGCATACGTCAGCTCCTCGAGTGTTGCCTTGAACGCCTCGACCAGATGCGTCGGCAGCTTGCGGATAAAGCCGACCGTGTCCGAGAGCAGCACCTCCTGCGCGGCGTCGACGCGCCAGCGGCGGGTGGTCGTGTCGAGCGTGTCGAACAGGCGGTCGTTGGCAGGGATGTCCGACCCCGTCAGGCAATTGAGCAGGGTGGATTTTCCGGCGTTCGTGTAGCCGACGAGCGCGACGACGGGCATGGCGTTTTTCTCGCGGCGGCGGCGCTGGGTGCGGCGGATCTTGCGCACGTCCTCAAGTTCCTGCTGCAGCTTCTGGATCTTGCGGCGGATGTGGCGGCGGTCGGTCTCAAGCTGCGTCTCGCCGGGGCCGCGCGTGCCGATCGGCGACGAGCCGCCCGAGGCCGTCTGGCGCACGAGGTGCGTCCACATACCGGTCAGGCGCGGCAGCAGGTACTGGTATTGCGCCAGCTCCACCTGCAGCTGCCCCTCGCGCGTCCGGGCGCGCTGGGCAAAGATGTCGAGGATCAGGCCCGAGCGGTCGAGCACGCGCACGCCGAGTTCCTCCTCCAGCACGCGCATCTGCGACGGGGAGAGCTCGTTGTCAAACACTGCGAGGTCGCAGTCATTGGCGAGGATCAGCTCCCGCAGCTCCGCCACCTTGCCCTCGCCGAGGAAGGTGCGCGGGTCGGGCGTGGGCTTGCTTTGCAGCAGCGTTGCCACAGGCTGGCCGCCGGCGGTCTCTACGAGCGCGGCGAGCTCGGCCAGAGAGACCTCCGTCGAGCGCTCGCGTTCCTCCATACACGCCGCGGCGAGACCGGCCAGCGCGGCACGTTCAATTTTCTGTTCGGTAGATTGCATAGGGGTCATCCTTCTGATGTGAAAATATTTTGTGTCAGACTGCGCTCATGACGGGGACAGCGGCTCGCTGCCCGCGGTGGGCGGCGTCGGCGCGGCGAAGCGCTGTGCGCCCCAGATGCCGACAAGAATGGCGGCCGAGGCCACGGCACTGATCCAGCCGAACGGCTCGTGCAAAATGAGCACGCCGGTGAGCACGGACACGACGGTCGAGAGATTGATGAGCACCGCGGTGCGCGCGACGGGCAGCACCTCGAGCGCGCGGTTGAGCGCAATGTAAGACAGCACCGAGGCCACCACGCTCAAAAACAGGATCGCCAGCACGAAGGGCGCGTGCGTCATGGGCTGCACGACGGCACGCAGATCGTGCCGGTGCTCGAGCAGGGACAGCACGCCGAACGCCGCCGCACCCATCAGGCACGTGACGTATGTGCGCTCAAAGGCCGAAAAGCTGTCGGCGCAGGCGCGGCTGGCGACCATGTAGGCCGCACCGGCAAAGACCGTGCCGAGCAGGATGAAAAAGCCGGGTACGCTGCCCGAGCCAATGCCGGAGGCGTAGACAGCCAGCACGATCACGCCCGCGACGGACAGCACCGAAAACAGCACCTGCTGCAGCGTGGCCTTTTCGCGCAGGAACACCGCTCCGTAGATGAGCGAGCACAGCGGGATGAGCGCGATCATGACGCCGGAAAACGACGTGCTCGTGAGCTTGAGACCGTACTGCTCGCAGGGGAAGTAGAGCACGGGCTCAAACAGTCCCGCCAGCAGCACCGGCCGGAGATCGCGTCCGTGCAGGTGTACATGAAAGCGCCCCGTCAGACACAGCAGATTCATCAGCACGAATGCCAGCGCAAAGCGCCAGAACAGCAGCACGAACGGTGAGCCGTAATTCTGCGCGACGCGCGAGGCGAGAAACGTAAAGCCCCAGATGAAGTATGTGAACGCGGCGAGCCAGAACGCGGCAGTCGGCGAGGGGGTGCGGTGCATGGGTGTTATCCTTCTTTCTCGGTGGTAAAGGTGAGGTTCGTGCCGTCGGAGCGGCAGACGACCGTGCCGTTGCGGTCCGTGCGGTAGACGGTCACGTCCGCGTCGCGCAGACGGCTGAGCGTGTCGTCGTGCGGGTGGCCGTATTCGTTCCCTGCGCCGCAGCTGATGACGGCGTACTTGGGCTGCGCCTCGTACAGCAGACGGTAGCCCGTGGAGGTGCGGCTGCCGTGGTGACCGGCCTTGATGACGTCACAGCGGACGTTTTCACCCGCGTCGAGCACATCCGTCTCGCTCTGGTACTCGGCGTCGCCCGTGAAGAGAAAGGCGTTGCTGCCGTAGTCCACGCGCAGAATGAGGCTCTGGTCGTTGACGTCGCTGTAGTGCTTTTGCGGGCCGAGCACGGTCACGGTCGCGCCGCCGAGGGCGAAGGTGTCGCCGACGCCCGGCACGGTGATGGCGAGATTTGCCGTCTCCGCCGCGCGCATGACGCGCTGGAACGCGCCGTTGCTGCTCGAGGTGACGGAGCTGTAGAACGTGTGCACCGGGAAGGCCGCAATGACGGCCTTCATGCCGCCGCAGTGGTCGGCATGTGCGTGTGTGCACACGAGGTAGTCGATGCTTTTGACGCCCTGCTGCTTGAGGTAGGTCGTGATATGGTTTGCCTGCTCGCCGATGCCGGCGTCGATGAGCATGGTCTGCCCGTCGCACTGCAGCAGTGTGCAGTCGCCTTGTCCGACGTCGAGATACGTCACGGTCAGGCCGCTGCCGGGCACGGGTGTAGCGGCGGCGTCGGGGTCGTTTCCGCCATCACGGCCGGCGCCGAACCACATGGAAAGCCCCGCGATGACGAGCGCGAGCAGGATGGTGATCAGATGGTTTTGGGCCTGCGAACTGCGGCCGCGTTTCGGTTGGGACATGGGATGCATCTCCTGTTTGATGATAGATAATAAAAGCGCAGGGGGACTGTCCCCGCTGCCGCGGCTTGCGCCGCGCCGCCACCCCGCAAAGGAGGGGCGTTAAAAAGCGTGCAAAAAAGTGCGCTGCATCCTCCTGCTTTTGCGGCAATCCTGTCCGCACACAGGGGGGAAATACAAAAAATGCCTGCGCAAGCAATACACAGACATTTTCTCATATCGCAGCCCAAAATGCAACCCCGCGGCAGCCCGGATGCGGGGGCGGCCGCGGGGATTTTCAGACCTTTTTATCCGTTTTTGCGCCAGAGCTCTGCCGCGCGGATGCGCGCCTTTGCGCGTGCGCGTGCGGCCTCGGGCGTGGAGATGTTCATCTCCATGCCGCGGGCCTCGAGATCCGACTCGGCGCGGTGCAGCGCGGCCTCGGCACGGGCAAGGTCGATGTCCGGCGCGCGCTCGGCCGTGCGGGCGAGCACGGTCACGTTCCCGGCGGCGACATTCACCGTGCCGGGGCTCACGGCACAGTAATGCTCCTTGCCGGCGGCCGTGTAGCGCACGACGCCGCACATGAGCGCGCCGAGCAGCGGCGCATGGCCGGGCAGGATGCCGACCTCGCCGTCGGCGAGCGGCAGCGTGATCCGTGCTGCCGGCGTGTCCACGACGGCGCCGCCGGCCGTGATGATCTCCAGATGCAGTGTGTCCGTCATGGCGTGCCTCACTGGAGCGCGTCGCGCTTGCGCAGCACGTCGTCGATCGAGCCGCAGAACAAAAACGCCTGCTCGGGAATGTCGTCGCACTCGCCGCCGAGGATGGCCTCGAAGCCGCGGATGGTCTCGTCGAGCGGGACGTACTTGCCGGCCATGCCCGTGAAGTTTTCCGCCACGTGGAACGGCTGCGACAGAAAGCGCTGGATGCGCCGCGCGCGGTTGACGGCGGCCTTGTCCTCCACGCTCAGCTCGTCCATGCCGAGCACGGCGATGATGTCCTGCAGGTCCTTATACTTCTGCAGCACGCGCTGCACGGCGCGCGCGGTGTCATAGTGGCGGCGGCCGAGAATGTCCGGCTCGAGGATGCGCGAGGTCGAGCCGAGCGGGTCGACGGCCGGGTAGATGCCGAGCTCGGAGATGGCGCGGTCGAGCACGGTCGTGGCGTCGAGGTGGGCAAACGTCGTGGCGGGGGCGGGGTCGGTCAGGTCGTCGGCGGGGACATAGATCGCCTGCACGGACGTGACCGAGCCGTTGCGCGTGGACGTGATGCGCTCCTGAAGCTTGCCCATCTCGGTCGCAAGCGTGGGCTGATAGCCGACGGCGGAGGGCATCCGTCCGAGCAGCGCCGATACCTCGCTGCCCGCCTGCGTGAAGCGGAAGATGTTGTCGATGAACAGCAGCACGTCCTGTCCGGACTCGTCGCGGAAGTTTTCCGCGATCGTCAGACCCGACAGCGGCACGCGCAGACGCGCTCCGGGCGGCTCGTTCATCTGACCGAAGACGAGCGCGGTCTTGTTGATGACGCCGGACTCGTTCATCTCGTTCCAGAGGTCATTGCCCTCGCGCGAGCGCTCGCCCACGCCGGCAAAGACGGAGTAGCCGCCGTGCTCGTAGGCAATGTTGCGGATGAGCTCCATGATGAGCACGGTCTTGCCCACGCCCGCGCCGCCGAACAGGCCGATCTTCCCGCCCTTGGCATAGGGCGCGAGCAGGTCGACGACCTTGATGCCAGTCTCGAGCAGCTCGGTCGCGGGGGCGATGTCCGTGAAGGCCGGGGCCTCGCGGTGGATGGGCAGATATTCCGTGGCGTTGACCGGGCCTTTGCCGTCGATCGGCTCACCGATGACATTGAACATGCGGCCGAGTGTCGCCTCACCGACGGGCATTTTCACGCTCGTGCCGGTGTCGACGGCGCGGCAGCCGCGCTGCAGTCCGTCGGTGGAAAAGAGCGAGATGCAGCGCACCGTGTTGTCGCCGAGCTGCTGCACCGCCTCCATGACGATGCGCCGCTCGCCGGTGTGCACCTCGATGGCGTTGTTGATCTCCGGCAGCTTTCCGGCCGGGAACTGCACGTCCACCACCGGGCCGATGACCCTTTTGACGATACCGTTTTCCATACGTTCTCCCTTCGTGGGACGCGGCGCTGCCGCCGCGGTGTTAATCAGATCCTTGTGATTGCTTGAGTGCGGCGCTGCCGCCGACGATCTCGGAGATCTCGGTCGTGATGGCGGCCTGACGCGCACGGTTGAAGTCCAGATTCAGCTCCTCGATGAGCTCCGCCGTCGAGTCTGTGGCGGCGGTCATCGCGGTCATGCGCGCGGCGTGCTCGCCCACGCGCGCCTCGAGCATCACGGCGTAGACCGTGTTGTTCAGGTACAGCTCGAGCACGTTATCGAGCACGGTCTGCGCGTCCGGCACGAACAGATAGTTGTTGTTCGCGGCGGGGGCGTCGGCCTCCGGTGCGGCGGGCAGCAGCTGCCGGTGCACCGGGGTCTGGTGCAGCACGGAGTCGAAGCGCTGGTAGACGAGGTGGATCTCGTCCGCCTCACCGGTGCGGTAGAGGTTTTTGAGCGTCTCGGCGATCTCGAGCGCCTCGGCCATGGTGGGCGTGTCGCTCAGCCCGGCGCAGATCTCCCGCACGGGCAGACCCGTTCCGGCGAGGACATCGCGTCCCCAGCGGCCGCACACGATCACGGAGCAGGGGCGCGTCTCGGCGTGCACGAGCTGCTCCAGATGGCGCAGCAGCACCTGATTGTATGCCCCGCACAGGCCGCGGTTGCCCCAGAACACCACGTAGCACACGTGCCCGACGCGGCGCCGGGGCGTGAGATACGGGTGCTCAAAGGTGACGTCACCGGCGAGCAGGGCGTTGAGCACCTCCTGCCCCTTGTCGGCAAACAGCCGCACGCCCGCAAGGCTCGTCTGTGTCTTGCGCAGCTTGGACACGGCGATCATTTTCATCGTGCGGGTGATCTGCTGCGTGCTGTTCACGCTGCGGATGCGCGCGCGGATCTTATGCAGATTTGTCAAGGGGCGTTCCTCCTCTCTGCCGGCGGCGGGGATGGTGCATCATAGATTCTTGAGCGTCTCGTCGGCAAGCGTGCGCAGCCGCTCGAGCGCCTCGGGCGGGAGCTTCTTGCCGCTGTGCACGAGGGCATGCAGCTCCGGATACGTGCGGTGGATGCGCGCAAGCAGCGCGTCTGCGTAGTGCGGCACGTCCTCGACGGCGATCGAGTCGGTATACCCCTCGCCGGCGGCGAAGAGCACCGCGACCTGATCGGCCGCGTCCATGGGCGCGTACTGCGGCTGCTTCAGGAG
>ENA-UERK01002613-UERK01002613.1-human-gut-metagenome-genome-assembly--contig:-NODE-2613-length-11659-cov-4.743827_pt1 | contig 11659 bp, 10 predicted proteins | sample MGYA00242957_ERZ507957 | MGnify/ENA primary metagenome ERZ507957 (study PRJEB26167, sample SAMN06115538) | human gut metagenome | host: Homo sapiens | place: China:Heilongjiang | collected 2015-11-06... | reverse complement strand
CAAGTTGCAGCCACTCGGACTGTCACGCAGCGAGACCGTTATCTCGTTCAACGCTGCCATCGACCGTCAGCTGCCCATCGTAGACTTGCCTACCGATGAGGATGACGATGAGGATGAGTGATCATTTTTTTGAATAAAGCCATAAAAAAACGACAACAGGGTGATTCTCTGTTGTCGTTTTTTTATGGCTTTTATGTCGTCTTTAACGTCTTGTCTTGTCCTTAAGCTTAAAAGCTTTTGGTCATCATTCTTCACTCATCATTCTTCACTTCTTCTCACATAATCGGCGAAGGCGAAGCGTTGGTGGTGGCGTTCGTCTATCTCGTGCTGTTCTTTTGTGGCAAGCTTCCACCCCTTGTCGTATGCAGGGAAGAAAGCGTCGGCGTCTGCGGGTGTGTCCTCTACCTCGGTGAGGCATAGCCGGTCGGCGATGGGGAGAGCCTGCTCGTAAACGCTGGCTCCACCTATTATATATATGTCCTCATCTTTCGAGCAATGAGTCAATGCCTCGTCAAGCGATGCGTAGACGTCGCAACCTGGAAAACAGGTCTGCGTGCGACTGAGCACGATGTTGCGGCGGTTGGGCAATGCGCCCTTGGGTAGCGACTCGAAGGTGCGTCGCCCCATGATGATGGTGTTGCCCGTGGTGAGAGCCTTAAACCTTTTGAGGTCATCAGGCAACCAATAGATCAGTTTGTTGTCGTTGCCGATGGCGCGGTTGGCGGCAACGGCGGCAATGATGCTTATCATAAATAATTCTTGTTTTCTTTGTTTGCTTTTGCCTGTGGGGCTATTTTTTTTGTTCTCAGCGTGTGGCTACACGCTCACGGTAGCAGCGATGTGAGGCCACGGGTCATAACCCTCAAGCTCAAAGTCCTCATATTTGAAGTCGAACAGGTTCTTGACATCGGGGTTCAGCTTCATCTTGGGCAGCGGGCGCGGTGTGCGCGTGAGCTGCAAGTGAGCCTGCTCAAGGTGGTTGAGGTAGAGGTGAGTGTCGCCTGTGGTGTGTACAAAATCTGCAGCCTTAAGCCCTGTTACCTGAGCCATCATCATGAGTAGCAGAGCATAAGAAGCGATGTTGAACGGCACACCGAGGAAGGTATCGGCAGAACGTTGGTAGAGCTGAAGCGACAGTCGGCCGTCGGCAACATAAAACTGGAAGAGGCAATGGCAGGGCGGCAACGCCATCTGTTCTATCTCCGCCGGGTTCCAAGCGCTCACGATCATGCGTCGCGAGTCGGGATGGTTCTTTATCTGGTCAAGCACATTCTGTATCTGGTCGATAGTTCCACCGTTGTAGTCGGGCCATGAGCGCCACTGGTGTCCATAGACCGGTCCCAGTTCGCCGTTCTCGTCAGCCCACTCGTTCCATATCCTCACGCCGTGCTCCTGTAACCAACGCACATTGGTGTCGCCACGAAGGAACCACAGCAGTTCGTAGATTATTGATTTGAGATGGAGCTTCTTTGTTGTGAGGAGAGGAAAACCATCCTCAAGATTGAACCTCATCTGGTTGCCGAACACGCTCATCGTGCCCGTGCCTGTGCGGTCCGTCTTTTTGTGCCCTTCCGTCAGAATGCGGTTAAGCAAGTCGAGATATTGTTTCATGTTATCTTGTTTTTGTCTTTTTCTATCTGTTTTTCTTTATTCTTATCTTATCTTTTTTCCTTATTCTTATTTTTCCCTTATCCTTGTTTTTTCCCCCTTACCTTCATTCTTTTCTTTTTTCGGCTATTACAGCTCCTTCAATATTTCCTCATACTGTTCCTCCAGATGTGTACTCTTTATTCGCCATTCTGCGGGGTAGAGGTTGTTGCACCTGTTGCCTATGTTCTTGACAAAACCGAGAGGATGGTCACGGAACGTAATGAGCACGAAGCCCGTTGGGGTGTTGGGAGGCAAGGTTATGGTGTCGCGTCTCAGATAGCTTATAGCCTCAGTCAGCGACACGTCCACCACGGGATAGGCGTTGCGGTCGAGGACTGTAGAGAGCGCCAGCGACTGGTCGGGTAGGAGCGTCTTGCCGCGCATGGTGCCAATGGTTACGCCCATGTTCATGACGTTGAGGCTTGCCATGGCTACCGTCGCCGTTGACTCCCACTCGCGATTAATGGCGAACACGCTCTCGCCGTGTTGGAGCAAGGCGTAGCGTTCGGCGTGGAACAGGGGTAGGGTTACGGGAAGAGCGGCTTTGCTTTCTTTATTGTTGTTGCCCTTCTTCTTGCGATCCTTTCCTTTCTTGTTGTCCTTCGTCTCCTTGGCGTTGTCTTTCCATTCGCCGTGTTTGCGCAGCACAGCCATGAACAGGCCTTCGCCGCGTGTGCGCCCGGGGATAAAACGGTAACACGGCAGCTGCTCTTTTGATGGCTCGTTGCCGCTTGCATCTGTCTCGCCGTTGCTGCTTGTCAAAGGCCCGTTGCCGCTTGTCTCTCCTTTTTGTCCTTGTGTGAGAGCAGGCGTTATCGCCCATTCGGGTTGCGTGTCTATCTTTATGAAGTCGGCACCGAGGTCGTTTGCAATCCACATGACGTTGTCTTCATCTTCATCGGCGTTGAAGGTGCAGGTCGAGTATATAAGGATGCCGCCGGGCTTCAGACAGTTCCAGATGTCGCTTATGATGTCGCGTTGCAGCGAAGCGCACTCGTCAACCTTCGTTCGGCTCCAGTCGTCTACCGCCCCGCTGTCTTTTCTGAACATACCCTCTCCCGAGCACGGCACGTCAGCAAGCACCACATCAAACATGAGTTTTGACCGTTTATAGTCGCGCGGAAAATTGTTTGTCACGATAACATCGGGGTGTCCAAACTTCTGGATGTTCTCACTTAAGATGTTGGCGCGGTTACGCATAGGCTCGTTGGCAAACAGCAAGCTGCCTTCGGGCAACACCGAGCGTGCCGCCGTGCTCTTGCCGCCAGGTGCGGCGCAGAGGTCGAGCATCGTAACAGGCTCTTTGACAAGCTGTCTGAGTACATGGGTTACAAACATCGACGATGCCTCTTGCACATAATAGCATCCTGCATGGAGGAGAGGGTCGGCGGTGAAGTTGGGTCGCGTGCTTAGGTACACGCCCTCATGGCACCATGCCACCTTTCCGTCATAGCCGTCGGTTGCCTGCTCTTGTCCCTCACCCGTCTTGAGCTTGTTGAGGCGTATGCTCACAGGAGGCTCTTCTTCGAGAGCCTTTATAAAGGTGTCATACAGTTCCTCGCCCATGAGCTTAGAGGTGTAAGAAGTGAAATCGTCGGGTAATGTTTGCTGTTCAGTTGTCATTTTTTGCCTTATTATACTGCAAAAGTAAGAAAAATTTCTTTTCTTTGCAACTAAAAGCCTAACTGTTGCGTCTAACAATCAGAAAATAAAAAAACAAAAATAAAAAAGACAATATGAAAAAGACCGTTTTAGCACTATCATTGCTTGCTTTGCTTGGCACATCGCCAATAATGTCGCAGACTCATCAGCCCCGTCACCGTCATCAACCGAGAACAGAGCAGGTGGCAAACGATAACGACAAAGGCAACGACAACAAAGAAGCCGACAACGACAACAACAACGGCAAGTCAACAGCCGACGAGAACGTGGCGTTCAGCGACACAACGTCTGCCACGACCTACAGTTTTGATGAGGCAAACAGTACGGACGATGCCAATTCTGACGTTAACGACAGTCCGCTCAACTTCAAACATTACGACAACCCCTTCGCCTGGTTCGCAACCTTGTTCACCGCAGGCTTTGGAGGCATCGTGCTGGCCTTGCTTGTCATCGTCGTTGTGTTCACCTTCCTCTTCGCGCCGTTCATCATCTTGTTCATGATTCTCCGTTATCTTATGCGTCGCCATAACGACCGTGTGGAGCTTGTCGAGAAAGCCATGGAGGCTGGCGTTGATGTGCCGGAACACTTGCGGCCTGTAAGCCGTCAGAGCGACGACTATATGTGGAGAAAGGGTGTTAAGAACGCTTCCATCGGCTTTGGTCTCATGGTGATCTTCCTCTTCTGGGACAACAACTTCTTTGCCGGCATTGGCGGTTTCGTCTTGTGCTACGGTATCGGTCAGATGCTCATCGCCCGCACATCAAACGGCAAGGGAAACAACGACCCTAACGACCCCAATGACCCTAACATCGGTGGCACACCCAACAGCTAAGGGTTTTATGTAAAACAGCCTATGGCTTTGTTTAAAACAGCTAATGGCATGAACAGAAAACTCTCCAAACAACGTTTTAGAAAACAAAATTTCAACATAACACAACGTGACCGATTTAAGCGATATCTCTCTCATCACCCAGGTGACTGTTTTTCACAACCGTCAGGCGTTCAACCGCCTGGTTGTGAAATATCAGTCGCCTATAAGGCGATTCTTCCTCAACCAGACGTTGGGCGATGAACAGCTGAGCGACGACCTCGCACAGGACACGTTCATCAAAGCATACACCAATCTGCAGAAGTTTCGTGGGCTCTCCAACTTCTCCACATGGCTCTTCCGAATAGCCTATAATGTTCATTACGACTATGTGAGAAGCCACCACATGACAGAAGATTATGAAACCTCAACCCATGTCAAACCCGAACGCGACCGTCACGACACGGCGTTGCAGATGGATCTCTATGACGCGCTTCGGCGCTTGGGTGAGAAGGAGCGTAGCTGCATAACGCTTCAGCTCATCGATGGCTATTCGATAGACAAAATATCCGACATCACCGGCCTTGCGCAGGGCACGGTGAAGTCGCATCTCTCAAGAGGAAAAGAAAAACTTGCAAGTTATTTAAAAAGAAATGGTTATGATGGATCCAAAAAATAATCAGTATGTTAACGTTTCCGACACGCATGACGACGAGCAGCTGGTTGACAATTTCATGAGGCAGTTTGCCAACGCCGAGATTGCAGACAACGGCTTCTCCCAACAGGTCATGCGTGAGCTTCCTGCCACACGAAACATCGTGAGGCTCAACGCCATCTGGACGGCTGTGTGTGTCACGGCCGGTGTGGTGCTGTTCTTCCTCTTCGACGGCCTGTCTCTGCTCAAGACTCTTCTGCTCAACATCTTTGGCAACATTGTAGGAGCTGTGGCCAACACCGTGACCACGGGCAACTACACCACGCCCCTGATGGTTATGGCCGGCCTTGTCATCGTGTGCATCGTGGCTCTTGTCAATGATGAGGTCAGCGGTGAGGAAAGTTACATTTAGAATGTAACAACAAGAAAAAATAATCAAGCTTATTTTGTATTGTCTTTTAATTACATTACCTTTGCAGAACGAAACAATACAACATAAAGATGCCAGAGATATCAGTTCGAGGGCTGGAGATGCCCGAATCACCAATCAGAAAGCTTGCACCCCTTGCTGCTGCAGCAAAGAAAAAGGGCGTGAAAGTGTATCATTTGAACATTGGTCAGCCCGACCTGCCCACACCGCAGGTGGGTCTCGACGCGCTTAAGCACATCGACCGCAACATATTGGAATACTCGCCGTCGCAGGGCTACCTGTCTTACCGCGAGAAACTTGTCGGCTATTATAAGAAATATAACATTAACGTAACGGCCGACGACATAATAATAACCTCGGGAGGTTCGGAGGCTGTGCTCTTCGCGTTCATGTCATGTCTGAACCCTGGAGACGAGATTATTGTGCCAGAACCCGCTTATGCCAACTACATGGCGTTTGCCATTTCGGCGGGCGCAAAAATACGCACCATTGCCACAACCATAGAAGAGGGCTTCTCGCTGCCCAAGGTGGAGAAGTTTGAGGAGCTGATCAATGAGCGCACACGCGCCATCATGATCTGTAACCCCAATAACCCGACGGGTTATCTCTACACGCGCCGCGAGATGAACCAGATCCGTGACCTTGTGAAGAAATATGACCTCTACCTCTTCTCCGATGAGGTGTATCGCGAGTATATCTACACTGGCTCACCCTACATCAGCGCCTGCCACCTTGAGGGCATAGAGCAGAACGTCATACTTATCGACTCGGTGTCGAAGCGTTACAGCGAGTGTGGCATCCGTGTGGGTGCTCTCATAACGAAGAATAAAGAGGTGAGAGCCGCCGTGATGAAGTTTTGTCAGGCTCGTCTCTCGCCACCACTCATCGGACAGATTGTGGCTGAGGCATCGCTCGACGCACCGGAAGAATATTATCGCGACGTCTATGACGAGTATGTGGAGCGCCGTAAATGCCTGATCGACGGTCTGAACCGCATTCCCGGTGTCTACTCGCCCATACCCATGGGAGCGTTCTACACCGTGGCACAGCTTCCTGTTGACGACTCGGAGGCGTTCTGCCGTTGGTGTCTGGAAGAGTTTCAGTATGAGGGCGAAACCGTCATGATGGCTCCCGCCACAGGCTTCTACACAACGCCCGGAGCTGGAATAAACCAGGTGCGCATAGCTTATGTCCTGAAAAAAGAAGATCTGGAACGCGCCCTTGTGGTGCTGCGTAAGGCCCTTGAGGCTTACCCCGGACGTAAAGAGCAGCAGTCATGAACCTGCCTTATTTCTTAGCACATCGCATATATGCCCAGAACGACGACAAGCGCAAGGTGTCGCGTCCGGCCATCCGCATTGCCACTATCGGGGTGGCGATAGGACTTGCCGTGATGATTGTGAGCGTGTGTGTGGTGCTTGGCTTCAAACATGCCATCCGTGACAAGGTCATCGGCTTCGGCAGCCACATACAGGTGGCTGAATATAACGCTTTGATGGGTGGCGACGGCAGGGCTGTGCAGATGGACGACTCCGTCATGAGCGTGCTCTCCCACATCCAGGGCGTGAAGCATGTGCAGCGGTTTGCCTATCGACAGGGCATACTTAAGACCGATGACGATTTTCTTGGCGTCATGTTCAAAGGCGTAGGTCCTGAGTTTGACTCAACCTTCATCCACAAAAACATGGTTGAAGGCAGCATACCACACTTCTCCGACAAGACATCGGGCAACAAGCTGCTCGTCTCTAAGAACATGGCAGACAAACTGCATCTCAAGACCGGATCACGGCTCTTCGCCTATTTCATTGACTATACTGGCGTGCGCATGCGCAGATTCACCATATCGGGCATCTACCAGACCAACCTCACGCAATATGACAACACCATCTGTTTCACCGACCTGCACGCGGTGGCAAAGCTCAACGGCTGGCCTGCTGACGTGGCAGGAGGTGCTGAGCTTACAATAAACAACTTTGAACAGCTCGACGATGTGGAGCGAACCGTCATTGCAAAGGTTAACCGCACGACCGACCATTATGGCAACACCTTCGCATCGAAGACCATAAAGGAGGTGAGCCCGCAGATCTTCTCATGGCTCAGCCTGCTTGACCTCAACGTGTGGATCATCCTTGCCATCATGATGTGTGTGGCTGCCGTGACCATGATATCGGGTCTGCTTATCATCATTCTTGAGCGCACGCAGATGATTGGACTGCTCAAAGCGTTGGGCGCGGGCAATGCTACTGTGCGCCACACGTTTATGTGGTTCTCTGCCTTCATTATTGGTCGCGGATTGCTGTGGGGCAACCTTGTAGGTTTAGGTCTTGTGGCTCTTCAATATGTCACCGGACTTGTGAAGCTCGACCCCGCAACCTATTATGTCAGCACCGTGCCTGTGGAGGTTAACCTCCTTTACGTCGTGTTGCTGAACATCGGCACATTAATAATAAGTCTTTTTGTGCTCATCGCCCCGAGCTATCTCATATCCCACATCCACCCTGCCAAGACCATGAGCTACGAGTGATGTGAGGCAATGACAATGTGAGAAAACAAGCTTGTTTTTATATCAGCCCCCATTTGTGGCGTTTTAATTCTGAAAACTACCACAAATGGGGGCTAATTGTATATTGAAAGAAAAATATTGCACAAAACTTTTTGCGATGTGCAAATTAGGTAGTATCTTTGCACTAAATTTACAAAAATGTGCAATGGAAAGAAATCCAAGTTTCAACTTCTTAATTGAACAAAGTATAATAAAGAACTGGGATCAGGATGCCCTTACCGACTATAAGGGAGCCACTCTACAGTTTCATGATGTGGCTCGAAAGATAGAAAAGCTGCACATTGTGTTCGAAAATAGCGGGCTCATGCCAGGTGACAAGGTGGCGCTGTGCGGTCGCAACAGCAGCCATTGGGCAGTGGCCTTTCTCGCTGTGTTGACCTACGGCGCCGTGGCGGTGCCTATACAGCATGAGTTTACTCCCGACCAGATTTATAACATTGTCAACCATAGCGATTCCAAACTGCTGTTTGTGGGCGATGTGGTGGCCACGACGATAGATGCAGATCAGATGCCCTCATTGGAGGGTGTCGTCTATTTGCCTGATTTCTCGCTTGTGGTGTCGCGTAGCGAAAAACTAACCTATGCACGCGAGCATCTAAACGAGATGTTTGGACATAAATATCCCAAATATTTCCGCAAGGAGCATGTTAACTATTACAAGGAGCAGTCGCCCGACGAGTTGGCACTCATCAACTATACCAGCGGCACAACAGGTTTCTCCAAGGGTGTGATGCTCCCTTATCGTGCGTTGTGGGGTAATCTCGACTTTGTGCTTGATGGTCTTGGTCCACACATAAAGAGCGGCTCCAACATCGTGAGCATTCTGCCCATGGCCCACATGTATGGCATGATGGTCGAGTTTATCTTCGGTTTCGTCAACGGCAACCATCTGTTCTACCTCACACGTCTGCCGTCGCCGTCGCTCATCGCCGAGGCATTTGCGCAGGTCAAGCCGTCGCTTATCGTGGCTGTGCCTATGATCGTGGAGAAGATTGTGCGCAAGATGATCATGCCTGTTGTGCAGAGCAACCGCGTGCGCTTGTTGCTTAACATGCCCGTGGTGAACAAACGAGTGAAAGCAAACATTCGCGACATGGTGGCCGATGTGTTTGGAGGCAACGCCTATGAGGTAATTACCGGTGGAGCAGCTCTGAACCAAGAGATAGAAGCGTTCTTAAGAGATATAGAGTTCCCCATAACTGTGGGCTACGGCACCACAGAGACGGCACCGCTCATTACCTTCTCCGACTATAAAAACTTTGTGCCAGGCTCATGCGGACTGCCCGTGAAGCACATGGAGGTGCGCATAGACAGCGATGACCCGCAGAACACGCCGGGTGAGGTGCTGGCACGAGGCATGAACACCATGCTCGGCTACTATAAGAACGAAGAGGCCACACGCGCCGTTCTCGATGCCGACGGCTGGTACCACACGGGCGACCTCGGCACCATGTCGGCAGATGGACATGTCTTCATCAGAGGCCGCATAAAGAACATGCTGCTCGGAAGCAACGGACAGAACGTCTATCCAGAGGAGATTGAGGACAAGCTCAACTCGATGGCTTATGTCAACGAGAGCCTGATCGTGCAGAAGGGCGACAAGCTCATCGGTCTGGTGCATCCCGACTATGATGAGGCCAAGGCCATGGATTTCAACGATGACGACCTCATGAGCATAATGGAGCAAAACCGCTTGAAGCTCAACGAGCAGCTGCCGCCGTTCTGTAAGATTTCGGAACTCAGACTACATGAAGATGAATTTGTAAAGACCCCAAAGAAAAGCATCAAACGCTATCTCTACAAAGATGTCTGAACAAACTCACTAAAGCAGAAAACAACCAGGCACGGCACACCTTATTATTATAAAGAAACCTTCTTGAAAGAAATGGTCTGTCGATACAGGCCTTTTCTTTGCAGACAGGTCTTTTGTTTGCTAATAAGTTGAGTCTAATGTGCCAACACACACATACTCAAATACACGATATGGAGATCGTAAGTTTAAATTCTCTTATCGAGAAGAGCATTATCGACAACTGGAATCGCGATGCTCTGACCGATTTTAAGGGTGCCACACTGCAATATCATGATGTGGCTCGTAAAATTGAAAAGCTGCACATCATGTTCGAGAACAGCGGTGTGCAGCAGGGCGATAAAATAGCGCTCTGTGGACGTAACAGTGCTTGTTGGGCTGTAGCGTTCCTTGCTACACTAACCTATGGAGCCGTGGCTGTGCCAATCTTGCATGAGTTCACGGCCGAGCAGATTCACAACATCGTTAACCACAGCGGCGCCAAACTGCTCTTCGTGGGCGATGTGGTGGCAACGGTCATTGATGCCACGAAGATGCCCGACCTTGAAGGCATTATCTACATTCCCGACTACTCGCTTGTGGTGTCGAGAACGGAGAAGCTCACCTATGCTCGCGAGCACCTCAACGAGATGTTTGGAAAGAAATTTCCTAAATATTTCCGTCAGGAGCATGTCCACTACCGCCGCGAGACAAGCGGCGAGGAGATGGCGCTCATCAACTACACCAGTGGAACCACGGGTTTCTCTAAGGGCGTAATGATTCCTTATCGCGCCATGTGGAGCAACTGCGACTTTGCCAAGAGCGTGCTCGGCTCAACCGTTAAAGCCGGCGACAGCGTGATCAGCATTCTGCCCATGGCCCACATGTATGGCATGTCGTTCGAGTTCTTCTTCGAGTTCCTGCATGGCTGCCACATCTATTATCTCACACGCGTGCCCAGTCCGGCAATCATAGCTCAGGCGTTCTCTGAGGTTAAGCCTGCCATCATCATTGCCGTGCCGCTCGTCATCGAGAAGATCATCCGTAAGAAGGTGTTCCCAAAGATACAGAACAATCGCATGCGTCTGCTCCTTAACATGCCTGTGCTCAACCGTAAGGTAAACCAGAAGATTTGTGAGCAGGTCAAGAACGCGTTTGGCGGACGCTTCTATGAGATCATTATCGGTGGTGCTGCATTCAACCAAGAGGTGGAGCAGTTCCTCAAACGTATCGACTTCCCTTATACCGTGGGTTATGGCGCTACCGAGTGTGCGCCGATTATCTGCTATGCCGACTACCACGACTTCGTGCCCGGCTCATGCGGCAAGCCCGTGGTCCACATGGAGGTGCGCATCGACAGCGAAGACCCTGAGAACGTGCCGGGAGAGATTCTTGCTCGCGGCTTGAACGTTATGCTTGGCTACTATAAGAACGAGGAGGCCACACGCCAGGCCCTCGACAAGGACGGCTGGTACCACACCGGCGACCTTGGTACGATGGATGCCAACGGTAACGTGTTCATAAAGGGCCGCTCAAAGAACATGCTGCTCAGCGCCAACGGTCAGAACATCTATCCCGAGGAGATTGAGGACAAGCTCAACTCGATGGCGCTCGTTAACGAGAGCATCGTCATTCAGCAGGGCGACAAGCTCGTGGGCTTGGTACATCCCGACTATGATGAGGCCAAGGGTATGCGTCTGACCAACGACGACATTGTTGCCGTTATGGAGCAGAACCGTCAGGAGCTCAACGCCGAGCTGCCTGCTTACAGCAAGCTCTCTACAATAAAAATTCAGGAAGAAGAGTTTGAGAAGACTCCCAAGAAGAGCATCAAGCGCTATCTCTATCAGAATGTCTGATTTGTCAGTTGACAAGTTCTTGCTTAGGCAAGCGGCAAAGCAGAGCGGACGAGTTGACAAGAAGATTTGCCTTGCTTGTTTTGGTTTGCTATGATAGATAGCCCAACAGCTTTTTCTGTTTTAACGATATAAAAATAAACCCAAGTGTGCAGTTACAATCAGCACGCTTGGGTTTTATTTTTTTTCCTTTTATATCGAAAGTTTTTATCTAACCTTAATTCCGCAACACTATAATTTAACTT
>ENA-UERK01002611-UERK01002611.1-human-gut-metagenome-genome-assembly--contig:-NODE-2611-length-11665-cov-3.042803_pt1 | contig 11665 bp, 7 predicted proteins | sample MGYA00242957_ERZ507957 | MGnify/ENA primary metagenome ERZ507957 (study PRJEB26167, sample SAMN06115538) | human gut metagenome | host: Homo sapiens | place: China:Heilongjiang | collected 2015-11-06... | reverse complement strand
CTAGATCCATTTCGTCTTTCTAGTTTGTACCTAAATGCAGTCCGTCACTCTTCCCAAAAATCTGACTTCCATCGGAGAATATGCTTTTGCAAACTGCTCAGAACTCGAGTCCATCACCATCCCGGAAAAGGTAAAAACCATTAACCCTAAGACCTTTGCAGATTGCTCCAAACTGGAATACATTATACTCCCTGCTGGATTGACTACTTTCGCTGACAGTCTGGAAAATTGTCGGCCTGAATGTGTCATCTACTCCCACAAAGACAAGGTCGCCGTACATGGTCAGTTTGGCTTCAAATCTGTCGCAAAGCGTGAATGCATCCGCAACGCCGCCCGCAAAACCGACAACAACGCTGTCGTTATATATGCGGCGAACCTTTCGCGCCGTGTGTTTCATTATTGTTGCTTCGCCGAGAGTGACCTGTCCGTCACCCGCAAGAGCGCATTTGCCGTCTTTTTGCACGGCAACAATGGTTGTTCCTTTTATGTCCATTTTGTTTCCTCTTTAATTTTCCGATTCAAAACATATTATTGCAGCTTTTCATGTTCGATGCCGGCCTTTTGGCGCATCAACTCAAGCCTTTATCATTTTTCCTGTTGTTTCAGTTCGGCCGCAATGCTGTCAACCGTTTGCAGCGCACGCTGCGAAAGTGCCTCGAAACGGCGGCGTTTGTCGCGCGGCGCATTCGGCAAGGTTTCCATAATGCCGAAGTTCGCATTCATCGGCTGGAAGCTGCTGCCGTTATATTCGCTTACATAATGTGCAAGTGCTCCGATTGCCGTTCGTCTTGTAAAATCGATTTGCGGTCGATTGTTTACAAGCCGTGCCAGATTGATTCCCGCAGCAAGCCCGGATGAAGCACTTTCAACATAGCCCTCTACACCGGTGAGCTGCCCCGCAAAGAACAAATCCTCACGCTCACGCAGGGAGTAAAAAGGAGTCAGATGTTTCGGGGATTGAAGGAAGGAATTCCTGTGCATAACGCCGTAACGCACATATTCCGCATTCGCAAGCCCGGGAATCATTCCGAAAACGCGCTTCTGCTCGCCGAACCTGAGATTGGTTTGGAATCCAACGATGTTAAAAAGCGTGCCCTCGGAGTTATCCTGTCTGAGCTGCACAACGGCAAACGGTTTTTTGCCGTCGCTTGCAGTGCATTCCGCAAGACCGACGGGCTTCAGCGGTCCGTATGCAAGGGTCAGGTCGCCACGTTTTGCCATGACTTCAACCGGCATACACCCTTCAAAAACGTTGACGGTTTCAAACTCGTGCAGCGGAGCGGTTTCCGCCGAAACCAGCGCGCGCACAAAATCATAATACTCACGCATTGTCATAGGGCAATTCAGATAATCACTGCCGCGTCCGTAACGCGAGGCTCTGCTTATCCGATTCATATCAAGCGATTCGAGCGTTACGATCGGAGCAGCCGCATCAAAGAAATGCAGGCTGTCTCCAAGCAGGTTTTCAATGTTTCTCATCAAAGCACCGTCTGTAAGCGGCCCTGTGGCAATTACCGCAGGTTCAGCCGGGATTTCCGTTATTTCCCGGGAAATGAGCTCAATATTCGGATGTTTTTTTAGCTCTTCCGTGATTCGTTTTGAAAAATCAGTGCGATCCACCGCGAGCGCACCGCCCGCCGGAACGCGCGTTTCGTCCGCAATTCTCATTACAAGAGAATCCATTCGGCGAAGTTCTTCTTTCAAGAGGCCGACGGCATTATCCAGCTTATCTGAGCGAAGCGAGTTCGAGCAAACCAATTCGCATAGGTCATCAGTTTTGTGTGCAGGCGAATGCTTGCCCGGCTTCATTTCAAAAAGGTTGACGTGTATGCCGCTTTCGGCAATCACATACGCCGCCTCACAGCCGGCCAATCCTCCGCCGATAACAGAAACCGATTTCATTGCTTTCCTCCTCCTTGTTCGCGTTTGATGTTTTTATGCCTGTCGGCATCATGCTGCATTAAGAATAATTCATCTCCCCTTCCTGCTCTTGCGAAATCACCGGGAAATGAAATAACTCCCTTTCGTATCTCCATATACTTCATCAGCAGATTGGGAAGAAGTGTCGCTTCCTCCGCCGCTTTATCCGCAAGGTCGGGATAAGTGTTTTTAATCTCTCCGCTCGGAACAACAAAGCCGCATTCCTTTTCAGAACAGACAATATAGCGTCCGTTCGGGCCCATTTTCCACACGGTCATCCTTCCGCAGCGCGGGCACGGTTTGCCTGTCGGCAGATACCACGATACGTAATCACACTCCGGATAATTCTCGCAGCCGTAAAACGCTCTGCCTTTTTTGCCCTTGCGCTTGATTATTTCCCCGCCGCATTTGGGGCATTTCACGCCGACTTTTTCAACAATGGGCTTTGTGTTTTTGCACTCCGGATAATTCGGGCAGGCAAGGAACCTTCCGAACCTGCCTGTTTTATATACCATCATTGCACCGCATTTATCGCAGGGGATATCCGAAACCTCATCGGGAATTTCAATACGCTCAACGGTCTTGAATGCCTCTTCAAGAGCTTCCTCAAACGGAGGATAGAAATCTTCAATCAGGTTCTGCCAGCGTTCTTTGCCTTCTTCCACTGAGTCCAATCGTGACTCCATATCCGCCGTGAACTTGACGTCAACAATATTGCGGAAATTATCCTCCATAACTTTGTTCACAACGAACCCGAGATCGGTGGGCACAAGCTGTTTCTTTTCTTTTTCTACGTACCCTCTGTCGATAATTGTCGAAATTGTCGGGGAATACGTGCTCGGCCTGCCGATTCCCAGCTCTTCAAGAGTTTTCACAAGGGATGCTTCGGTGTATCTTGAAGGCGGTTCGGTAAAGTTCTGCTTCGGGTTCAGAGAAACAAACTTAGGTTCAGTGCCGACTTCCATAGCGGGAAGGGTCGTGTCCTTTTCGCCTATGCCGTCATCCTGCGACGGGTTCGAAACGGAATAAACCGCCGTGAATCCGTCAAAGATTTTTTTTGAACTGTTGGTTCGATATGTGCATTTCGGCTGAGTCTGCGTTTCAAGCGTAACAGTTGAAGTTTCGTAAAGCGCATCACTCATCTGGCTTGCAAGGAAACGTTCGTAAATCAGTTTGTAAAGTTTATACTGCCCCGGTTCGAGATACTGTTTCACCGATGCGGGCGTGTTTTTTACATCAGTCGGACGAATTGCCTCATGCGCATCCTGGGAACCCGCTCTGCCCTTAAAAACATTGGGCTTTTCGGGTACGTAAGCTGCGCCGAACGCTGTCGCAATGTATTCTCTCGCACTCTGCTGCGCTTCGGCGGAAATTCGAACCGAATCCGTACGCATATACGTAATCAAGCCAACGCTGCCCTTGGTGCCGATATCAACGCCCTCATAGAGCTGCTGAGCGCAAAGCATGGTTCGCTTCGGCGGCATTGAAGCACGGTTCGATGCATCCTGAAGCATGCTGCTCGTTGTGTACGGTGCGGGCGCATGACGTGTTTTTTTTGCTGTTTTGATGTCCGCAACGCAATAAACCGCTCCGGTGGACAAATCCGCAACGCGCATTGCATCGGCTTCCGTCTGAAGCTCCGTCTTTTTGCCGTCAAAACCATAGAATTTGGCTTCGAATGTACGCTTGGCAAGATGAAGTTTTACCGTGACGGTCCAATACTCTTTCGGCACGAAATCAAGTATCTCGCGCTCTCTGTCGCAGATGAGTTTTGTCGTAACCGACTGCACACGGCCCGCCGAAAGTCCTCTTCGAACCTTTGCCCAAAGCAGCGGGCTGATTTTGTAGCCGAGCAAACGGTCAAGCACGCGCCGCGCCTGCTGCGCATCAACAAGGTTTCTGTCAATGCAGCGCGGATTTTTGACCGCCTTTTGAATGACTGTCTTTGTGATTTCGTTAAACACAACACGACAGGGCTCGTTTTCATCCAGCTTCAGCATTTTTGCAAGATGCCACGAAATCGCTTCTCCCTCGCGATCAGGGTCGGTTGCAAGCACGATATGCTTTGCGTGCTTTGCTTCTTTGCGTATTTTTTCGATAACTTCGCCTCTTCCGCGAAGGGTAATATATTTGGGTTCAAAGTCGTGTTCAACATCAACACCGAGCTGGCTTTTCGGCAAATCGCGAACATGCCCGTTCGATGCAATGACCCTGTATTTTGAGCCGAGATACTTTTCAATCGTCTTCGCTTTGGACGGCGATTCCACGATAACCAATGTCTCTGCCATAATCCTCCTTCGACCGTTTGGTCGTTTACAGTTAATTTACAGTAAAATCCGATTCTGCCGCACCGCGGCGGCAGTTCAGCAACAGCTTTTTTTCACAAGAAGCGAATTGTTCAAACTCTGCCTGATCGGGTTTGCGATTCTGCCGGTGATACGACTTACGGATCAGCTCAATGTATAGATTCTGCCCGGCAATTGTTTTATTAAACCCGAAAATTCCAATTCTGTCAAGTGCAAGTTTAAAACTTCGACCGGGAATTGCGTAAGCTCGCAGATTTCGTCAAAGTTTTTTTCGCCCAATTCAATCAAATCAAATAATATCTTTTGATTACCCGTCAATTTCAACTCGCTGCTGCCCCTGCCGCGCGGCTTTGATTTTTTGCTGCACTCAGGATTGATTCCGAGATGAAACAGCAAATCCTCTGCACTGAATACAGGTTCCGCCATGCCTTTTCGTATCAGTTCGTTCGTTCCGAAGCTCATCCTGTCCGTGATTCTTCCGGGCACGGCATACACGGTTCTGCCCTGTTCCAACGCGCAATTTGCAGTTATCATCGTTCCGCTCTTTTCACCCGCTTCAACAACAAGCACGCCGCAGCTCATTCCGCTGATTATTCTGTTTCTCATTGGGAAAAAATACGTTGCAGCACGCGTGAAAGGCAGGAATTCGCTCATCACGCAGCCGTTCTCGATTATTGCTTCCATAATCTCCGCGGTGCCGTCGGTTTTTGCCGTGCAAACGCCTTGTCCGAGTATCGCCGCCGTTGGATATTTTTGTTCGGCGGCACTCAACGCCCCCTGTGCCGCAAGGCTGTCGCAGCCGTAGGCAAGCCCGGAAACTATGGTAACTCCGTTTTTTGCCAACTTACAGCCCATATGAGCGGACACTTTTTTTCCGTAATCCGAACACCTTCTTGCACCGATTATTGCAAACGGCGTTTCGGCCTGCAATCGTGCGCATTTGCCTCTTGCATAAAGCACAAACGGCGGATCCGCAATATATTTCAATTCGGTCGGATAAGCTTCACTGTTCGGAGTCAATGCTGAAACACCGTTTTTTTCAAGGTCCGAAATGAAATCATCAATATAGACATCCGATGCCGTGAGCCGCAGTTTTTCGGCCTGCTCCCGTTTTATCATGGTTAAAATATCGGAATCAAAGTTTTTTACCGCTTCAAACAACTCCGAAATCGAATCAAAATTTCGCAGCAGTTCGTTTGCCTGCTTCGCTCTGCCTTCAAAAGCAATGCTCAATCGGATATAATCCCTGTCCGCCTTTTGATACTCCATGTGCCCTCCGTTCGGCTGCCGCAGTGCCGATTACGTCACAGTTTGCTCCAATACTTGCTGTCCAAAGAGCGATATTGAAGAGCTTCCGCAACGCATGCTCCTGTAATTTTTTCCTCGCCCGCAAGGTCGGCAATGGTTTTGCTAACCTTAATCAATCTATCGTATGCCCTTGCAGACAGCCGCAGCCTGTCGAACGAAAGCCTTATAAGCTTTTCCGCATCGGGCTCCAGTGCGCAATACTTTTTGATATGTTTCGAACTCATCTGCGCGTTGAACATTATGCCGTCGTTTTTAAAGCGCTCACGCTGAATGCATCGCGCTTTCGAAACCCTTTCACGAATTGCCGCCGAACTTTCACCCGCCTGTTTGGACGCAAGATCCTCATACGCAACCTCTGTCATCTCAACATGAATATCTATCCTGTCCAGCATGGGGCCGCTGATTCGGTTTCGATAACGCTCAATCTGGGACGGATTGCATCTGCATGGGTTGATTCTTGAACCGAAATTTCCGCACGGGCAGGGGTTCATCGCCGCAACGAGCATAAAGTCCGCCGGATATTCCGCTTTTGCCGCTGCACGGGTGATGGACACAAAGCCGTCTTCAAGCGGCTGCCGCAATGCTTCCAACACTGACTTTTGAAACTCCGGAAATTCATCCAAAAACAGCACACCGTAATGTGCAAGGCTGATTTCACCCGGGAGAGCTTTTGTTCCGCCGCCGACAAGCGCGGGAATGGAGGCCGAATGATGCGGCGCACGAAACGGACGCTCCCGCACAATTCCGCCGCGTCCGCGCAATATGCCCGCAACGGAATGAATCTTTGTTATTTCAAGTGCCTCTTCGTTTGACAAAGTCGGCAATATTGAAGGAATGCTTCTTGCAAGCATCGTTTTGCCCGAACCCGGCGTTCCGATAAGCAAAATATTGTGGTTGCCCGCTGCTGCAACTTCGGCTGCACGTTTCGCCGCCTGCTGACCCTTTATTAACGAAAAATCACTGTCAAAACTCGGATGGTCGTCTATATTTGTTTGACTGCACGGCTGCGGATTGATGATCTTCATTCCGCGCAGGAAAAGCACAGCCTCTGTAAGACTCGTTACAGGAATCACGACTGCATCGTGTATGAAAGCAGCCTCCTCCGCGTTTTCCTTTGGGAGAATGATATGGTTGTATCCGCGTGAGCATGCATCGATTACCATCGGCAGCACGCCGTTAACACCGCGAACGCTGCCGTCCAAAGCAAGCTCACCGATTATAAGCCATTTTTCCGCCGCAGTGCGATCGATATCCCCGCTTGCCGCAAGTATGCCTATCGCTATCGGCAAATCGTAAACCGTACCCTCCTTGCGGACACCCGCCGGCGCAAGATTTACAACAAGCCGCACATTTGGAAAAGGAAAGCCCGAGTTGCATATTGCAGAGCGGACGCGCTCCTTGGATTCCTTGACGGCATTATCCGGAAGGCCGACGGTTTCGTAACCCGCAAAGCCGAAGCTTATATCCGTTTCAACCGTCACGGGATAGCCGAGCAGCCCCGTCAACCCATAACTTGTGATTCTTGCCAGCATATTTCCCCCTTTGTCCGAATAAAGCCATACCGAGTGATTTCTTCACTCGGTAAGCCGTTAAACGAGTATTAACATTTAATCTTCAGTGTTCAGATTGACTTTTTTCCCTTTTCCGTCGTTTTTCACGGAAGGAGCCTCAGCAGGTTTGAACACAAAAAGCTTGTTGCCGATGCAGTTTACGAGTATGCAAATGCAGGTCGAAAGCAGCATGCACGCTCTTTCGCCGTTAATTATCTTTGTGAGCCACTGCGGAAGCCCAAGACTCATCCACCAATCATCAATATGCAAAGCATTGGTAAACAGCCAGATAAGACCGAGCGAAACAAGCAATACACCCAGATTAACTGCAATAAAGCTTATGATTTCGCGCGCATCCTGTCTGCGCTCTTCTTTAAAGGTCCAACGGCTGTTCAGAATATAGCTGTTCAGAATGCCGGCACAATAGCCGACAACTTTTGAAACATAAACCGTCCAACCGCCCGTAAACGGTATTGCAAGCACGATGCTCAGCACCGTGCTGATGACCATGTCTATAAGCGTGTTGCCGATTCCTACCAAGCCGAATTTAATCAGCTGGAAAAAGCTTTTTTTTGCGGCTGTGCCGCCGTTTTTTTCGTTTGAACTCATTATTGAAACTTACTCCTTTACGCGGCAGCGAACAATATGCCCGCCCAAAAGCCGGCTGCGACAGGTTTTCTGTCGAATTGTCCGCCGCACGCATTTTCTTCTTCACCCCGTCTGCACCGAAAGCACGGGCAGCGGGTTTGTGTTCGGTATTTTTTACCAAGTACCGAAGAATGTCCATGTGGGCAGCCATTCAAGTGCACGTATATATTCCCTGCTGACCTGAATGCCGCTGATTACGGGATAGAAAACCGCAAACAGCACGATCGCAGCAGCAAGCCAAATGAACTTAATCTTCGGAACGAATTTTGCTCCGCCGGAAATCATGTCGCCGCGTTCGAGCGGTATGTAGTAGAACTTATCCTCATAGTGCTTGAGCACATATACAGAGGCAAGTATTATCATCGGCACGGTCGCAAAGTAATGATATACGAACACGCAGCGGGAAATCAGCATCCAAGGCAGCATGGACGATGCCATGCAGGCAAAGATGAAGAATATCTCCGCATTGAGTCTGAACCTGTTGCGCAGGAACATGATGAACAGCGTCAACGTGCCTGCAAAGCAGATCCACCATACTGCGGGGTTGCCGAAAGTTGAAATGGTTCCGAACTTTGTTGTGTCCGGATTCTGTCCTCCGGAATAGAACCACACCGGGCGGTTTCCGAGAGGCCATTCATACCATGCGGACTGATACGGATGCGTTGAATTAAGCCCGCTGTGGTAGCTGAACATATATTTTTGATTGTCAATAACGCCGTCCACATAAGTCTTAACCTTTTCGGAGAAGGTCAAAACTTCGCCCTCGGGCTCCTCATTGTACCCGAGCTGTCCGGCGGCACGAAGGCGTGCAATCTTTGTTTGCTCCGCATTAGGCTTCCATTGCGCCGTGTAATACGGTCTGTATGCTGCCGAGTAAATCGCAGCGGGAATGATGATGAAGAACAGGAGACAGAACAGGCAGGTTTTTATGAACCGTGCCGGGAACTTTCTCGCGTTCGCAACAGCAGGATCGGCCTCTTCCGCTTTTGTGAGCTTGGCATTTTTAATCTTGTTTGCCTTTACCCAAAGGGTTATCATCTTAACAAAGAACATAACCGCAAGCGCAGCACCGGTATATATGCAGATCCATTTGCTTGCGCAGCCCAAACCGAAGAACAAACCCGAAAGCCCGAGCGGTATCAGGGTGTCCTTAAGGCTGTCGCCGAGATCCATCTTTATGAATTTGTACATGTAGTACGTCATGCACATATTGAAGAACACGCCGTATACGTCAATGGTCGAAATTCGAGTCTGCGAAAAATGCATGAAATCGAATGCAAACAACCCCGCCGCAAGCAGCGCAAGCTCGGGACGCTTGAACATGCGCTTGCCGAACGCATACATCAGGGGAATCATTGCAATGCCGAACAGCGCACCCATGATTCGCCAACCGAAGGGATTCATGCCGAATATCGCAACGCCGACGGAAATGATTATTTTTCCGAGCGGAGGATGCGAAACCTCGTAGACACTAAGATTATGCAGATGTTCATATGCGGTTCGTGCATGGTAGAGCTCATCGAAATACATGCCGGTCATGTAACTCGGGTATTCCGGCACGCAGTCCTGTTCATCGACAAGAGCCGCTGCGGATGCATCGTTCACCGTTACATGAAGCAGGTTGCCTGCCGTGTCAAAGAACGCAAGCTCGTTTATCCATGCTTCGCCGCTCACAACTGTCAGCGTGATGTTTTTTGTTGTGCTGTGCAGGCTGCTGTTGCGAACCCACCTGTACATTGTTCCGAAACGCTGGTCGATTTCGACTGATTTGCCGTCGTCTCCGGTGAGCTTGAATACAGTCGTTCCTTTTGAGCCGCTGCCGCCGGTAATTCCGCCGTCATGCCAAACACTGCCGATGGTAACCGTATCATCAAATGTCAGCGTTACGGTTGTGCCCGGCGTTCCCTTCCATTCGCTGTCCGGTGCTTTTGTGGAGCCGAGATTCGTGACGGCAAGAATGCCGTAAACAAGAGTCAATGCAATAACGAATATCCAGTCTTTTTTGGTATAGTGAAGCTTTGTATCCGTTTTTTGGGGGATAACAGGCTTCGTATCAAAAATGCTCGGAGCAAGCTGCGCAGGGGTTTTGATGGGATCGCCTTTGCGCGCCTTGTCCATTGATTTTTCAAGCTTGAGCAGGAAATAGATCGCAATGGGCAAAAGGATGTAGATGCAGAGCATGATAACGATCATCTTTGTTCTTGCGGTGTATTCCGCATCACTCATACCCGTTGTGTTATCCGAGGATTGCGATGATGGAGTCTTTGTTTCAAAGCTCTGAATTTCGCCGTTGTAGTTTGTGAGCTTTTCGATTTTAAAATCGTCAAAGTAGGCAATGCCCATGCTCGTGCTGCTGAAATTGCCGAGTCTGCATCCGATTTTAAGTTTGGACTGTCCGCTTCCGGTTTTGCCGACAAGCTCAACCATTGTCCAATCAGTTGTGCCGAGAACAGGCGTTGAATAACAGGTTCGGTCCTCAAGAGCAATATTTGCACCCGCTCCGCCGCTGACATTTTCGGTTTTGATGTAGCAGCTGAGTTTGTAAATCGTGTTTGCCTGAACGGAAACTGTCTGCGTGAAGTGTGCATCATCAAGCTCCGCATTCGTGAGCTTCACGACATTACCGCGCGCAGCATCCTTCACGACAACCGCGTTTGACACGGAAGTATCGTTTAAATAGGATGTGTATTCCCACCCCTTCGGCATAAGGCCGCTTGAGTCGAGGCTTTCGAAGCTGCCGTTTGCAATGTTTGCGCTTCCTCCGCTTTTCGGGGAAGCAAGCAGCAGAACGATGCCGAAAATAACACATACTGCCGCAATAATTGCAAGGCTGACAGTGAGTGTCTTTTTGTTTATCTTTTTCATTTCGTTTCCTCTCATTTCTCTGCTTTTCGTGCAGGAACAGTTTTTTGTGGTTTCGCCGAAGCATCATCATCCGCGAAAACATCGGCTTTTACTCTTCCGCGGAGCATAATATCCGTGCAAATGCCGCAGAATATTATAAACAATATGACGTTTGCAAGTGAGCACCAGAACACAAGGCGTTCATCCCAATAGAGGTGGTACTCATGCAGTTTGCTGTAATAAAATGCTGCAATGCAGTTCACAAGCGTTGTTGCGCTCCAGCACATGAACATGCTGATAAGTCGCCTGTCGCCGTAGCTGATGTAAGCAACAAGCAGCAGAAGCAGCACGGGGAACAGGTAGCGTTCGTGCATGTAGTGGCCGAGAGTGAAAAGCGAGGCGAATGTGAATGCGGTTGCAAGACTCAACGCGCCGGAATGCTTTTTCCTGCCGAAGAAATACAGAACACCGCCGAAACCGACTGAAAGAACCATCAGAACGGTGCCGAGCTGGCCGTAAGTCAACCCGAGAATTGCCTTCTCGGTTATCGGGGTCCAATTCTTTCCGAACAATGTGTAAATATTGTATGCATTTACGCTTGCGTATTTATAAGAAGTAGCGGTTCCCATATATTTTTGAAGGATAATGGAATACCACGGCATGGTGTCATCGGCAAACGGAATTACGGATACAATGAGAAGCGCGCAGGCGCAGGCGACCGCAGCAACGGTTTTCATTATTCGCGTTCCGACTCCGTCCGTACATTTTCTGCCTGTCGGACTGAAGAAATCCGGATCGAAAATATAGCAGAAATATGCAATCGCAAGAAGGGGACCCGCCATCAAAGCCTGCGGTTTAAGCAGGATTGATAATCCGTAAACAAATCCCGCAAGAATCGGTTTGTTCGAATTGAGCAGAATAATGCTTATTACAAGCAGGATCGAAAGAATCTGATCGATCTGTCCCCATCCTCCGGAAACATAGATGAAAACGGGGCAGAATGCTGCAAGGCACATAAGAAGGATGCGTAACAGGAGCATCGTATTTTGAATCAATTGTAAAATATCCAACAGAAGAAACTTCAACAGA
>ENA-UERK01002610-UERK01002610.1-human-gut-metagenome-genome-assembly--contig:-NODE-2610-length-11671-cov-3.485682_pt1 | contig 11671 bp, 8 predicted proteins | sample MGYA00242957_ERZ507957 | MGnify/ENA primary metagenome ERZ507957 (study PRJEB26167, sample SAMN06115538) | human gut metagenome | host: Homo sapiens | place: China:Heilongjiang | collected 2015-11-06... | reverse complement strand
TGGATAACACTGGCGAGGAGAATGTGTTGTTGCTGTATGGCGATCATCTGCCAACGATCACATTTGACGATGATCAGCTTCCACATAGCCAGTTCCAGACAGAATATATTCTGGTCAATAACATGAATCTGGACATTCCGGATGAAGATATTCGTGCAAGTGAAATATCAACGAAGATATTTAAAGCATTGAATCTGCATATGGGATATGTGCAGCGCGCACATTGTCTGTATGAGGACGATCCAGATGAACTCGATCATGCGGTTACATTGCTTGCATATGATATGCTGTATGGCAATGATTATATTTATGATGGTCAGTCTCCGGTACCGGAAGTCGGACAGGGGCAGATTATCATGGGATTGGAGGAAATCGGTATCAGCCGTGTATCCAACGAAGGCGATCATGCCGTGGTGCGGGGAAGAAACTTCAACGAATATTCCAAGGTGTATGATGGCGAGGATCAATTGGAAACGGTCTATGTTGATCGAAATACATTGATGGTACAGGGACAGACATTAAGCGATGGTGCACTAATAAGAGTCAAACAGGGGGATGGCTGGGGACATGTTGGAAGCTCGTCTTCGGACTATACATTTCATTGAGCCACAGATACACGGATTTAATGACAAAATTAACAACAATTTGGATTTAGTGTTTGAATACTCGATAGAGGTATGCTATAATTATCGTTAACCTATTTCAAATTAATACTAAGGAGAGGGCACATGGTACCTGCAATTGATGTAAAGCACATTAACCCTTTTTTGCAGTCGAGTATTTCTATTGTAGAAAGTGTTACTCAGGTGAAGTTGACAGTTGGCAAGCCTGAGATGACAGATTTTCATTTACATGACAAATATTATGCAATTCAGGTCGGCGTAGTGGGAGAAATGAAAGGTCAGGTAATTCTGGCAATCCGGGAGAACAATGCAAAGGATATTGCATCCCGTATGATGTTCGGAATGCCAGTGAATGAGTTGGATGAGATGGCATCCTCCGCATTAAATGAACTGGGGAATATGATTATGGGGAATACGGCAACGATTTTTTCCACACTTGGAATTATCATCGATATTACGCCGCCGCTTGCTGTATATGGCAATGACTTACAGTTGAAGTCGGATATAGATGGAATTAAAGTACCTTTGATGTATGGCGGGGAAGAATACATCGGACTTTACATCTGCGTTTACGAGGATAAGTAATACCTGAACCTTCATCGGTTCGAATTACCTAATATAATCAGACTAAAGAAAGGAAAGGAAAAAGACAAATGGGTAAGATTATTGGTAAGGGAATCACATTTGATGATGTTTTATTAGTACCACAGTTTTCAAGTGTTATTCCAAATGACGTTGTTCTATCAACACAGCTCACAAAGAAAATCAGGTTGAATATTCCTCTTATGAGTGCCGGTATGGATACCGTAACAGAGCACAGAATGGCTATCGCTATGGCTCGTCAGGGTGGTATCGGTGTTATTCACAAAAATATGTCAATCGAGGAGCAGGCAGAGGAAGTAGATAAGGTTAAGCGTTCTGAGAATGGTGTAATTTCTGACCCATTTTATTTATCTCCTGAGCATACACTTGCCGATGCAAATGCACTTATGGCAAAGTTCAGAATTTCAGGTGTGCCTATCACAGAGGATGGCAAATTAGTCGGTATCATTACAAACCGTGACCTGATGTTTGAAGAAGATTATTCCAAGAAGATCAGCGAGTCAATGACTTCAGAAGGTCTGATCACAGCAAAGGAAGGCATTACATTACCGGAAGCAAAGAAGATTCTTGCAAAGGCTCGCAAAGAAAAGCTTCCGATCGTTGACGATGATTTCAGATTAAAAGGACTTATCACAATTAAGGATATTGAAAAGACGATCAAATATCCACATTCTGCTAAGGATCCACAGGGAAGACTTCTCTGTGCAGCAGCCGTTGGATGTACAGCAAATATTCTGGATCGTGTTGCTGAACTTGTATCAGCAAAGGTTGATGCGATCGTTATTGATACAGCACATGGACATTCAGCAAACGTACTTCGTACTTTCAAGATGGTAAAGGAAAAGTATCCGGATCTTCAGGTTATCGCCGGTAACGTAGCTACTAAGGCCGGTACACAGGCAATGATCGATATGGGCGTAGATGCAGTTAAGATCGGTATCGGACCTGGTTCTATCTGTACAACCCGTGTTGTTGCAGGTATCGGTGTACCACAGATCACAGCTATTATGGAAGCATATGATGCAGCTATGAATGCAGGTATTCCTGTTATCGCTGATGGTGGTATCAAGTACTCAGGAGATATCACAAAGGCAATTGCAGCAGGTGCAAATGTATGTATGATGGGTAGCTTATTTGCAGGTACAGATGAAGCTCCTGGTGACTTCGAATTATATCAGGGACGTAAGTACAAGGTATACAGAGGTATGGGTTCTATCGCAGCTATGGAGAATGGAAGCAAGGACAGATACTTCCAGGAGAATGCAAAGAAGCTTGTTCCGGAAGGTGTAGAAGGACGTGTTGCATACAAGGGTTCTGTTGAAGATACTGTATTCCAGTTGATCGGCGGACTTCGTTCCGGTATGGGATACTGTGGAGCTCATAACATTCCTGAATTACATGAGAAAGCAGAGTTTGTTAAGATCTCAGCAGCATCATTAAAAGAGAGCCATCCACATGATATCCATATTACAAAGGAAGCTCCAAACTACAGCGTAGAGTAATAACAGTATAATAGAAATATAAGTCAGAATATAGCCGGTGAGAATATGCAGATAACATATATCACTGGCTATATTTGAGTACTGAGTTTGGCGACTGCTGTGATGACATAAAAGTATAAGAAGTCTGTGTCTGCGATTATCATGATGACATATGTTTTAATAATTGGAAGGAGAATTAAGATGCTCTATCTGGCACCTTTAGAGGGGATAACCGGATATATATACAGAAATGCATACCAGAAATATTTTGGAGGAATCGATTGGTATTTTACGCCTTTTATAGCTCCTGCAAAGGGGAAACCGTTCAGACATCGTGAGCTGGCGGATGTTCACCCTGAACATAATACGGGCATAATGGTGATCCCGCAGATTCTGACGAATCATTCAGAAGGCTTTATAAAAGCAGCAAAAGCTTTAGCTGATATGGGATATGATGAGATCAATATAAACATGGGTTGTCCTTCCGGTACGGTTGTTTCAAAAGGAAAAGGTTCAGGAATGCTGGCAGATCCCACAAAGCTGGATCATTTCCTTGAGGAGATATTTGCAGCCGATATCTGCAAAATATCGGTAAAGACCAGACTGGGAATGGAATTTGCAGATGAATTCCCGGATATACTGGATGTATTAATGAAATATCCATTTACCGAAGTGATCATTCATCCAAGAACCAGAGAAGATTATTATGGTGGCAGCGTAGATCTTGCTATGTTCGATCTGGCAGTAGAACGATACGGAGAGCAGACAGAAAGTGTCCTTTGCTATAATGGTGATATTACCGATGTTGCCGGCTATAAAAATATTCAGAAACGATATCCACAGGTTGATAAGATCATGATCGGACGTGGAATCATAGGAAATCCGTTTCTTCCACAGGAGATTGCAGAACAGAGGTGCTGCTATAACGCAGGAATCCTTCTGGCATTCCACGATGAACTGTTTGCCGGTTATATGGAAGCAGGGCTTGGGGCGAGAAATGTCATGTTTAAGATGAAAGAGTTGTGGTCGTTTATGGAATGTCTTTTTGAAGCTCCCGACCAGCAGAAGATATTAAAAAAGATCCGCAAAGCCAACGATCCGGATACCTACAACACTGAAGTCCGGAAGCTGTTACGGTGATGAAGAAAACAGAATAAAAATGAGAAAAAGATATTAGTATGAAGTATATCCTATAAGTTGATACTAGAAAAAGGAAACTGACAATAATATGTATTGCCAGCTTCCTTTTTTATAGGGGAAGTTTAGAACTCATTTCCGGGAAAATGAGGGATTCCGTCAAAACCTGCCTTCAGATCGTCGTCGGTAGGAATATAATCGCTCATCTCACCATCGTTATATTTGCCATAAGCAACCATATCGAAATATCCGGTTCCGGTCAGACCAAAGACGATCGTCTTTTCTTCCCCGGTTTCTTTACATTTCAGTGCCTCGTCGATAGCAACACGGATCGCGTGGCTGCTTTCAGGAGCAGGAAGAATACCTTCCACTCTTGCAAATTGGGTTGCTGCTTCAAATACTGCTGTCTGTTCAACACTTCTGGCTTCGATGATGCCATCATGATAGAGCTGGGATACAACAGGGCTCATACCGTGATAACGAAGTCCGCCTGCATGGTTTGGTGAAGGAATGAATCCGCTTCCGAGGGTGTACATCTTTGCCAGTGGACATACCTTGCCGGTATCACAGAAATCATAGGCATAGACACCCCTTGTCAGACTTGGGCAGGATGCCGGTTCTACAGCGATGATCTGGTAGTTCTTCTCGCCACGGAGAACCTCGCCTGCAAATGGGGAGATCAGACCACCGAGGTTTGAACCGCCGCCGGCACATCCGATGATGATATCCGGTGTGATGTTATATTTGTCAAGTGCTGCTTTTGTTTCAAGACCGATAACAGTCTGGTGAAGTAATACCTGATTCAGTACACTTCCGAGTACATAACGATAGCCTTCCTGCTTAGACTCTGCTTCAACAGCTTCTGAGATGGCACAGCCAAGGCTTCCGGTTGTTCCAGGATGCTCAGCAAGGATCTTGCGGCCAACCTCTGTTGTGGTACTAGGAGATGGAGTTACGGTTGCACCGTAGGTACGCATAACTTCACGACGGAATGGCTTCTGTTCATAGGAAACCTTAACCATATATACCTGACAGTCCAGACCAAAGTAGGAGCATGCCATAGAGAGGGCGGTTCCCCACTGACCGGCACCGGTCTCGGTTGTAACACCCTTTAAACCCTGCTGCTTAGCATAATAAGCCTGAGCGATAGCGGAGTTTAATTTGTGGCTGCCGCTTGTGTTGTTTCCTTCAAATTTGTAGTAGATCTTAGCTGGTGTCTGCAGCTTTTCTTCCAGACAGTATGCACGAACCAGTGGAGCAGGACGGTACATTTTATAGAAGTCCTGAATTTCCTGTGGAATCGGGATGTATGGAGTGGTGTCATCCAGCTCCTGCGCGATCAGTTCGTCACAGAATACAGGACGAAGATCATCGGCTGTCATTGGCTGAAGTGTTCCCGGATTTAACAGAGGTGCCGGCTTGTTCTTCATATCGGCACGTACGTTATACCACTCTTTTGGGATCTCGTTTTCACTTAAATAGATTTTGTACGGAATGTTTGCATCTTTTTTCATAATCATAACCCTCCAATGCTTGATTCATTTGTATAAATAGTTTCAGTTATCCCGGTTATCTTTGATGGGATATATAAATATGTTCCGGGGAATTTTATAATGTCATGCATTTTGCAAAATCATCATCCTTGTGGGCAAAGAATTTTGCATGGATTTGTGATAGATATTAAGACATAAAAAAACTGCCCCAGTATAAAAATGCTGGGACAGGAGATTGTTCATTAGAAACTGTTTCCTGCGGTGCCACCCGGCTTGACGTATCAGATACGCCCGCTCATTGTCTGCAAATACATACATTACAGATATCTCGTTCTTAACGGAGTATCATCTCCGGCTTACATACAGAATGCATATACAGGAATCGTACCACATCGTTCAGCTTGCCCTCGGGAGTCCATTCCATCATGGAAAACATACTGCCTTCCACCGGCGGCAGCTCTCTGGGATGTTTGTCACATCATGTACTTACTCTCCTTCAACGGTTTAAAGCAATACTAGCATAATTGTTTTTATGTGGCAAGTATTTTTTTATGAATGGGGTTGTATTTTTAAGAAAAGTCCGTTGACAAGCCATTTTCCCTGCTATATAATTGACACATTGAAAAGGCGAAGACGGAGAGAAGTAGCGCTTTTTATCGCTCCCAGAGAGCCGGCGGTGGTGAGAATCCGGCAGAATGAATAAGCGTGAATAACACTCTAACAGCTGCAAGCTGAACCCGTGAAGAAGACATTTGCAAAGATGACCGGAAAATGCGAGATGGTTGTTCTGCGAAATGGATCTCACAGTAGTAGGTGCGCCGCAATTGTGCGTGAAACAAGGAAAGGGACTGTCAGATAAGAGACAGTAAATCAGGTGGTACCGCGGATATGAATTATGTTCGTCCTGGATGCAGGGCAGGCATAGTTCTTTTTTTATGCAACCTGTGAAATATAAAAATCAGTCAAAGGAGATAATGCAGACAATGACCATTTCAAACATTTATCGTAACAGAACCTTAAATGAGATCAGCGAAGGCGACGTTGGCGCAGAGCTGAAGGTGGCAGGATGGATCGAGAACATCCGTGACCATGGTGGTGTATCCTTCATCGACCTGAGAGATATGTATGGTGTTCTTCAGGTAGTTATGAGAGACACTTCATTATTAGATGGACTTACAAAAGAGGATTGTGTATCCATCTCAGGTGTGATCGAGCACAGAGATGAGGAGACATACAATCCAAAGATCCCGACAGGAACGATCGAACTGGAGGCACATTCCGTAGAAGTGCTTGGAAGAGTATACAAGCAGGTTCCGTTTGAGATCATGACATCCAAGGAGACAAGAGAAGATGTCCGACTCAAATACAGATATCTGGATCTTAGAAATAAAAAAGTAAAGGATAATATGATCTTCCGTTCACAGGTGATCAGCTTCCTTCGTCAGAAGATGACAGAGATGGGATTCTTAGAGATCCAGACACCGATTCTGTGTGCTTCATCACCGGAAGGTGCAAGAGACTATATTGTTCCATCCAGAAAATTTAAAGGTAAGTTCTATGCTCTGCCACAGGCTCCACAGCAGTACAAGCAGCTGCTGATGGTTGCAGGATTTGACAAATATTTCCAGATCGCACCATGCTTCCGTGACGAGGATGCAAGAGCAGACCGTTCACCGGGTGAGTTCTATCAGCTCGATTTTGAGATGAGCTTTGCAACACAGGAAGATGTATTCAAAGTAGGAGAGGAAGTTCTCTCAGCAACATTTGAGAAATTCGCACCGGAAGGCTCTGTTGTAACACAGGCTCCTTATCCGATCATCAGCTATAAGCAGGCAATGTTAGAATTCGGTACGGATAAGCCGGATCTTCGTAATCCGCTTTGTATCATCGATCTGACAGATTTCTTCCAGAGATGTACATTTAAGCCATTCCATGGCAAGACTGTACGTGCAATCAATGTACCGAAGAAACTGTCAAAGGGACAGCATGAGAAGCTCTTAAAGTATGCTCAGTCTATCGGTATGGGAGGCCTTGGATATCTGGAAGTTCTGGACGATATGACATACAAGGGACCAATCGATAAGTTCATTCCGGATGATATGAAGAGTGAGATCGCAGAGCTTGCAAATCTGAAAGCAGGTGATACTATCTTCTTTATTGCCGATGTAGAAGAACTGGCAGCTTCCTTTGCAGGACAGCTTCGTAATGAGATCGGTGCAAGACTTGATATGATCGAGAAGAATGCATACAGATTCTGCTATATTAACGATTTCCCTATGTACGAGTACGATAAGGAAACAAAAAAGATCATCTTTACACATAATCCGTTCTCCATGCCACAGGGTGGTCTGGAAGCTTTAAATGAGAAGAATCCGTTAGATGTTCTGGCATACCAGTATGATATCGTATGTAATGGTATCGAGCTTTCATCCGGTGCTGTCAGAAATCACGATATGCAGATCATGGTAAAAGCATTTGAGATCGCAGGATATACAGAAGAAGATCTGAAGACAAAGTTTGGAGCACTTTACAATGCATTCCAGTTCGGTGCACCACCACATGCCGGTATGGCTCCCGGTGTTGATCGTATGATCATGCTCCTTCGTAATGAAGAAAATATTCGTGAGATTATTCCGTTCCCTATGAACGGAAATGCACAGGATCTGATGTGTGGCGCCCCTGGTGAGGTTACAGAGCAGCAGCTCCGTGAGGTTCATATCAAGGTAAGACAGTAACAGAGAAAATCAGGTATTTATGTATAGATTACCGGATAGAAGATTATTTTGATATACACCCAAGATTTTATGTTAGAAAGGTGCATAAGATATGCAGGGCTCGCATAATAACCAGAAAAAGATAGCAGTTATAAATGATTACTCAGGATTTGGACGCTGTTCCATAGCAGTAGCAATGCCGATCATTTCTGTAATGAAGGTTCAGTGCTGTCCGGTTCCGACGTCGATTTTTTCCAATCATACGGGGTTTGACAGCTTCTATTATGAAGATTTTACAGATCATATGCAGAGGTATATCGATGAATGGAAGAAGCTGGATCTGCAGTTTTCCGGTGTCTGTACCGGATTCCTGGGTTCCAGTGAACAGATCAGTATAGTGGAACGGTTCCTTACGGATTTTAAAAGACCGGAGACAAAGGTGATCGTGGATCCGGTAATGGGTGACTATGGCAAACCATATCCGACCTATACAGACGAACTGTGCCAGCAGATGAAAAAGCTGGTGCGGTTTGCTGATATCCTTACTCCAAATACCACAGAGGCATGTGTTCTGACGGATACACCATATAAGGATGACTGGCATATGGATGAACTGAAAGCTATGGCGGAGAAGCTGGTAGCACAGTCAGAGAGCAGACAGGTAAAAGTTGTGATAACAGGAATCAGGCGGGGAAGCTTCCTTGCTAACTTCTGCTATGAAAATGGAAAAGTAACCGTTGTGAAGACGAAGAAGATCGGAGAGTCGCGCTCCGGTACCGGAGATGTCTTTTCGGCGATTCTTGCGGCGGATGCCGTAAATAATGTAGATTTTACAGAATCAGTTAAGAAGGCAAGTGTATTTATTAAAGAATGTATCAAACGTTCCGTTGAGATGGAGCTTCCATTGACCGATGGAGTGTGTTTTGAGGAATGTCTGTACAAGCTTGCCAGATAACAGGAGGCGAATAGTATGGAGATATTATATAAAGTTCATAATAATCTGTATGTAAATCTGACAAATAAATGCCCATGTGCATGTACATTCTGTCTCAGACAGAATATGGATCATGTTGGTGAATCAAAGAGTCTGTGGTTAGAGCGGGAACCATCAGCAGAAGAAGTGATTGCTGAATTTGCAAAATTCGATATGAGCCGGTTTAATGAGGTTGTGTTCTGTGGATTCGGAGAACCGACGGAAGCCTTTGAGGTGTTGAAGAAGGTTGCGGCATTTGTAAAGGAGACTTATCATATGCCGATACGTTTGAATACGAATGGGCTGGGAAATCTTGTAAATGGCAGAGATATCACACCAGAGATGGAAGGCCTGATCGACACGGTATCGATCAGCTTGAATACGCCGAATGCAGATCGGTATCATGAACTGGTCAGAAGTAAGTTCGGAGATAAATCCTTTGATGCGATGCTTGACTTTGCAAGAAGTTCTACAAAGTATGTACCCAATGTAGTTATGACGACTGTAGATACCACGATTACAAAAGAGGAAGAGGAAGAATGCCGGAGAATCTGTGATTCGATCGGTGCAAAATACAGAATCCGCCCATGGGAGGATTAATAAATCTGATAAGAAAAGCTCTGTATGAAAATACAGGGCTTTTCTTGTTATCCTACAAATAAAGACCGCAGGTAGCGATCAGGCTGCCTGCGGTCTTACTGTAATATTTATTATTATAACATAAATGCTTATTTATTTCCGGCATCTCTCTTAGCACGGAAACGAAGTGTAGGATCAAGGATCTTCTTACGGATACGGAAGCTCTTAGGAGTGATCTCAAGAAGCTCATCTGTATCGATGAAGTCAAGTGCCTGCTCCAGACTGAGTACCTTAGGAGGTGTCAGCTTTAATGCATCATCAGCACCGGAAGAACGGGTGTTGGTCAACTGTTTCTTCTTGCAGACATTTACTTCGATATCATCGGTACGTCCATTTTCACCGATAACCATTCCGGCATATACAGGTTCACCTGGTCCGATGAACAGTGTACCTCTTTCCTGTGCATTGAACAGACCATAAGTGATAGAAGTACCGGTCTCGTATGCGATCAGAGAACCCTGTGAACGATAGTTCATATCACCCTTATATGGGAGATATTCATCAAAGATCGTATTGATAACACCATTTCCCTTTGTAGCAGTCATGAAGTCACCACGGAAACCGATCAGTCCACGGGAAGGTACAAGGAACTCCAATCTGGTTGTACCGTTTCCGGTAGGAGCCATACCCTGAAGCTCACCCTTTCTGGAATTTAACATATTGATAACTGTTCCGGTAAATTCATCCGGAACATCGATATATGCAATCTCAAATGGTTCAAGCTTCTTACCACGTTCGTCTGTCTTATAGATAACTTCGGCTTTGCTGACTGCAAATTCATATCCTTCACGTCTCATGTTCTCGATCAGGACGGATAAGTGAAGTTCGCCACGACCGGATACCTTGAAAGCTTCTGTTGTCTCTGTTTCTTCTACACGGAGACTGACATCTGTATTTAATTCACGGAACAATCTGTCACGTAAATGTCTGGAGGTTACAAACTTTCCTTCCTTACCGGCGAAAGGAGAATCATTTACCATGAATGTCATGGAAATAGTTGGCTCTGAAATTTTCTGGAATGGGATTGGTTCCGGATTTTCAGGAGAACAGATCGTATCACCGATATTAACATCTGCAATACCGGAGATGGCTACGATCGATCCGATGTCTGCTTCATTTACTTCTACTTTATTCAGACCCTCGTAAACATAGAGCTTACCGATCTTAACCTTTAACATTCTGTCAGGGTCGTGTTCATTAACAATAACAACAGGCTCATTTACAACGACCTTACCGTTGTCAACCTTGCCAACACCGATACGGCCTACATATTCATTGTAGTCGATCGTGCTGATCAGAACCTGTGTACCTGCATCCGGATCACCGGTAGGAGCAGGGATATAATCAACGATGGTATCAAACAGTGGCTTCATATCTGTACCCGGTTCATCTGGATCAAGAGAAGCAACACCTGTCTTTGCTGATGCAAATACAAATGGGCAGTCAAGCTGATCGTCATTTGCATCCAATTCGATTAGAAGCTCAAGAACTTCATCTACAACCTCTTTAGGACGAGCTTCAGGACGGTCACATTTATTTACACATACAATAACACTGAGGTTCAGCTCCAATGCTTTCTTCAGAACGAATTTGGTCTGTGGCATGGCACCTTCGAAAGCATCAACAACAAGAATAACACCATTTACCATCTTCAGGACACGTTCTACTTCACCGCCGAAATCAGCATGTCCCGGAGTGTCGATAATGTTGATCTTTGTCTTACCATAACGGACGGCAGTGTTCTTGGAAAGAATCGTGATACCACGTTCACGTTCAATATCATTTGAGTCCATGACACGTTCGGTAACTTCCTGATTATCACGGAATACACCACTCTGTTTTAAAAGTTCATCGACCAGTGTTGTTTTGCCATGGTCAACGTGGGCGATGATTGCTATGTTACGTACGTCTTCACGTTTCTGCTTCATAAAAAATCTCTCTTTCTTCTGTGCGGAAAAGAAATTATCTGGAAATAAATCCTGTCTTTTCCTATTAATATAGCTTATAA
>ENA-UERK01002603-UERK01002603.1-human-gut-metagenome-genome-assembly--contig:-NODE-2603-length-11695-cov-2.631090_pt1 | contig 11695 bp, 7 predicted proteins | sample MGYA00242957_ERZ507957 | MGnify/ENA primary metagenome ERZ507957 (study PRJEB26167, sample SAMN06115538) | human gut metagenome | host: Homo sapiens | place: China:Heilongjiang | collected 2015-11-06... | reverse complement strand
ATGGTAAGAAGGTAAGCGATGCCAGTGCCTCAAGTTTTAGTGTGGATGAAAATGGTTATGCTCACGATACGTTCTCCACTTATTACTTTGGAAAGAAGATTGGAGATTGATTGCCATTAAAGATGCAAGATGTGAGCTGTATTGAGAATAAAGAAAAAGAGCGCCAATAAGCTATGTATATTGATTGCATAGCTTATTGGCGCTCTTGTTTTTTATTAGCGTAATTATTACTTATAGAGATATCTCTTGATGCTCTTCTTCGGAGTCTTCTCAAACTCTTCCTTAACAATCTCGATGGCAGCGAGCTTGCAGTATGCAGGCTGTGTGGAGTTGAGTTCCTGACGGTTCTGCTCCATGATTCCTTCAAGGTCTGACTCGTTGAGGCGCATTGTGGCAGCCTCGTCGAAGTCGGGATAAACCAAGCCAACGAGTTTCTCTCCGCGCTGTACCACCACGCACTCGTTAACCATTGCCATGGAGTTGAGGCGGTCTTCGATTTCCTCCGGATAGATGTTCTGGCCGTTTGCTCCGAGAAGCATGTTCTTCGATCTGCCCTTGATGTATACGTTGCCGTCGGCGTCCATTGTGCCGAGGTCACCGGTATGATACCATCCCTCAGAGTCGAGAGTCTGTGCTGTAGCCTCTTCGTTCTTGTAGTAGCCGAGCATCACGTTCAGACCGCGTGCGAGAATCTCGCCGGGGACGTTCTCGGGATCGGGGCTGTCAATCTTTACCTCCATGTGAACGACGGGCTTTCCGCATGAACCGGGGGCGAAATCGTGATAGTCAGCGTAGCAGATAATCGGTGCACACTCCGTGGCTCCGTATCCTACGGTGTATGGGAAGCCGATGCGTTTGAGGAACTGCTCCACTTCCTGATTGAAGGCTGCACCTCCGACGATAATCTCATAGAAGTTGCCACCGAAAGCTTTAACCACCTGGTCGCAAATCTTCTGGTTGACCTTCTTGTTTACAACAGGCATGTTGAGGAGAAGGCGCATACGATTGTTCTGGATTTTCGGGAATACCTTCTTGCGGATGATCTTCTCGATAACCAGAGGTACGGCGATGATGATGGCTGGCTTGACTTCTGCGAAGGCTGCTGCGATGATGGCAGGACTGGGCACACGTGTGAGATAGAAGACGTGGCAACCGAAGATAAACTCAAACATAAACTCGAACGCCATGCCGTACATGTGTGCCATAGGCAGGATACTGATGACGTTATCGCCCTTCTTGATTATCTTGCCAAGCACAGTCATGGCGAAGTCGTAGTTGCTCCAAAGTGCGCGGTAAGGCACCATCACACCCTTTGAGAAGCCGGTTGTGCCGGAGGTGTAGTTGATGAGTGCGAGTTCGTCCGGTGACTGTTCCTTGTAATAGTTGACGTGCTCCTTGCGGAAATACTTGGGATATTTCTTTCCGAACAACTCGTTGAGGTGCTCTCGGGCGTATGTCAGTTTGTCCGTGCGTGAAATCACGAGCGAATAGTCAGGCAAGTAAATGATCCCTTCCAGATGCCGCATCCTTGTCTGGTAGATAACCGTAGCCACGTCGTCGCCCACAACGCGCAGCTTTGCTTCACTATGGTTTACGATGTTGTGAATCTGGTCTGCTGTGAACTCGTGCAGAATGGGCACAGCCACAGCACCGTAGGTCAGTGTTGCAAGGAAAGCCACAGCCCAGCTGGAACTGTTTCGTCCGCAAAGTGCAATCTTGTCGCCTTTCTGTACGCCGCTGCTTTCGAAGATGATGTGTAGTTTCTCAATCTTGCGAGCCACGTCGTGGTATTGCAGTGTTGCACCCTTGAAGTCGGTAAGTGCGTCCTTTTCCCAGTTGGATACGATACTTTTTTCTATCAGTTCGTTATAACTCGGTATTTTCATCCTTTGTCTTGATTTTGGTATGAGGTGTTGTCTCTTTTATTTGTAAAGATATCTCTTTATGCTCTTTTTGGCAGTTTTCTGAAATTCTTCCTTATGTATCTCTATTGCTGAGACCTTGCAGAAGGGTGGAAGTTGTGAGTTGAGCGTCTTTAGGTTTTCGTCCATCACCCCCTGTACGTCGTTGTCGTCGAAGTCCATGGCGTCCTTGTCTTCCTGCTCAGGATGGACGAGGGCAACGAGTCGGTTGCCGCGTTGTATGATGATGCTCTCTCCTACGAGCGGCAGGTTGTTGAGCTTGTCTTCTATTTCCTCCGGATAGACATTCTGTCCGTTGGCGCCGAGGAGCATGTTCTTTTTGCGTCCCTTTATGTAGAAGTAGCCGTCTGGTGACATGGTGGCAAGGTCGCCGGTATGGAACCATCCGTCGCTGTCTATCACTTCCTGCGTGGCTTTCTCGTTCTTGTAGTAGCCAAGCATCACGTTTGTGCCTCTTGTGATCAGCTCGCCGGGCTTGTTGGCAGGGTCAGGACTGTCAACCTTCACCTCCATGTGCTCCACGGCAGGTCCGCATGACGATATGCGATACTTGTCATAGTTGGCGAAGGTGATGAGTGGCGCTGTCTCTGTGGTGCCGTATCCGATGGTTACGGGTACGCCGACATCATTGAGGAATTTCTCAATACCTTGATTGAGGGGCGCTCCGCCTACGATTATCTCAAAGGCATTGCCACCAAAGGCTTGCATGATGCGCTCGCGTATGTGCTGCTTAATCTTCTTGCTTATTACGGGCATGTTGAGCAGAATCTTCATACGGCTGGTCTGCACTTCTGTGAGCACTTTACGTCTGATGATCTTCTCTACGACGAGCGGCACGGCAACGATTAGTCGGGGCTTCACTTCCGCAAAGGCTTCTGCTATCAGCGACGGCGACGGCAGTCGGTTGAGGAAGTAGATGTGGCATCCGCCGATAAATCCGAAGAGGAACTCTACAGCCAGTCCGTACATGTGTGCCATAGGCAAAATGCTTACCAGATTGCTTCCCGGCTTGACATTCGGAGAGAGGCACTTGAGGATATGGTCGAGGTTTCCCCAGATGGCACGATAGGGCAACATCACTCCTTTGGAGAATCCGGTTGTGCCTGACGTGTAGTTTATCATTGCGAGTTCCTCTGGGCTTTGCTCCTTATAGTAATGTACGTGTTCCTTACGGAAGTATTTGGGATAACGCTGACCGAAGATCTCATTGAGATGTTCTCTTGCGAAGACGAGCTTTTCTGTTCTTGCTATGACAATGGAGAAATCGGGTAAGTAGACTATACCCTCCAGTCCCGGCATGGCGTCAGGGGTGATCTGTGTCTTAACGATGTCGCCGACAAACAATAGCTTTGAGTCGCTGTGGTTTACGATGTTATGTATCTGATCTGGCGTAAACTCGTGTTGTATAGGTACTGCTACGGCTCCGTATGTCAGCGTGGCTAAGAAAGCCACTGCCCAATGACTGCTGTTTCGTCCGCAAAGGGCTATCTTGTCACCTTTCTGTACCCCGCTGTTTTCAAACAATATATGCAGCTTCTCTATCTTTCTTGCTACATCATGGTATTGGAGTGTCGCTCCCTTATAGTCTGTAAAAGCGTCTTTTTCCCAATACTTAATAATACTGTTCTCTATATAAGAGTTGAAACTGGGTATTCCTTCCATTGCACAATCTTCTAATTTTTGTGCAAAGGTACGTCATTATTTGCACAATACCAAAACTTTTGTGCGGTAATTGGTTTCTTTGGTTCAAGATATCCCTATTTTTATACGTTTTAGACCAGTTTTTGTCAAGCCTATTCGTATCGCATTGATTTGGCCGGATGTATGTGCGAAATCATATAGCTTGGCGCTATAAGCACAAAGAGCGCTATGAGGAGCGTGCCGACGTTAAGCAGGAGCATGAAAAGCCAGTTGATTTCCACGGGTACTGTGTCGACGTAATATGTTGCAGGGTCGAGCTTGAATATGCTTGCTGTCTCTTGCAGGAACAGCAATGCCAGGGCGATGATGTCGCCGATGATGAGTCCCTTGCCGATGATGAATGCTGCAAACCACAGGAATATGTGGCGTATGGTGTCGTTACGTGCTCCCAATGCCTTAAGAATGCCTATCATTGTGGTACGCTCAAGGATGATGATAAGCAGTCCGCTTATCATTGTCACTACAGCCACGGCTGTCATTATGGCGAGGATTATCCATACGTTAAGGTCGAGCAGGTCGAGCCATGAGAATATCTGTGGCGAAAGCTCGCGTATGGTCTTTGACGAATATGTGTTGCCGTAACTGTCTGTTGTGCGGTTTACATTTCTTATAATGATGTCGCTTGTCTCCGAGAGCTTGTTGAAGTCGCTGACCGTAAGCTCCGCTCCGCTTGCAAGGTCGGTGGTCCAGCCGTTCAGCTTCTGTGCAGTATAGAGGTCGCAGAACACAGTTATCTTGTCATACTGAGAAAGGTTGGTCTGATAGATGCCTTGTATGGTAAGCTTTCGCGTGCGCACACCGCCTTCGCCGATGAAGTAAGCGAAGATGCGGTCTCCGCTCTTCACGTCAAGCTTGTCAGCCATAGTCTTTGAGATAAGGATTTTGCCTGTGCTTGCCTTGTCTGAGAATACGGGTATGCTGCCGCTCACCATGTTTTTGTGGACGAACGTGGAGTCGAATTCCGGACCAACTCCCTTGAACATCACTCCAAGGAAGTCGTTGTCGGTCTTAAGTATGCCTTGTTTGGTAGCGAATCGCTGAACGTGTTCCATGCCTTGCGTCTTACTGAGCACGTTCATCATCGAGTCGTTCATCACGACCGGCTGGTCTGTAGCTGACGACTGCAGGGCGTAGAAGTTTGCTACTTGGATGTGGCTGCCGAATCCCACTACTTTGTCCCTTATGGTATGCTTGAATCCAAGCACCACGCTGACGCTGATTATCCTTACTGCAAGTCCTATTGCCACACCCGCTGTGGCAATACGTATAGCCGGCTTCGATACCTTCTGCTTGTCGTCAGTATGGTCTGAATGTATGCGGCGTGCTATAAAAAGGGGAAAGTTCATTTTTAGAAATGTTTAATGTTTGATATTTAATTGTTTGGTTTTGCTTGTAAATCTAGCGGCAAAAGCCAAACATTAAATATCAAACATTAATTTAAGTTGTTGTTAAATGTATTGTTTTCTTAATTATCAGTCAGCGTCCTCCACGCGTCCCGGATAAGCTTCCAGAGCCTTGCGCAGCACGATGAGTGAGCGCTCGAGGTCTTCCTTTTTGAGGACGTATGCGATGCGGACCTGATTGCGTCCTGCTCCCGGGGTGGTGTAGAAACCGGCGGCTGGAGCCATCATGACGGTCTCGCCTTCGTACGAGAATTCTTCCAGACACCAACGGCAGAATTTCTCCGAGTCGTCCACGGGAAGTTTTGCCACGGTGTAGAATGCTCCCATCGGTATCGGCGAGTAGACGCCGGGTATGCGGTTGAGGCCGTCGATAAGACATTTGCGTCGTTCCACATACTCCTCATACACGTCACGGTAATAATCCTCAGGTGCGTCAAGTGACGCTTCTGCTACAATCTGGCCGAGGAGTGGGGGAGAAAGACGAGCCTGACAGAGCTTCATTACTGCGGCGCGTACTTCCGGATTCTTCGATATCAAGGCACCGATGCGGATGCCGCACTCGCTGTATCGCTTCGAGACGGAGTCGATAAGGATGACGTTCTGCTCTATGCCCTCAAGGTGACAAGCCGAGATGTACGGCGAGCCGGTGTAGATATACTCTCTGTATACCTCGTCAGAGAATAGATAGAGGTCGTACTTCTTCACGAGATCGCGAATCTGGTTCATCTCGCGGCGTGTGTAGAGATAGCCGGTAGGGTTGTTGGGGTTGCAGATAAGGATGGCACGTGTGTGCTCATTAATCAGCTCCTCAAACTTCTCCACCTTAGGCAGCGAGAATCCTTCCTCTATGGTGGTGGCAATGGTGCGTATCTTTGCTCCGGCAGAGACGGCAAACGCCATGTAGTTGGCGTATGCCGGTTCCGGGATTATAATCTCGTCGCCAGGGTTCAGGCAAGACATGAAAGCGAAAAGCACAGCTTCCGAACCGCCAGCCGTAATGATGATGTCATCTGCGCTGACGTTGATATTGAATCGTTTGTAGTAATTCGTCAGCTTCTCTCTGTATGAGAGATAACCTTGTGATGGCGAATACTCAAGGACAGAACGGTCGATGTGTTTCAGAGCGTCCAGTCCCACTTGCGGTGTCGGCAGGTCAGGCTGACCAATGTTCAGGTGATACACCTTTACACCGCGTTTCTTTGCGTCTAATGCTAAGGGAGCCAATTTTCTGATTGGCGATTCGGGCATTTCAAGTCCGCGTACTGATATTTCTGGCATGTTAAGTGTTTTCTTGTTATTGATTTGTTTGTCGGATTGTCACTGAATAATGCAAAGATACTACAAATAGTAATAAGTGCAAAATTTTAGACTGCTCTGTTTTTAGTCTTTTTTCTTTCCGAGAGACTTTATCCAGCTGATTGGCTTCTTCAGAATCTGTGTGATGGCGCTTGTCTGCTTCACGGCTGGCACGTTGGATGTCTGCTGCTTTGTCTGCTCCGTCTTTGCAGAATTCTGTCTGCCTTCGCCATTGCGATTGTTTCTGCCGGAAGGACGACGCTGCTTGCGACGCTGACCGTCAGCCTGCGGCTTATTGTCTTGGCGATCGGCTTGTGGCTTGTTCTGACGCTTCTCGTCCTGCTGTTTCTGTCCGTCACCCTGAGGTCTTTCCTTGCGTCTGTTTTGCTGCGGCTTCTTGTTTGTAGCCTCGTTGTTGCCATTCTCTGCAGTTACGTCTTTCTTCTGACGTGGTCCTCTTGAGCGCTTCTTGCGTGGCTTCTGCTCTGAGTTTTCAGGGTTGGTGTTATCCTGCGCTTTTGTCTCGTTATTGGCGCTTGTGGCAGCTGCGTCCTTATCTGTAGGAGCGTTCTTGCCATCAGTCTTGTTCTGCTCGTCGGTTGCGTTGCGCTTCTTTCCGCGTCCTCTTCCGTTGCCGCCACGTCCTCTTCCATTGTTCTCACCGTTGCCGCCGCGTCTTTGCTTGCCGCCGCGTCCGTTGGAACGTGCAGCGTTATAGTCAGGAGCCTCGCCGAGACCTTCAGGCAGCTGGTTCTTTTCCACCTCTCTGCCGAGGAATTTCTCAATCTGCTTAAAGCTGCTGATTTCGTCTTCAGCTACAAAGGTTATTGCTACGCCGTCACGCTGCGCTCTTGCCGTACGTCCGATACGATGAACATAGTCCTCCGGATCGTGCGGAACATCGAAGTTGATGACCATTGCGATATCGTCGATGTCGATGCCTCGTGCAACGATGTCCGTAGCCACGAGTACGTCTATCTGACCCGTCTTGAATTTATAGAGAATCTCGTCACGCTCAGCCTGCTCCAGGTCGGAGTGCATCTCGCCTGAGTTGATCTTCATCTGCTGTAGAGTACGGTTGATGGCCTTCACCTTCTGCTTCTTTCCAGAGAATATAATCACACGGTTGAAGTCGCCTTTTCTGAAAAGGTCCTTAATGATGCCAATCTTCTGTGTTTCGTAGCAGACATAAGCGCTCTGCTTGATTTTCTCAGCAGGACGGCTCACGGCAATCTTTACCTCCACCGGATTCTTGAGCAGGGTCTTTGCCAGTTCTTCTATCTTCTCCGGCATAGTGGCGGAGAACATGATGGTCTGGCAGTCGGCGGGCAGCTTGCTTGCTATCATCTTGATATCCTCGGAGAAGCCCATGTCCAGCATGCGGTCAGCCTCGTCAAGTACGAAGAAGCTCACCTTGCTGAGGTCGGCGCTACCGAGCGAGATATGGCTGATGAGTCGTCCAGGTGTAGCGATAACCACATCGGCTCCCATCTGGAAGCTCTTTAGCTCCTGATCATAGCGGTTGCCGTCGTTGCCGCCATACACAGCCACGCTGCTTACACCTGAGAGATAATAGCCGAAGCCCTGCATAGCCTGGTCTATCTGCTGTGCCAGTTCTCGTGTCGGACTCATAATCACGCAGTTGATGGCATCCTTTGGATATCCTCCGTCGTCCAGCTTCGAGAGGATAGGAAGGAGATAAGCAGCTGTCTTTCCCGTTCCGGTCTGTGCTACACCGAGGAGGTCGCGTCCCTCAAGGATTGGGGGAATACACTTTTCCTGAATAGGTGTGCATTTGTCGAAACGCATATCATATAGTGCGTCAAGCACATGGTCGTTGAGTTCTGTTTCGTCGAAATACATTACTTGTAATGTTTAATGAATTGTTTATAAGTTTACGTAGCGGTAAGGCACGTAGAATTTGTGCCTACCGCTTTTAGTTCGGTGCCTTTCTGTAGCAGAAGTATGCCACTACAGCAAAAATCATATTAGGCACCCATGCCGCGAGCATTGGTGGAGCTCCGGCGTTGATGGCGAATGTCGCCGATACTGTTTGCAGCATGATGTAGCCGAAACTTAGCGCCAGAGCTATTCCCAGATACATACCCATGCCGCCTTTCCTCTTGCGCGATGACAAAGACAAGCCAATGGTTGTCAGGATGAACGAGGCGAAGGACGAGGCTATGCGTTTGTGATATTCCACCTGATACTGCACTACGTTGCCGTTTCCGCGGTCAATCTGCTTAGAGATATATTCCTTCAGCTCCGGCGACGTGAACGTCTCTTGCTGACCTTTTGAGTAGACGAGGTCAGTCGGTTCCATCTGTATCAGCGTGTCGCGCTTTGCTCCGCTGGTGATGTGCTCCTTCAGTCCGTGCAGCTCTCGAATCTTCCAGTTGGTCAGTGTCCAATGATACTTCGAGTCGGAGATGGTGTCGTACTGTGCTTCCATTGCCGTCATGTGACTGACGAGCTTCTTGTTCTCAAACTTGTCCAGCGAGAATCCGAATCCACGCTTCATGTTGTTGTCGTAATGCTGTATGTAGGCTATCGTGCCTCGGTCTACCTGCAACATCACGTTATCCGCACTGGTGTTCTTCTTCTTGTTCTTATACATCGACTCGAAGTTCTGCCTTACCACTGTTCCGTGCGGAATGACGTAGGCAGAGAGAAAGAACGACAGAGTGGATATCAGCACGCACGATATCATGTATGGTCTCATGAGTCGCTTAAAGGACACGCCTGCTGCCAGCATCGATATAATCTCCGAGTTGGATGCCAGCTTTGACGTGAAGAAAATCACGGCAATGAAGACAAAGAGCGGGCTGAAGAGATTGGCGAAGTAAGGCACAAAGTTGGCGTAATAGTCGAATACGATGGCTTTGAGAGGCGCATGGTATTGGCTGAACTTCGCAAGGTTCTCGTTAACGTCGAAGACGATGGAGATGCTGATAATCAGCAATATGGAATAGATGTACGTACCGATGAACTTACGTATGATATACCAGTCGAGAATCTTTATGTATCTCAGCGGGTTAAGGACATTCAATACTCTAAGGAAGGCAAGCTTGCGTGCTGTCCATGCCATTGCCTTCCTTAGTGTCCTTGTATGCGATTCCCACCATCGTGCGACGTGGAGCAGGTGGCGAAAGCGTCTGATGTTCTTTCTTTTCATCTTACTGTTTTTTCCTAAATCCTTCTTCCGAGATTGTCAATAACGCTGCGTTTCCACTGTACGAAGTCGCCTTGTTCGATGTGGGTGCGTGCGTCTGTGACGAGTCGTAGGTAGAAGGCGAGGTTATGTATGCTCGCTATCTGCATGGCAAGAAGTTCCTGCGCCTTGAAGAGGTGGTGGAGGTACGCCTTGGTGTGGATGCGGTCGATGTCGCATCCGTCGGGATCGATAGGAGAGAAGTCCTGCTCCCACTTCTTGTTGCGCATGTTCATGGTGCCGTTGTAGGTGAAGAGCATGGCGTTGCGTCCGTTACGTGTAGGCATAACGCAGTCGAACATGTCCACTCCGCGCTCTATAGCCTCGAGAATGTTCTGCGGTGTTCCCACTCCCATAAGATATCTGGGCTTGTCTTTCGGGAGAATTTCGTTCACCACCTCAATCATCTCGTACATCACCTCCGTCGGTTCGCCTACAGCCAATCCTCCGATGGCGTTGCCGTCGGCTCCCTTGTCTGCCACAAACTTTGCAGCCTCTCTTCTCAAGTCCTTATATTTACATCCCTGCACGATGGGGAAGAGGCTCTGACGGTGTCCGTAAAGCGGTTCGGTCTCGTCGAATCGCTTAATGCAGCGGTCGAGCCAGCGCTGTGTGAGGGCAAGGCTCTTCTTGGCATACTCGTAGTCGCTCTCTCCAGGAGGGCACTCGTCGAATGCCATCATGATGTCGGCGCCGATGATGCGTTCCGTGTCCATGACGTTCTCAGGAGTGAAGATATGCTTTGATCCGTCAATGTGTGAGCGAAACTCGCATCCTTCCTCACGAAGCTTGCGGATACCTGTAAGCGAGAATACCTGGAAACCACCCGAATCGGTAAGGATAGGACGGTCCCATGTGTTGAACTTATGCAGGCCTCCTGCTTTGCGTATAGTGTCGAGTCCGGGTCTCAGGTAGAGGTGATAAGTGTTGCCGAGGATAATCTGGGCTTTCACCTGCTCGCGCAACTCCTGAAAATGTACGCCTTTTACAGAGCCTACCGTTCCCACGGGCATAAAGATAGGTGTCTTTATCTGTCCGTGGTCGGTTGTTATTATACCGGTGCGAGCGTCTGAGGCACTGTCTGTATGTTGGAGTTCGAATGTCATTTTCTGCTTTTCTTGTCTCTTTTTTACTTAATTCTTTTCTTCTTCCTTGATGCTGAGGTCGATGGGATTGTCCACCTTCTCGTCTGTGATGGCGAACTTCCATACGTCCTGTACGTTCTCGACGTAATGGAACTCTACGCCCTTGCGGTAAATCTCGGGGATTTCCTCTATGTCCTTGCGGTTGTCCTGGCACATCACGATGTCTGTTATGCCGGCTCGCTTGGCAGCGAGAATCTTCTCCTTTATTCCGCCTACTGGCAGAACCTTGCCGCGCAGAGTTATCTCTCCCGTCATCGCTGTGTTTTTGCGAACCTTACGCTGGGTTAGAGCCGAAGCTATGGAGGTGGCGATAGTAATACCTGCAGAAGGACCGTCCTTTGGTGTGGCACCTTCCGGCACGTGTATGTGGATGTTCCAGTTGTTGAAGATACGATAGTCCACGCCGAGAGAGTCGATGTGAGCCTTTACGTATTCGAGGGCTATTACCGCCGACTCCTTCATCACGTCACCGAGGTTTCCGGTCAGCGTCAGCTTGCCAGCCTTGCCCTTGCTCAGCGAAGTCTCGATGAAGAGAATCTCTCCACCTACGCTTGTCCAAGCCAGACCCGTCACTACACCGGCATAGTCGTTGCCCTGATAGATGTCGCGATAGAATGGCGGTTTGCCGAGCAGGTCCTCTATCTCGTTTGGAGTGATCTTCTCATAGGGGAGCACGTCGTCGAGAGCCTTCTTGTATGCGAGCTTGCGCAGAGCCTTGTTCACCTGCTTCTCGAGCTGTCTTACACCGCTCTCTCTCGTATACTGCTCTATTATCTTCTCAATGGCAGCCTTGGTGAATGTCGGCTTGTCCTCCTTGGCTGTAAGGCCGCAGTTGTCAATCTCGCGCGGGATGAGATGGCGCTTGGCTATCTCTATCTTCTCCTCGGTGATGTATCCGCTCACCTCTATCAGCTCCATACGGTCGAGCAATGGACGCGGAATGGAACCGAGGTCGTTGGCTGTGGCGATGAAGAGCACCTTAGAGAGGTCGAAGTCTACGTCGAGGTAGTTGTCGTG
>ENA-UERK01002599-UERK01002599.1-human-gut-metagenome-genome-assembly--contig:-NODE-2599-length-11705-cov-3.779842_pt1 | contig 11705 bp, 9 predicted proteins | sample MGYA00242957_ERZ507957 | MGnify/ENA primary metagenome ERZ507957 (study PRJEB26167, sample SAMN06115538) | human gut metagenome | host: Homo sapiens | place: China:Heilongjiang | collected 2015-11-06... | reverse complement strand
TGAAAGGTCAGAATGAAGATGGTGGTGGAAAATGGGACGAAGACATCCGTGAATGGTTGATAGATACAGGGAAGGATACCGCCAAGCACCACAAAACTAAAGAAGCAAATAGGAACTTAGAAACACCCTTCCTACGGAATCTCGCTTTCCTCCTTTGGGGATTGTCAAAAGCAGACAAAGATAATTCATGGTGGTATGGCGAAGTAGCGCAGCACTTTGATGAAGTAAAGGATTTCTTTAACACCCAGCCTTTTGCCATAGTTGAATGCAAGAAACAGCCAGGGGACGGAAAGCTCGATGACAAAGAACTGAAATGGCATCTTCGTAACTACGGTGATTTCCTCAAGAGGGAAATAGAGATTCTGGCTCCTACTATGATTGTCTGTGCCAGCCAGCACATCTACAGATTCGTTTTGGATATGTTTCCGCAAGAGGAGCTAACCAGTATAGGGAAGGATCACAACTCCATTCGGCTTCACAAACCGACGGGTGTTCTTATCTTCTGTTCGTATCATCCGAGCGCATATACAAAATCAGTTGAAGAAATCTATGATAGTGTTATGTATCACTACAGAGCATTTTTAGAGGGCCATTACTAAGAGGATAATGGGGCTGGAATAAAGGGCCGAAAAAAAAGGGTGTTCTAAAATTTGCGTTTTAGAACACCCTTTTTCTATGGCGTATAGTTTCATTTCTTCTTGCTGATGCTCAGCTGAAGTGGCTGCCGTTGGTTGCTGACAAATCGCTTGATTTGCGCCAGCCATGCGGCCTGGTCTGCCGTTCCGCTCTTGTGCCACGAGGCACCAAACCAATAGGTGAAGGCGGCACCGGCTTTGAGGCCGCGTTTCACGCCTACGGCATTGCCAACGATGCCCTGGCGCTCGTGGTGCGGGTCTCTGATGAGGCGCGTCTCGTTGATGCCATCGGGGAACACCACAGCCACGTAGATCTCGAAGTTGTGGCGGGCGGCGTTGTCCGTGGGGTCAGTGTAGGCGATGAAATCGTCGGCGAGCGTGAGGTCGGCAGTGCGCTTGGTGTGCACCACCAATCCGCCGCACACGTCTATCTGGCTTTTCTTCTTCATGCCTTCATACCAAACGGTCATGCGGTTGAAATAATCGCCCTTGCTGAGGCTGATGAGGCGGTGTTCGCGTAGCGTTTCCTTGCCTATCCGTTTGGCAGGGTAGGTGAGTTCCACGCTGAAGCGCAGCGGACCGTTTTCCTTCACTTCGTAGCGCTCAAAACACCAAGGCAACACGAGACTGTCGCCGAGCAGCACCGCTGGCGTGCCGCATCCCAAGCTTGGTCCCACCTTGTAGCAGTCGAGTCCCGTGCCATGGTCGCGGTGGTAGGTCGTGGCAAGGAGAACAGAGTCGGCCTCCTGGTTGCGGCCCTGCTTCCGCAGTGCGGCGGCTTCCGCCAGACCCCGGCGCTCACTGTCGTAGCGTTTCTCCACATCGAGATAGGGCGTGCTTTTCAGCCAAATGTCGATGCCGTAGGCCTGCTCGCCCGTTTTCTGCAAGGCTGGGCCGTAGGCGCGGTAGGCACATTTGTCGTTCTCCCAGGCAAAGTCGTCAACACGCCAAGGATAGGATTTGCCGCCCACAAAAGGTTCGTAAGCCATCGGCTTTCCTGCTTCCACCGTGTAAGCGGCCGTTCCCTGCGGCAAGACAGAAGTCTCGATGAGAAGAGAACCATCGGCACCAGCCTGGCTCGCCACTTGCTGGCGGAAGGCGTTGCGCACGATGAGCGGGGTGCCTTCTGGAACGTCGAGCGCCTGCCATATCTTGCGGATGTCGAAGGAGACGACTTCCGCACGTTGGCTGTTGCCAGGATTGCTCACGGAGAGCACCACCTTCGAACGGCCTGCCAGCGGTGTGCCCAAGGCCAGAGCCAGCAGGCAAAGGAAGAATTTTGTTCTCAGCATATAGTAATGGTAAAAAAATAACTTGACCAATTTTGTGGAGTAAGGAATTATTTCTTATGCCTGTCTTTTTGCCGTTTTTGAAATTTGTCATCGGTCACATAGCCCGCTATGCTCCCTCTTCCAAATTCCAAAACCGACAAAAATACAAGTCAAAATTGATCAACTTATTCTTTCACCATTACTAAGAACAAACAATAACGCGCCTGCGTTCCTTATACCTTCCAAGGAGAATTGCACGATATGCAAAGCCAAGACAACCTCAACGAATATCTCGAACGCCACCGCCGCGCCATACAGCTCAAGCAGGTGGACATCCTGCGCGAAATCCACCGACTCTGCCTGCGCCACAAAATCGACTACTGGCTTGACGGAGGCACGGCGCTCGGCGCAGTGCGCCACGGCGGCTTTATCCCGTGGGACGACGACATCGACATCGCCATGCGCCTTGAAGACATCCCACGCTTCATCGAAGCGGCACGCAAGGAACTGCCGGCCCACCTGATGATACAGACGCCGGAGACGGATCCTTCTGTGCGACTGCCCATCTATAAGGTGAGAGACCTCAACAGTTTCATCGTGGAATTTGCCGACGATTTCACACGCCCGTACAACAAGGGGCTTTACGTTGACATCTTCCCCATGATGCCCTACCCCTCGTTCTCACGCAAATTCGTGAAGCGCGTGACGAAGGGCTACTGCCGCGCCAACGCCATCCTGCAAGCGCAACATTGCTATTCCTGGCGGGCCTGCGCCGAATTGTTTTATTTCGGCCTGAAGCGCTTCTGGTGTAAAACGCAATGGTGTGTGGGAGGACTCTTCAAGCGCAAAGACGAGTTTTATTCTAATACGCTCAACAACAACGGATACGGCATCATGCACCGCCGCGACAGCATCTTCCCCGTCAAGGAAATTGATTTTGAAGGGGAGAAGTTTCTCGGCCCGGCCAATCCCGACGCTTACCTAACGGACCTCTACCGCGACTATATGCAGTTGCCACCGGAAGACAAGCGGAAGGGCCACGCCGTGTTCTATCTCGAAGACTTGAAACTATAAAGCCGCCACCTCATAAACAGGTGTCCTAAAATGGTTTATAGGGCGGGCTTGATAATTCTGATAAATATGACCGACGTTTCCGTTCTCATGCTTTTCTTCAACCGCGCCGACTCGCTCCAGCAGGTGTTTGAAGCGGTTCGGCAGGCACAACCCGCACGCCTCTTTCTCTATCAAGACGGCCCGCGGGGTGAACGCGATATGCCAGGCATCGAGGCATGCCGACGCGTGGTTGAAAACATCGACTGGCTCTGTGAGGTACACCGCCTCCATCAGGAAAAGAATTATGGTTGCGACCCCTCTGGCTTTATGTCGCAGCAATGGGCTTTCTCGCTCACCGACAAATGTATCGTCCTGGAAGACGACGTGGTGCCTTCGCCCTCGTTTTTCCCATTCTGCAAGGAAATGCTCGACCGCTACGAAAACGACGAGCGCATCGGCATGATTGCGGGATTTAACATTGACGAGAAAACGCCCGACATCGGCACCGACAGTTATTTCTTCACCACCAATTTCAGCATCTGGGGATGGGCATCGTGGAGCCGCGTCATCAGCAAACGACGCGACGACTATGTCTTCCTCGATTCGCCGGAGGCTGTGGCGAAACTGGAAGTGCTCACGCGCGAACGACGCCTGCGAAAGGATTTCCTGCCGATGTGCCGAGCACATAAGGCACAGGGAAAGGCGTTCTTTGAAACGATTTTCCATGCGCAACTGCTCCTGCAATCGCAACTCAGCATCATGCCGGCGGTCAACATGGTGAACAATATCGGGGTGGCCAACGAGTCGACGCACTTTGCAGGAAGTGTTGCCACTCTGCCACGGGGCTACCGCCGCATCTTCACGATGAAACGCCTCGACCTCTGTTTCCCGCTCCACCATCCGGAATACGTCATTGACCACGTGGCCTACCGGAAACGCGTTTACCGCACGATGGCTTGGCGCCATCCGCTGGTCAAGGCGGGACGAAGCCTGGAAGAACTCTTCATCAACCTGCGACACGGACAATGGAGCCGCATCTTCGGAGCGGTGGCCAACCGACTGCGCATCGCAAGCGGGAAGAGGGAGTTTAAATAATGTGACGAGAGGGCGCAAGTTTCTTTAATCTAAGAGAGTGTCTGAAATCTTATGAACAAAAGTATCTGGCTGGCAAGGCTTCTATACCACCACAAGGAGGGGCTCACGAAACAGGAGATTCTCAATGCCTGGGCTGATGAGGACGACTACGGACGCCCTATGGCCACCAGCACTTTCTACGATAACCGGGGTTATCTCGAATCGCGCTTCGGCATGCGCATTGAATGCCGAAACGGGCGCTACCGACTGACGACGGAGGTGCCCGACAGCGAAGCGCTCTTGCGACAGTTGCTGGACGACAGCGGCGAGACGAACGACAAGGGGGAAAGAGAACCGGGCAAGGAATGGCTCACACCGCTGGCGGATGCCGTGGCCAACAACAAACACGTTGAGGTGGGCTACGCCCCGCTCGACAAGGCGCCATACACCACCACGCTCTCGCCTTATTTCCTACGCCGCATCCGCGGACACTGCTATGTGGTGGCTAAAAGCAGTCGACACCGCGAAATACGCAACTTCGCCATCGACCGCATCACGCAACTGACGCCGCTCCACACCACCTTCCGCCGACCGTCGGACCTCAACGCGAGCCATTGGTTTGCAACGAGTTTCGGGGCGTTTGCCGGAACCCACTTGCAGGCGGAACGCGTCACGCTGCAACCGCTCACGCCACGTCTGCTGGCTTATTTCAGAAACCGCCCGCTCCACTCTTCGCAACGCGAGGAACTGATGAGCAACGGCGAATCGTTCTTCCATTACGACATCGCCATCACTCCCGATTTTATCGGCACGTTGCTTACCCTCGGCGCCGACATACGCATTGTTTCACCCGATTCGCTCCGACACCACATCGCGCTCAAGGCGCAAGCCATCGTTGATTGCTGTCAAAGCGGAGAGAACGTTGAATGATATTCTTTCATATATTTCTAACAAAACCCTTTAACTTTCAAAACCATGGATCCAGCTTATTTCCCCGTAATCATCGCCATCGGCGTCATCGTGGTGCTCACCGTGTTTTTCCACTACGTGCCGTTCTTCCTCTGGCTGTCGGCCAAAGTTTCTGGCGTCAGGATTTCACTGATACAACTGTTTCTGATGCGCATCCGTAATGTGCCGCCCAGCGTCATCGTGCCGAGCCTCATCGAGGCCCACAAAGCCGGACTCAGCTCCATCACACGCGACAATCTCGAAGCGCATTACATGACTGGCGGACACGTGCAACGCGTGGTACACGCCCTTGTCTCGGCCTCGAAAGCCAATATCGACCTCTCTTTTGAAAAGGCCACTGCCATTGACCTGGCGGGACGCGAGGTGGTTGAAGCCGTCCAGACGTCTGTCAACCCCAAAGTGATTGACACGCCGCCCGTGGCCGCCGTGGCCAAAAACGGCATCCAGCTCATCGCCAAGGCCCGTGTGACGGTACGCGCCAACATCCACCAATTGGTGGGCGGCGCTGGAGAAGACACCATTCTGGCACGCGTTGGCGAAGGCATCGTGTCGAGCATCGGTTCGGCCGAGTCACACGAGGAAGTGCTCGAAAACCCCGACAGCATCAGCAAACTCGTGCTGCGCAAGGGACTTGACGCTGGCACGGCCTACGAAATTCTCTCCATCGACATTGCCGACATCGACGTGGGCAAGAACATCGGCGCAACGCTCCAGATGGACCAGGCCAACGCCGACAAAAATATCGCACAGGCCAAGGCTGAGGAACGCCGCGCTATGGAGGTGGCATTGGAGCAGGAAATGAAAGCACGCGATCAGGAAGCACGCGCTGAAGTGATTCAGGCAGAAGCAGAAGTGCCAAAGGCATTGGCACAGGCACTGAAAGAAGGACACATGGGCTTTATGGACTATTACCGCCTTGAAAACCTCAAGGGCGACACGGCCATGCGCGACAATATCTCGAAGATAAACCCGCAGGACTTCTTCAACAAGAAAGACTAAGGCCCACCTGCCCAATGAAAAGACAACCTGAGGGGAGCTACGCATTTCCCTCGCATTAACAACCAACTATAATGAAAAAGTTCAAATTTCTCCTGCTATGCCTCGTGGCGCTCGTCACGATGCCAGCAGCCGCGCAAATGAGCGTGCCGCAGTTGCCTGCCGACACCGCTGTTCGCATCGGCAAACTGCCTAACGGCCTGACGTACTATGTACGCCACAATGCCTTACCAGCCAACCGTGCCAATTTCTACATCGCCCAGAAAGTGGGCTCGGTGCAGGAAGAAGACAACCAGCGCGGCCTTGCACACTTTTTGGAGCACATGTGCTTCAACGGAACGGACCATTTCCCCGGCAACACGCTGACGAAATATTGCGAGAACATCGGCGTGATGTTCGGACAGGACCTCAACGCCTATACGTCGACCGACGAAACGGTCTATAACATCGACAATGTGCCTGTCACGCCGAGCAACGTCGACTCCTGCCTGCTCATCTTGCGCGACTGGGCCGACGGCCTGACGCTCGCCCCGTCTGAAATCGACAAGGAACGCGGCGTAATCCACGAAGAATGGCGCCTACGCTCTTCGGCCACAATGCGCATCTTCGAACGCAACCTGCCAACGCTCTATCCAGGCTCTCGCTATGCCTACCGCTTCCCTATCGGAACGATGGAAGTGGTTGACAACTTCAAACCGCAGGAACTGCGCGACTACTATGAGAAGTGGTACCGCCCAGACCTCCAGGGCATCATCATCGTGGGCGACATCAACGCCGATGAAGTCGTGGAGAAAATCAAGAAACTCTTCTCGCCCATCAAGATGCCGGAGAATGCAGCGAAATATGAGCACTATCCTGTGCCCAACACGCCGCAGGCCATCTATGTCGTTGACAAAGACAAGGAGCAGAGCACGGCTGTTGTCAACATCATGTTTAAGCACGACGCCATCCCGACGGAGCTCAACAACACTATGGCCCGCCTCGGCTACGACTATATCTCAAGTGTCATTGCCAGCGTTGTCAACGCACGTCTGGCTGAACTCACGCAAAAGGCCGACTGTCCGTTTGCAACAGCAATGGTTGAAAACGGCGACTACATCGTAAGCAAAACGATGGGGGCATTCTCGCTCGTTGTACTGCCGAAACCAGGACAGGACGTGAAGGCTGTGCAAACTGCAATGGAGGAACTGGAACGCGCCGCGCAGTTCGGACTAACTGGCACGGAAATCCAACGCGCCAAAGAGGAAATCTATTCTGCCGCCGAAGCGGCCTACAACAACCGCAACAAGCAGCAGAACAGCTACTACGTTCCTAAATACGTGCGCAATTTCCTCGAAAACATGCCGGCCTGCGACATCGAAACGGAGTTCAACCTCTATAAGATGCTTCAGCAGCAACTCCCAGCCGAATCGTTCTCTGCCACGCTCAAGGAATTTGTGGCCTCAACGGATTCCAACTTTGTGTTCCTCGCCATGTATCCCGACAAAGAGGGCATCAGCGTGCCAACAACCGACGACTTCAAGGCTGCCGTGAAAGCGGCCAAGGAAGCCAAGTTGGAGGCTTATGTTGACAACGTTAAGCAGGAGCCGCTCGTACCGGTTCTCCCAAAGAAGGGAAAAATCAAGAAGGAAGAAGAAAGTCTCTTTGGCTATAAGTGCTGGACGCTGAAAAACGGCGCACGCGTATTCTATCGCCAGACGGATTTCAACGAGTCGGAAGTCAACGTCAAGGCTTTCAGTTGGGGCGGCAGCAACAAACTTGCTGACAAGGACATCGCCAACTCAAAGCTCTTCAATATGGTATTCCAGAGCACGGGTCTCGGCAACTTCAACGCCACCGAATTGCAGAAGAAACTCGCCGGAAAGCAGGCTTCTGTCAACGCTTCGCTCAGTGCCTACTCTGAAGGCCTCAGCGGTTCTTCTACGCCGAAGGACCTCCGCACGCTCTTTGAACTGATTTACCTCCGCTTCCAGACGCCAGCCAACGACCCTGATGCTTACAACAGCCTCATGACTGCGCTCCGCACCACGTTGGCCAACCAGGAGAAAGTGCCCGAAACGGCCTTCCGCGACTCTATCTTCGCCACGCTCTACGACCACAATGCACGTCAAACAAACCTCCACGTGGCCGACCTCGACAACGTGAACTACGATGAACTCCGCCACATCTATAGCGAGCGCTTCAATGCTGCTGGCGACTTCGACTTTGTCTTCACCGGCAACTTCAACGTCGACACGCTTCGCTCTTACGTAGAACAGTACATCGCTCCTTTGAAGGCTATCAAGAAGCGCGAGAGCATCACCGACCTCAACATCCGTCCGGCAAAAGGCATCATCAACAACCGCTTTGTACGCGCCATGGAAACGCCAAAGGCCACCATCGCACGCTTCTACATGGGCGAAACGCCTTATTCTCTGAAAACGGCTGCCGTTGCCAACGCCTTGGGACAGATTCTGACGCAGCGCTATCTCAAGAGCATCCGCGAAGAGGGCGGCCTCGCCTACAGCGTTGGCGCAGCTGCCAGCGTCTCACATGATTTGCGCGACGAATACGCCGTCCAGGTGTTCTGCCCCGTGAAACCAGCACAGATGGATTCCGCCCTCTTGCTCATGGACCAGGGCATCAACGACATCGCTGAGAAGGGCGTGACGGCTGAGGAAATCGAGAAGGTCGTGAAATACGAACTCAAGACGTTTGCCGACAACCAGAAGGAAAACGCCTACTGGGAAGGCAATATCACCAACTATATCCGCTGGAACAACAACGATGTTGAGGGCTATGAAGAAGCCTACAAGACCCTCACTTCTGCCGAAATCCAGAAGTTCGCCAAGGAAGTCATCCTCGGAAAGAAAAACTGCATCACGGTGACCATGCTCCCCGCCTCGATGAAGGAATAGTTGATAAAGGAAAAAGAAAAGAAGGCATAACGCCTCTGCACCCCACCAAAGGGCCTGCCCGCACTGTCGGGCAGGCCCTTTTTAACTGTCCGTTTAACTGTCCGTCTACACTTAAAAGACAGTTCCCCCACTTAGAAAGGGCAGTTTCCCCACTTACCGCCACCCAAGGGCAGCCTGCTTTCAGCATTTTTTATCATATCTATAGAACACGCCTTAAATATTTGTTGTAATTTTGTGGCACAGAAAAATAATATACTAATAATCATACATACAAATCATGGAGAAACTAAGCTACGCGCTCGGTATGGTCATCGGCCATAACTTGAAAAGCATGAACGTGACCAGCCTCAACGCAGCAGACTTTGCAGCCGCCGTGTCAGACGTTCTCGAAGGCAAGAACACCAACATCAACGATGCTGAGGCTCAACAAATCGTCAGCACCTTCATCCAGCAACAGCAGGAAGAACAAGGCAAGGCCTTGCGTGCTGCCGGCGAGAAGTTCCTGGAAGAGAATGCCAAGAAGGACAACGTCGTTGTTTTGCCAAGCGGACTGCAATACACCGTTCTTCGCGAAGGTGAAGGACGCAAACCAGGAGCAACCGACAACGTGCAGTGTCACTACGAAGGCACGCTCATCGACGGCACTGTCTTCGACTCTTCTTACCGCCGCGGCGAACCTGCCACTTTCCCGCTCAACGGCGTGATTGCCGGATGGACAGAAGGCGTTCAGCTCATGGGTGAAGGTGCAAAATACCGTTTCTTCATCCCTTACAACCTGGCCTACGGCGAACGCGGTGCCGGACAGAGCATTCCGCCCTATGCCGCACTCGTATTTGATGTGGAACTCATCAAAGTGCTTTAATCAAGAGGCCCCTTCCTTTAAAAGGACCCTTTCCATCAAAAGGGCTTTAACCGCGGGAGAAACACACCCTGCTGTTTGTTCTCCTCGCCCAATCACAAGAATATAAAAAACATAGAATATGAAAAAGATTTTCATGGCAACAGTCGTTGCCGCCATGACAATGATGAGCGCCTGCAACAATGGTGCTCCGAAACCAGGGTTGAAAACCAGCGCCGACACTTTGAGCTACGAACTCGGTATGGCCAACTCGGTTGATGAAGAACAGTTGAAAATGTATCTCGCCGACCCACGCACTGGTAGCGATTCCACCTATATCAAGGAATTTATGAAGGGCTTCAACGCAGGGCTCGAAGCTGCCACCGACTAGCAAAAGGCTGCTTATTTGGCCGGTTTGCAGGTAGGTGCTCAGATGAGCGCCAACATCAAGCAAGTCGAAGGCATGGTGTTCGCTGGCGACTCAACGAAGCACCTCAGCACAAAGGATTTCGTCGCTGGCTTCAACGATGGTATCTACGGTAAGAAAACAGCGCTCAAAATCAACGGCGAACTCATCGACAAGCAGGCTGCTTCACGCGACCTCGAGGCCCGCATCCGCACCATGAGCGCTGCCGCCCTCTCTGAGAGATATGCTGCCGACAAAAAGGCTTCCGACGACTTCATCGCCGCTAAAGCCAAGGAAGCAGGCGTACAGAAACTTCCTGGAGGTACGCTCTACGTGGTTAAAAAGGCTGGCACTGGCGAAGTTGCCAAGGAAGGCCAGATCGTTAACGTGACTTACGAAGGCCGCTTGGCCGACGGCACCGTTTTCGACGCTTCTTCCAAGCATCCGGGTCCCGACGGACAGACCATCCAGATGATGGTTGGACAGACCATCCCTGGCTTCGACGCTGCCTTGAAGGCCATGCCGGTCGGTTCTACTTGGGAACTCTACATCCCTTACAATCAGGGCTACAACGAACAGAGCACGGGTGCTATCAAACCTTTCTCTGCCTTGGTGTTCACCCTCACCGTTGTCAGCATCGAAAACACACCGCAGCAGTAACAACCAACACTGCGCCACATAACACAGAAAGTCATGTCGGAACCAATTCTCCGACATGACTTTCGTTGAAAATCCGAACCCTCCAGACGTTTATCCGTCCGAAGGAGGTTCACAATTTATCGCATCAAACATGAAACTGAAATCAATCCTCTTGATTGCCCTGGCTGCTACCACACTGACCGCCACGGCAAAGAAACCAAAGAAAAAAGCCGCCAAAGCAGCCGTTGAACAGAAACTCACACCGGTGGATGCTGCCACTTTCAGCTATGCTATGGGCGTCGGACAGAGCGAATCGCTCAAGTCTTTCCTCCTTCAGCGCGAAGGCGTTGACAGCGCCTACATCGCATTTGCTGCCAAAGCCATGATGGAAGCCAGCACGCTGAGCGATGAAGAAATCAAGCAGAAGGAAGCCTACGCTGCCGGTTTGCGCATCGCCAAGATGAACAAGCTCCAGGTGATTTCTTCCCTCAACCAAAGCGCAACAGGCTCTAAGGACACTGTCTACACCGACTTGGCCCTCTACACGAAGGGTCTTTCCGACGGTTTGACGGGCAAAGCCGCCATGAGCGCCGACTCTGCCATGAAGGTAGCCGAAAAGCAGTTCAAATACAGAGAGCAGGTGATGCGCACTGAAAACGCGGCCTATCTCGTCAAGAACGCCAAAAACAAGGACGTGAAGGTCACAGCCAGCGGTTTGCAGTATAAGGTGCTTAAGCAGGGCACTGGTGCCGTTGCCACCGACACCACAGAGGTTGAGGTTCACTATGAAGGCAAACTCATCGACGGCACTGTCTTCGATTCTTCATACACACGCAACCAGCCTGCCACCTTCCGCCCCAACCAAGTCATCAAAGGCTGGACTGAGGCTTTGAAGATGATGCCAGAAGGTTCTATCTACGAACTCAC
>ENA-UERK01002598-UERK01002598.1-human-gut-metagenome-genome-assembly--contig:-NODE-2598-length-11708-cov-3.955034_pt1 | contig 11708 bp, 10 predicted proteins | sample MGYA00242957_ERZ507957 | MGnify/ENA primary metagenome ERZ507957 (study PRJEB26167, sample SAMN06115538) | human gut metagenome | host: Homo sapiens | place: China:Heilongjiang | collected 2015-11-06... | reverse complement strand
CTGCACCTCCGATGATAGAAACAGAAGCTCCGTTTTTGTGTATCGTTACATTTCTGGCAGCCCATGTGCCTGCGCCGCAGACTGCTACGACAATACCCGCTATGATCCAGAATTTTTTATTTTTGTAAAAAGACATTTTCTTCCTCCTCTTTTTCGTTCCAAAGCTCGGAAAATTGAGCTTTTGAGTCGCTTAAATCATAATACATTGTATCAGATTTCCAGAGTTTATAAAACACCCAAAATTCAGGCTGGAATATCTTCGTGCACTTCAGGAAAATATGGTATAATAAGAATGTGTGAATCTATAAGATGACAGAAAGAAAGGATACTTATGAAAATGGATAAGAAAGAACTTGCTATCGCATACCACGATAAGAAATTCAACTGCTGTCAGGCTGTAGCCTGCGCTTTCGCTGGAGAAGTTGGCGTAAGTGAGGAAGTATTGTTCAAGGCGGGAGAAGGCTTCGGTCTTGGCATGGGCGGTATGGAAGGTACCTGCGGTGCCCTGTCAGGTGCCATCATGCTGGCTGGCATGAAGAACAGTGACGGAAACATCGAGAATCCCGCCACCAAGGCTTCTACCTACCAGCTTTCCAAAGAACTGCTGAACCAGTTCCGTGAGAAAACCGGCAGTACCGTATGTAAGGAGCTGAAGGGAATCGAAACCGGCAAAGTACTGTGCTCCTGCCCTGACTGCATCCGTTGTGGTGTAGAAGTCGCTGAAAAGGTACTGTTCTCCTAAAAGCTTTATTAAAGAAGCTCTCTTATCCCAGGCTGGTCTATTTATTGATGGCAGGCGGGGTATGAGAGCTTCTTTTTGCTCCCTATGCCCCGCCCGGCTCGGATTTCCTCTCTTCTTCCCTGTTTTTTCTTTGACGGCGGGGCACCACAGCTCTTTTTCTTCTCCCATGCCCCGCCCGGCTCGGATTTCCTCTCTTCTTCCCTGTTTTTTCTTTGACGGCGGGGCACCACAGCTCTTTTTCTTCTCCTGTGCCCCGCCCGGCTCAGATTTTCTCTCTTCTTCCCTGTTTTTTCTCTGCCGGCGGGGCACCACAGGCTTCCTTTTGCTCCCTGTGCCCCGCCCGGGACGCCCTGCAACCCGGCCCGCAGCCCCATTCTCACAAAAACAGCGACGGCAAAGCCTTTCTGCTGATTTCCGCTTCCACGTCTTCCACATGCCTGCCAGATCATTCAGGCAGAACACCGTATCAAAATCAAGTCCTTCATCGATCGCCTCCTGAAGACGCGGCATGGCGATTTCTACCTGTCCCTCGCACTCGATCTTTTTTACTACCTGTATGTTTTCATTGGCGGATACCGTATCCAGAAATCCACCCACTCTTTCCCTTGCTGACCTTGCACTCTCGTGAGTCATCACGACCAGCTTCGCTGTATTATGCTCTTGAAGAAAATATTTCCCAACGATCACACCGGCCTCATAATTGTCAGAGGTGATTGTACAGTCTGCCGGAATGTCATCTGCGACAGCGGTATCTACCACAATGACCTTTACCCCCCTGTCCCTTGCCTCTGTCAGCACATCCGCAAGGCTGTCTGCATCTGCCGGTGCTACCACAAGCGCCGAGATCCCCATATCCAAAAGCTCCCGGATCTGGGAGGCCTGTCTCCCACTGTCAAGCGCCGGATCCCGGAGGATCATGCGATCCCCTTCTGCCTCTACCCGGTAAGCTACTTCCTCACTGATGATCGTATAAAACTCATTATTCATGGTCATATAGCTGGCTCCGATAAGCCTTGCATCCTCCTTCTGCTCCAGGGAAAAATCCCTTCCCCCGAGGAAAAAGAAAAGAAGCGCTGCCAGTATTACCACATTACAGACAGCCACTATGCCTGTCCTGAAAAATCTGTTTCTTTTTTCCATAGTTCCTTCCTCAAAATTAAGGTCTCTGCATAATCAGGATAACATACTTTGGAGCAGAAAAAAAGTGCAGGAATTCCTTCATGGATTTTCCTACACTTTCAGTTTTATTTCTCCGTTTCGGTTTTTATTTCTTCTTCAGGCTGTCCAGATAATCCTTTGTCTCTGCAACAACAACACCACTCAGTGCAACCACAGCAATCAGGTTGGGGATCGCCATCAGACCATTAAAGATATCGGCAATGGTCCATACAGCCTTAACCGTCATGAAGGGACCGATAAAGATCGCAAGGATATAAGCCCACCGATACCCCTTTACCAGCTTCATATTACCTCCGGATAAATACTCCAGACACTTTTCGCTGTAGTAGTCCCATCCAAGAATCGTGGTAAAGGCAAAGAAGATCAGGCAGACCATCAGGATAAAGGAGCATACCATATCAGGCAGCGGAAGACCCAGCTGGAATGCCTTTGTGGTAACAGCAACACCCTCAAGTCCCATATCCCAGGTTCCTGTGATGACAATGGAAAGTCCTGTCATGGTACAGATCACAAGCGTATCAATAATAGTTCCCATCATGGAAACAAGTCCCTGCTTGGCAGGCTCCTGAACCTGCGCTGCTGCAGCTGCAATAGGTGCACTTCCAAGACCTGCTTCATTAGAAAAGATACCTCTGGCAATACCCTTCTGCATGGCTACGATCATGGCTCCCATCATACCACCGGCTGCTGCCTTCAGGCCAAAGGCACTCTGTACGATCAGCACGATCGCTGCCGGGATCTTGGTGATATTGCAGATCAGGATGACCAGTGCTGCAACTACATACAGGACTGCCATAAAGGGAACTATAACAGAGGCTACTGTGGAAATTCTCTTAAGCCCCCCGATAATAACAAGTGCCACACAGATGGTCAGGATAATACCTGCGATCACAACAGCGATAGAGTAATCCATGCCAAATAAATGAATGGTAGTGGTACTGTCAGGATCAAAGAAGTTCTTGACCGCACTGGTAATACCATTTACCTGGGTAAAGGTTCCGATTCCGAAAAGTCCTACGCCCACGCCAAAGAAAGCGAAGATCTTGGCAAGCCATTTCCACTTTTCGCCCATACCCTTTTCTATGTAATAAAAAGGACCTCCGATGATATGTCCATCCTCTGCTACCACACGGTACTTCACAGCAAGCAGACACTCAGAGTACTTGGTTGCCGTACCAAGAAGGGCAGCGATCCACATCCACAGAAGGGCTCCGGGACCGCCTGCTACAAGGGCAGTTGCCACACCGACGATATTTCCGGTACCGATCGTAGCGGAAAGTGCGGTACAAAGCGCTGCAAAGCTGGATACCTCTCCATGCTCACCGGATTTCTCATTGGCTCTGATCAGACGGATGGCATGGGGAAGCTTCATGATCTGCAGTCCCTTCAGACGGATCGTCAGAAAGATACCTGCGGAAAGAATCAGGACGATCAGGGGAATACCCCATACCAGATCATCCACGGTCGTTAATACGTTACTGATTGCTTCTAACATTTGTTCCTACCTCTCACTTCGTTTTGATTTTTGTAAATACAAAAAAGAGCTGATAAAATCAGCCCTCCAAAGAGTATAGAACATGCATATAATGATGTCGGGGTCAAAAGCCCCCGACTTTGATACCTACGGATTGCTTCGTGCTACGCACTCCCACAATCCTACCCAATATTCGCATATCGTGGGATTATCATCCCACTTCTATGCTCATATCGGGGCAGGTCCTAAGGTCTTTCACCCACTTATGAGCAAGCTCATGTGGGCTTAGACCTTTTGACCCTGGTATCATATAATATAATGCTCTGTCCTTTTGCCTGAGAGATTGGCAGTCCTTATTACTGCCGTACACCTTCGGCGCCCTGAAAAACAGGGACTCTCCAGAGTGGAAAAAGCTACGATCCATTCATCGCACTTTCCAACAACAGAACTAACTATATCATAATATGCTTTTCAATGCAAGAATATATTCTTTTACGCTCGCGGTCTTCCGCCTCTTTTGATCCCAAACTTCTCCCGCATGGCAAGCAGACGCTCCACCTGCTCTTCTGTCAGGGTATTCTGCTCCTTCAGGATCTTCCCTGTGATCATCAGGATATTGGCATAGTATTCCATGGATTCCAGCCGGTAATAGGCGCTGTAGGGATCCTCTGCCCAGGTCACTGCCCCATGATTGGCAAGAAGTACTCCATTGTGGGTATGACAGTAAGGTGCGATCACCTCCGGTACTTCTTTGGAACCAAGCTCCGCATAGGGTGCCACCGGCACATCACCAAGCGTGATCACCGCTTCTGCCAGCACCGGCACGTCCAAAGGAATTCCTGCAATGGCAAAGCAGGTACAGATCGGCGGGTGGGCATGGCAGACACTTAAAAGCTCCGGATTTTCCTGATAAGCACGAAGGTGCATTTTCAGCTCAGAGGAAGGCTTCTTCGTTCCCTCCAGTACATTTCCCTCGAGATCCACCTTCACAAGCATTTTCTTTTTCATGAAGCCCTTGGATACACCGGTAGGGGTCGCCCACACTTCATTCTCTCCGGTACGGATGGAAATGTTGCCGTCATTGGCAGCCACAAAGTTTCTCACATACATCCTCTGTCCGATATCCAGAATGGCTTTCTTCGCTTTCTTTTCACTCATGTAGACAGATTTGTTCATACCCTTGCTGCCTCCTTTTTCCTGCGGATCTGTGCAAGGGATTCTGTAAAGGGTGCCCTGGCGATACCATACTCTGTAACGATTCCTGTGATCAGATCGTGATCTGTCACATCAAAGGCGGGATTAAAAACCTTCACGCCTTCCGGTGCCATACGCTCCTTATACCACATCTCTGTTACCTCCTCTGCAGGACGCTGTTCAATGTTGATCCCATCTCCGGTCGGGGTATCAAAATCAATGGTGGAGGTAGGGGCACAGACATAAAAAGGAATGCCATAGCGCTTTGCTACCGTGGCTACCACGCTGGTTCCGATCTTGTTGGCCGCATCTCCGTTGGCAGCTACCCTGTCACAGCCGACAAACACCGCATTGACCCAGCCCTTCTTCATCACTGTGGCTGACATGTTATCGCAGATCAAAGTCACATCCACGCCTGCAGAATGCAGCTCATAGGCTGTCAGTCTGGCTCCCTGTAAAAGAGGTCTTGTCTCATCCGCAAATACGTGAAAATGATAGCCTCTCTCTTCTCCAAGATAAATGGGTGCTGTGGCTGTACCATATTTACAGGTGGCAAGCTGTCCGGCGTTGCAGTGGGTCAGGATACCGTCACCCGGCTTTACCAGCGTCAGCCCGTTCTCCCCGATAGCACGGCATACCCGGATATCTTCTTCCTTAATTTGGGCTGCTTCCTGATGCAGCAGCTCCACGATCTCTGCTACTGATCTTTTCTCTTCTTCTCCTGCTTTTCTACAGAGCGCATCCATCCGGTTTAACGCCCAGGACAGATTCACAGCCGTAGGTCTTGAAGAATTCAGATACTCCCTCTGCTGCGTAAGCTGACGGTAAAAAGCACCAAAATCACTGCCTGCATTGTCTATATTTTCCATCTGGATCTGTCTTGCCAGCAGATAAATGCCAAAGGCTGCCGTCACCCCGATTGCTGGTGCACCACGCACCTGTAAAAGGTAGATTGCATTCCAGATTTCCTGTGCTGTCCGTAAGCGGATCAGCTCTGTCCGTCCCGGAAGGAGTGTCTGGTTAATGATCACAATACTGTGATCCTGATCATCTAACGCTACGGTTTCATAATTCATGATATTTTCTTTCTGATCCATATCAGCTTCCGCTCCATTTCTGTTTTATTCTCAGACATTTTCCGTCAGCCCTCAGATGCTCCGCCATCCTTCTGCGCATTTCTCTCCCTGGATTCCAGCACATCCATGACAGTCACAAGCAGGCACAGGAACACCCCAAAGAAAACAGTCATCCTCTCCAGTCTGTCACCCAGCCGCTTTGCACTTTTCTGAATCTGTTTATTGCGCTCTCTTCTTCTCTTTTCCTGTAATTTCAGTTTCTGCTTCTCCAGCTTGTCCATTGTTTTCCCCTTATCTTTCTGCTGTAATATCACCATATTCTCCTCTGCAGGCCTTCAAAAGGTCATCCGGCTTCAGCTCGATCTGGGAACCGATCCTGCCGCCGCTGACAATGATCGTCTCCTGCTCCTTTGCTGATTCATCCAGCCTTGTTACAAACTGCTTTTTCATGCCGATCGCCGTACACCCACCCCGGATATATCCGGTGATACTGTTGATATCCTTTACATGGATCATGGCAACTGACTTCTCTCCAACTGACTTTGCTGCCTTTTTCAGGTCAAGCTCTGCCTCGATCGGGATCACAAATACAAAGTAATTTTTGTTGTGTCCCTCTGTCACCAGTGTTTTGTATACTTTCTCATGCGGCAGGGACAGCTTGTCCGCAATCTGGATCCCGTCAATAAATTCATCACATTCATAAGTATAATGGGTAAAGGGGATCTTCTCCTTTTCCAGAATCCGCATGGCGTTCGTTTTGATCTCTTTATTCTTTGCCATCCTGACATCCTCCCTTTCTGTTGCTTCTGCTGCCTGACCGGCTACAGCTGGTCAGCCACCAGCACCATCAGGCTTCTTTCCTGCATGGAAAGGCTGTTCCCTGCAAGGGGAAGCGCTCCGTCCTCCGGTATTCCGTCCTTTAAATATTCCTTTCCGGTATCCGCTGCGATCCTCCATCCCATCCCTGTCGGAAGAGGCGGCAGGTACAGCTCCTGTCTTTCCCAGAAAACATTCAGGGCAAGGCATACCATGTCCTCCTGTCCCTCTTCATCACAGCCTGCAAACACGACCCGGAGCACCTTACTGCTGTCGTCCATGCCCATGACCTGCATATCCGGATAGCCTGTCCTGCTCCTTAAAAGTGCTTTCCTAAGGATCGCATGCTCCCTGCGGAAGCCGATCATATATTTACAGAACTTATAGTGCTCCTTGTGCTTCTCCCTGTCTCTCCAGTTCAGCCAGGAAATCTCGTTATCCTGACAATAGGCATTGTTATTGCCAAACTGGGTATTCAGGAATTCATCCCCCGCAAAGAACATGGGCGTTCCACGGCTGCACATCAGAACAGCAAAGGCATTCTTTGCAAGCTTGTGACGGAGGAACAGCACGTTTTCATCATCGGTATCACCCTCTACGCCACAGTTCCAGCTTCTGTTGTCATCGCTGCCGTCCGTATTTCCCCAGCCATTTGCCTCATTATGCTTCCAGTTATAGGAATACAGGTCATTTAAGGTAAACCCGTCATGACAGGTCAGGAAGTTTACGGAGGCATTCCTGCCTCTGTGCTCCGGATCATACAGGTCGGATGAGCCCATGATCCTTCTTGCCGCCGTTTCCCACATACCGTAATTCCCCTTCAGATAATCACGCATGTCATCCCGGTATTTTCCATTCCATTCTGCCCAGCGGTTCCAGGAGGGGAAGCTTCCTACCTGGTACAGACCGCCTGCATCCCATGCCTCTGCGATCAGCTTGACATTCCCAAGCAGGGGATCAAAGGCAAGACTCTGTAAAAGCGGCGGCTTGCTCATGGGTGATCCATCCTCATTTCTTCCAAGAATGGATGCCAGATCAAACCGAAAGCCGTCTACATGATAGGTTGCTGTCCAGTAACGCAGACACTCCAGAATCATCTGCTGCACCATCGGGTGGTTACAGTTCATGGTATTGCCGCAGCCGCTGAAATTATAATAAAAGCCCTCCGGAGTCAGCATATAGTAAATATTGTTGTCAAAGCCCTTGAAGGAAAAACAGGGGCCAAGCTCATTACCCTCTGCCGTATGATTAAATACTACGTCCAAAATACATTCAATCCCGTTTTCATTTAATTCACGGATCAGACGCTTTAATTCATTGCCCTCGCGGTTGAATTCCGTTTCTGCCGTATAGCTGGTATTGGGGGCAAAAAAGCTGATCGTATTATAACCCCAGTAATTCAGAACCGGCCTTCCGTCTACCATGCGGAAGTCCTTCATCTCATCGAACTCAAATACCGGCATCAGCTCTACTGCGTTGACACCAAGCTCCTTCAGATAGGGAATCCTTTCACGGAGACCATCAAAGGTTCCGGGATTCACTACACCGGAAGAAAAATGCCTTGTAAATCCCCTGATATGTAATTCATAAATTACAAGATCCTCCATGGGAATCCCCGACTGTGTGGTGTTTCCCCAGTCAAAGTCATCCCTGACCACTCTTGCCTTATAAAAGTTGTTCTGCGGGATCCCCCAGACACTCTGCCCGGTCACAGCCTTTGCATAGATGTCGAGCAGCACGTTCTTTTTATTAAAAAGAAGTCCCCTGCCCGGGTCATAGGGACCATCCACGCGGTAAGCATATTCAAAATCACAGATATTCAGCCCAAATACGATCATGGAATATACCTTCCCGATCTTATAGCTTTCCGGAAAGGGGATCACCGCATAGGGCTCCTGTTCCATTCTTTTATATAAAAGCAGCTCACAGGAGGTTGCCCCATAGGAATAAACGGTAAAATTAACGCCACAGGGAATTGCTGTGGCGCCATTTACTTCATACATTCCGGGTCTTACCTCAAAGCCATTGATTACATCCATAGGCACCATATGAATCCTGCTCATTGGTGCGATCAATTTGTTATCTTCCATCCTGTCCCCCAGATCAGTCCTGTTAGCCTTCTGTCAAAAAAGCTTATTCCTGCCCTATTATAACATATTCCGGAACCTTGCGAGGAATTCTTTTGTTGCTTCCTCCTTCGGCTGTCCAAAGATCTGCTTTGGTGTTCCCTCTTCACAGATCACACCGTCTGCCATAAACAGCACATGGCTGGAAATATCTCTTGCAAATGCCATCTCATGCGTTACCACGATCATGGTAAGTCCCTCCCTGGCAAGTGCTGTCATAACCTCAAGCACCTCTCCGACCATCTGCGGATCCAGTGCTGACGTCGGCTCATCAAAAAGCAGGATCTCCGGTTCCATGGCAAGTGCCCTTGCGATCGCAACTCTCTGCTTCTGTCCTCCGGAAAGCTGCCTCGGCTTTGCATTCACATAAGCACTCATGCCCACCTTATCAAGAAACTTTAAAGCCTTTTCCCTGGCCTCTTCCTTGCTTTTCTTTGCCACCTTGATCTGTCCCACCATACAGTTTTCCAGGACTGTCATGTTGCTGAACAGATTGAAGCTCTGGAATACCATTCCCACTCTGGCACGGTATGCCGGCACATTCATCTTCCTTGCAGTGATATCCTCTCCATGATAAAGAATGCTTCCTCCATCTGGTGTCTCAAGCAGATTGATACAGCGGAGCATGGTGGATTTCCCGGAGCCTGATGCACCGATAACCGAAACCACATCCCCGGGATGCACACTGAAGCTGATATCCTTTAATACAGAATGGCTGCCAAAGGATTTCTCCAGATGGGCCACCTCCAAAATACTTTTTTCCTGTGTTTTATTCTCTGAAACTGTCTGCTCCTGATTCATGCCATGCCCCTCCTATCTGCTTTCCTTCTTGCCAAGCTGTGATCCGATATCCATCACATCTACGAGTTCATAATTGTCGCCGCCGTCCATCTTCTTTTCCCAGAGTCTGAGCAGCCTTGATGTGATCAGGGTCATGGTCAGATAGATTGCCATAACGATCGTTGCAGACTCAAAATAGGTATACAGCGCTCCGGACACACTCTTGTGTACAAAGAAAAGATCTACTACACTGATCACAGAAAGAACGGAGGTATCCTTGATATTGATGATCAGGTTGTTGCCGATCTGGGGCAGGATATTCCGGAATGCCTGCGGCAGGATGACATTGATCATCGCCTGTACATGAGTCATGCCGATCGCCTTGGCTCCCTCCATCTGACCGGGATCTACCGAAATGATACCGCCTCTGACTGACTCTGCCATATAGGCTCCGGTGTTGATCGATACGACAAGGAATGCTGCCTGCCACATGCCAAGCTGCACATTGCATACCTGTGCCAGTCCGTAATAAATGAAAACAGCCTGTACGATCATGGGAGTTCCACGGAATACTTCTATATAGATACGAAGAATCACATTTACGATCCCAAGCAGAACGCGCTTGACAAGCGGATCTCTCCTTTTGTCAACCGGGATCGTCTGGATAATACCGGACAAAAATCCGATGATACAGCCGATAAACGTGGATACCAGTGCGATCACCAGTGTCGTTCCCGCCCCCTTCAGATACGATGTCCCGTATTTCTGTAAAATGTAAAAAATTCTTTCAATAAAACTCATATTGGAAATCATTCCCTGTTCTCCTTTTCTGTCTGAAAAAGGCCGGACATACTCTTAAAAGTATCGTGTCCGGCCTCTATCATCTTCTTACTTCCCAGAATCTGTCAGTTTCATTTATTCTGCCAGCGGCTGTACACTGATCGCTTCCTGCATCAGACTGTTGAAGTCATCTACAGTCATCGTTTCCAGTACGCTGTTGATTCCGTCAATCAGCTCTGTGTTTCCCTTCTGTACAGAAATACCGATGTTTACTTCCTCATCAGATACGGAAAAGTCATCATCTGTACCGGAAAAATCAAGCAGCTTCATATCAGGATAAGCTGCACATGCTGCCATGGCTGTCGGCATATCAGTAACAACCAGATCTGTTCTTCCGCTTTCCAGTGCTACCAGCATAGCCGGTGCAGATTCCTGCGCGGGCTGGATGTTGGCATCCTCGATCTGGGAAAGGCAGTTGTCATACCAGATCGTACCAAGCTGTGATGTACAGGTGGCTCCCTTTAAATCTGCAAGTCCTGCTGCATTTGCATATGCACTGTCCTGTTTTACAAGGCCTACAACAGTAGCATAATAATAAGGCTTGGAAAAGTCAACCATTTCTAATCTTTCAGCTGTTGTTGACTGACCTGCGATAACGCAGTCAACAGTGCCTGACTGTACCGCAGGAATCAGTGCATCCCAGTCAAGCTTCACGATCTGCAGTTCGTAGCCCAGTGTGTCTGCGATCTTCTTTGCGATCATAACATCATATCCATAAGCATAATCAGAGCTGTCGTTGATCGGAACGGCTCCGTTTGCATCATCAGGCTGCGTCCAGTTGTAAGGAGCATAGCCACATTCCATGGCTACCTTTAATACCTTGCTGCCCTCTGCTGCATCAGCTTCTGTACCAGAAGCCTCTGTTGTCTCCTCTGCTGCACCTGCTGCTTCTTCTGTTGCTGCTGTCTCCGTACCAGAACCGCAGCCTGCCAGTGTCAGTACCATAGCTGCACTTAACAGTACACTTAAAAGTTTCTTTTTCATAATTATCTCCTTCCTGTCGGCGCTCTGGCAGAATCACTCTGTCATAAAAATAGAGAGAAAGACCCCATAAAGCCTTCCTCTCTGAATCGCCTGAGACTATATTATATGGAATTTGAAAAATTGTCAACCGCTCCATTTGGAGAATTCATAGATAATACATTTTTATTTTTGGAATACGATATTATCGAACTTTCCTTTTCCATCCTGCACAAGCAGTCCAATTTCATATTCTGAATCCCGATAGCACCTGAATGTAAATGTAACCTTATCATCTATAAACATTTCCATGATTCCATTATCCACAACAATATCCAGATTTATAGCCTGATTATTTTCAATGTTAAAAGATTTCTCACATACTCTTGGTCCATCAACCTCAGCCATTGAAAAATCTTTTACTGCAACGGAAGCTGCAGCCCAATATGGATCCATTGGAACAGGAAATTTAGTCAGGGAAACCCGCTGCATCGGGAATTCCAAGCTAAGCAGATAATATT
>ENA-UERK01002595-UERK01002595.1-human-gut-metagenome-genome-assembly--contig:-NODE-2595-length-11715-cov-16.617116_pt1 | contig 11715 bp, 12 predicted proteins | sample MGYA00242957_ERZ507957 | MGnify/ENA primary metagenome ERZ507957 (study PRJEB26167, sample SAMN06115538) | human gut metagenome | host: Homo sapiens | place: China:Heilongjiang | collected 2015-11-06... | reverse complement strand
GCTTATATTCTTTGCTCATGACGTACTCCTTTCATGCCCGAATTAAATTCTCCGCACGTTCATCTCTCGTTTCTGTATCCACTCTCACTTCCGAAGCATACGCCACCGGAATTTATCGCGCCTTCCAGATCGGGATACACGGCATTTTATTTTAGTTAGCCTACGCTAACTCGCTGTCAAAAAAATACATTCCTATTCAGGAACGTATAATATTATACTCAAAAAAAATATAAAAGTCAATTGAAAATTGGCGACGAACTAAAATTTTTTTCGTATGTAGTTATTTGTCTTCGCATTATATTCAAATAAAAATTGATTATTTTTTTTTCTTAAATTCCCCTTTTCATATTTTATTGTAATCAATCGGTGCCTGATGCGCGCCCTTCATTCCTGACTTTATAAAATTTGCCACTCCGTTACGGGTTACGTCCGAAAACGCGCAGGTGGCGTTAAGAGCATCTTCATAAGCCTGATTTTCAGTCGTTCCGCAATGTAACGACAAATGCGCCGACATAAAGCGTATAATCGTCATATACTCGTTCAGAACTTCCCTTCCGCGATCCGTAAGAACAATTTTCCTATCCTTCTTCTCGATATATTCTTTTTCCCGCAACCTTTCAATCGCGTTATACGCACTCACCTTTGTTACGTGAAGACTGTTTGCTATATCGGTCTGTTTAACCGACTGCAACTCTTTGGCAAGGTTGTTTGCCGCTATCAGATACCTTAATTCCGACGAACTCATATGTAACTCACCATCCGTTTTATTTGGTTAGCCAGCACTAACCGTTCCTGAAAAAAATTTTGCGCCATGCTTACACAGAAGCGGTTAGTTGAGGCTAACTCTTGCGCAAAAATTAACGGCCTTTTTCCAAAGCCATTTTTAATTATACTCATATATAGAAAAAAGTCAACCGAAAGTTAGCGGTTGACTAAATTTTTTTTGTATTTACACGTTAAAATATTTTTTGATAGCCTCGAACGCTTCTTCGGTGATAACGTGTTCCACGCGGCAAGCGTTTTCTTCCGCCGCCTCGGGCGAAAGCCCCATCACGACAAGGGCTTGAGTCAGCGACTTATGACGGGCAAAAATGTTTTCGGCTTTCTCCTTGCCCGTTTCGGTAAGTTCGATAAGTCCGTCCTTCGCCACAACTATAAAACCGTCGTCTTTCATAATTCCGACGGCGCGCGAAACGCTCGGTCGGCTGAAACCCATTTCCTCCGCAATTTCGATAGACCTTACGCTCCCCTTTCTCTTTTGAATTTTAAGTATCGTTTCAAGATACATTTCCTGCGATTCGTTATCGTACATATTGCCCCTCGACTCTCATATGTTTGAATCATTATATCACAAAAGGCAGAAAAAAACAAGCAAAAAACCCGTTTCTAAGCAAAAAACGGGCTTTTTAACCACAGGAATTGCGTTATTTAATTTTCCACTTGCCGCTATCCGACTGCAAGTTAAACATATGCCTGTAAATTCCGCCGCGGCGATATAATTCGTCGGGACTGCCTTGTTCGGCAACTACACCGCCTTTCAGTACGACGATTTTATCCGCGCCGGCAACCGTTCTCATTCGGTGCGCGATAACCAGCACGGTTTTGTTTTTGATAAGCCTTGAAAGCGCGGTCTGAATGAGCGTTTCGTTTTCCACGTCAAGGCTTGCAGTCGCTTCGTCTAAAAGAATAATCGGGGCGTCCTTTAAAAACGCGCGGGCAATGGAAATACGTTGGCGTTCTCCGCCCGAAAGCTCCGAGCCGTTTTCCCCGATATTCGTATTCCATGTGTCGGGTAATTTTTCGGCAAATTCGTCCACGTTGGCAAGACGAGCCGCCGCCAGCACTTCTTCGTCCGTCGCGCCCTTTTTGCCGAGTCGGATATTTTCCATAATCGTTTTATCGAACAGCGTTACGTCCTGAAAGACGATCGAATAAAGGCTCATCAGTTTTTCGGGATCGATTTTCGATATATCCATACCTCCCACGGTGATTTTACCTGTACCGTTATCCCAAAACCTTGCGGCAAGCCGCGAAACGGTTGTTTTTCCGCCGCCGGAAGGACCGATTAAAGCCGTTACTTCGCCTTGTTTTGCCGTAAACGAAACGTCTTTAAGCACAGTTTCGCCGGTGTTATAAAAAAATCCGACGTGATTAAATTCTATATCGCAGCCGTTATTCGTAAGCGTTTCGCTTCCCGTCTGAACAGGATAATCGAGAATTTCGTTCATTCTCGCAACGTTCGTGCGCATTGCGATAATCGCCGCGAGATTTTGAAGCGCGGCTTGCATAGGATCGTAAAGGCGCGAAGCGACAAGCAAAAACATAAAGAACGTAAGCGCGATTAAACTGCCGTTTACAAGAAGCGCCGCGCCGACGATCGCAACCGAAGCAATACCGAGTTTTAATACCGTTCCTGCGCCCGTTACGAACACGGCGTTCGTGAGTTCGGCTTTGAGATTCTGCTTTTCTACGTTTTTAATTTTTCCGCTAAGCCCTTTCAGGTAATTTTGCTCGGCATTGTTGGCTTTCAAATCGCGTACCGTTTCGATATATTCCTGTATGCCGTCGGCGCAAGCCATTTTTACCGCCATCGTCTTTGCCTGCGTTTTGTCCTGAATTTTATAACTTAAAAGAACGATAAGAACCGAAACGGGGATAACCCACAGCGCGGCAAGAGCCATTCGCCAATCGAACGCAAACAACCCGACCGAGATAATCGTTGTAGATATAAGCGAACCGAAAAGCCCCGGTATAAAGTGCGAACAAGTTTTTTCAAGCACTTCGCAATCCGCCATAATCGTACTCGTAAGGTCGGCAAGATCCCTTTTTCCGAAAAAGGACAGCGGCAATTTGCGCAGGCGTTCGGCTAAACTAAGCCGTCTTTTTCCGCTCTCTTTGTAAGTCGTGAAATAAGTATTGTTATATTGAAAATACGTTGTAACGAGAATAAGCGCGAAACACACGGCGATACCGCCGACGTAAAACCAAATTCTTCCGTCCGTAACGCCGCCATCCAGCATATCGGCAACGAGAAAATACAATAAACTCGTCGGCAGCATAAAGGCGAGGTTCTGAAACGCGCACGCGATTATTCCTTTTACAAGCCCTTTCGCGCCCTTTTCGGACGAAGCCGTTTTTCTTTGTATGGCTTTAATCATTGACATTTGCGCTTACCTCCTTTTTAACTTTCCATTCGACAGAAGCCGAATAATCTTTCCACATCTTCGCAAACAAGCCGTTCTTTTCGATAAGCTCTCCGAAACTTCCGCTTTCTTCTACTTGTCCGTCGGCGATAACGTAAATACAATCGGCGTTTTCCACGGTAGAAAGCCTGTGCGCAATCATAATCACCGTCTTGTTTTTTGCAAGGGAAGAAAACGCTTTTTGAACCTTTACTTCGTTGTCGGGATCGGCAAACGCCGTCGCCTCGTCGAGAATGATAATCGGCGAATTTTTAAGCACGGCTCTTGCAATCGCTATTCGTTGCTGCTCACCGCCCGAAAGATAAACGCCTTTCGTACCGATAATCGTATTTACGCCTTGCGGCATTTTTTCGATAATGTCGTCGCACTGCGCGGCATGAAGAGCGGCAACGGCTTCTTCGTCCGTCGCATTCGGTCTGCCCAGCTTCACGTTTTCGAGAATACTCGCCTTTATCAGGCGCGAATTTTGAAACACGAAGGAAACGGTATCGGCAAGCTCTTTCTTTTCTATATCCCGAACGTCCGCTCCGCCGATTTTTATACTGCCGCTATTTACGTCAAAAAACCGAGCCATAAGGCTTGCAAGCGTGGATTTTCCGCCGCCCGAAGGTCCGACCAGCGCAACCGTCTGCCCAGCGCCGATATTCATCGATACGCCGCGGATAACTTCTTTTTTGCCGTCATAAGAAAAATGCACGTCGCTAAGTTCTATCGAACCGTCTTTCGGCTTTTCGGGCGATTTACTCTTCGGTACTATCGAAGCGTTCAGCACTTCGTCTATTCTCTCTAAAGCGTCGCGGACAATCAGATTATTTTCGCTCATATACATAATTTTCGTAAGCGTAAGCGAAATTACGGGCGTGATTACGATATAGAAAATAAGGTTGAGCAAAAACGCGTTCGTAACGCCGCCGTGCGTAAACCACAACGCCCCCGCAATCAGAAACGCGAATACGCCGTTGATTGCCGCCGTGTAAAGCATCATCGGCACGCGCAAATCTTTGGTATACGAAACCACCCACTTTTCGTATTCGTCGATCGTGCCTTTGAATTTTTTGAAAGAATACACCGACTGACCGAAAGTTTTCACCACGGGGATTCCGCGAACGTATTCCACCGCCTCGTTAGACATATTTTCAAGCGCGTTGTTATACTGTTTCATTTTTTCCGCCATGCGCTTGCCCGTCATCGCAGACATAATCAGAAACGCGAGAATTACGGGAACGAGGCTCAAAAGTCCCAACCGCCAGTCGAATATAAACAGCAATGCAAGCAGCCCTATCGGCGTTGCGATTGCCGCGTATTTGTCGGGCAGTTGATGCGCAAGATAGTTTTCCGTCGCGCCCGTAGAATCGTTTATTATTTTCCTGAGTTTTCCGCTGCCGAAACTATCGACGTAGCCAAGCGGAAGTTTTGCTATATGCTCCGTAGCCAAAATTCGCATATTCGTGGCAACCCGAAACGCCGCAAGGTGCGAACAAAGCAGCGCGCATATGTAAATTAAAAATGCCGCCACGGCAAAAAACATTGCCATAACGCCGTTTTTTACAAGTCCGACTGCCTCCGAAAAATTCGGCGCGACGTCCAGCACCTCTTTTACTATCTTCCATATATAGATAAACGGAAGAAGCGCGACGAACGCGGAAAGGGCGGCAAGCGCCCACGAAGCGTAAGTGAAATACTTATGCTTCCCCGCATACCCCATAAGTCTTGATAAATCCGATTGTTTTTTCAATGTAAAACCTCCTTGGATTGAATTTATAGTTAGCAGTGCCTAACAATGTGGCATATAAAAAAGGAAAATCCTTTCCCTTTTTAACGAGTTTGTTATTCGGGCAAAGTCCAGTCGGACGGAAGCCCTAAAATTTTATCCCAACCGGCGTTGAAGAAATACTGTAACTGCTTTATATACTGCCGTGCGTCGTCTTTTGAAAAGTCATGTTCCACCACTTCGAACATTCCGTTGAACATCGCCGTGGCAAGCATATGCGAAAGATCCGCTCTTACCGACTTAACCTTTATCCCCGCAGCGTTCATATCGTTTATAAATCGAACGGTATTTTCGGTTTCGATTTCGATAAGACTGTCGATATACTTTTCGTATTCGCTGCCCTTACTTTTACAGATGATAAGTTTAAACCCGTCAAAATCGCCGTAAACGATATCCAGCATTTCGTCTATCCTTTTATCGACGTAAACGTGCATATCTTTATATTGCGTTTCGGGCGACAAATTCGCAAAGCTTTCCTGCACTTCCGCATAATACGAATAAAGTTTTTCCGCCGGGGCTTTTACTATCGCTTTGAACAGTTCGCCTTTATCTGCAAATCTGCCGTAAAGCATGCCGGTAGTATACCCCGCATTTTCGGCAACCCTGCGCATAGACGCGCCCTCGAAACCTTTTTCGAGAAATTCCGTTTTGGCACATTCTATTATTTTTTCGATGGCTAAATCGTCTTTTTTTCTCATTGCCGAAATTCCTTTATTTTTAATAACATTGTTATTATAACACTGTTATCTAATAAAGTCAAGCATTTTTCCTGTCTGATAAATGAAAAAGCGGCAAATTTTTCTTCGCCGCCGTTTAGATTATTTGGTTTTAAATCATATCCGTTGAAGTCTTCATATGTTTGATTACCGCTTATTTATTCGCAACAATGCACAGCCAGTATTTTTTAGCATCTACAAAACTCTTAATATCACAAAATCCAACTTTTTCCAGCATTGTGCGAAGTTGCGTTTCGTTGTAGATTTTCATTCCCCCTATTTTTTTTGCCCATTTTTCGTCCTTGAAATTTGTACCATCGCTCTCGTTGCAAATAAGGAACGTACCGCCGTTTTTCATAACGCGGTGAACCTCTGCAAAACATTTTTCAAGGTCTTTCCAAAAATATACGGTCTCAAACGCAGAAACACAATCAAAAGCCTCATCATCAAACGGCATAGACGATACGTCGCCATAAACAATATCACACTTGCCTTGATCGATTGCGACAGCGTTTAGTTTTTTCGATTCCTCTACGCTGACTTTTGAATAATCTATCCCTGTAACATGCCCTGTTGAACATTTTCCTAACCAGTTGACAATGTTTGCTCCACCTCCACAGCCGATATCCAATACTTTTGCGTTCGACTTTGCGTAAATTTTAGTAAAGCCCCATTTTGCCAACTTGCTATGACCTATGTTCATCATTTTTACCATTATCTTCCCACCAAATCCTTGTGGCTTTCGTGTATTTTCAAAAAATCCCATAATTATCTCCTATTATTCACTATACTGTGTTATTCGCTGTGCTGTTTATTTCTTTATTTTACTATGCCGATGACCGTTTTACGACCATACATACATATTGATTGCATGCCCGATTATCCCAAGCCCCGACATGATTTTCAGTATTACAGGATCCATATATTCCTCCTTTCGGCGTTTGCGTCGTTATTTACAAACGACGGTAAAGCCGATTATTTTTTCCGTTCGAACGTCATTGCCTCCGGCTAATCAAACCGAACGATTTCTGATTTTCTTCACGTTATTATTCATCAAATGTCTGCCTATAAGTCGATAAACACACTTTTTTAGAAAATTCATTCGCTGTCCGTGTTCCTTCAAAAGGCTGTCTGGATCGCCAAAAACGCCAAAATCGCGCACGATACCTTCTTTCTGAATATAAGTGTCGCAGCAATCGAATTCTACGGGCGGACTTGCAAAATTTTTCGTCGCCACGCCGTAACCGATAAACGAGCCGTCTTTTTCGGGTAAAAACGTCTTTTGCAAAGCCGTCAAATACGCGTTATCGAGAATGAACCCCTCGAGATTATACCACACACCGCAAACGCAAACTTCAACGTATCTATGGAAAATTTCTTTCGGCGCGCTTTTATACACGATACCCGTCATCGCACCTTTTTGCAACGCTTTATCTATCGTAAAACCGTGAATTCTGCACGGAACGCCGCACGCGCGAAGAAGAGCCATAAAAAGCGTTCCTTTCGTATTGCATTGCCCGAAGCCGTCTTTTAACACCTTACTCGCCTTGATTTTATCGTCCGTATTATAACCGAACAATATTTCGTCTTTCACGAAGTTATAAATCTTTTTAACCCTTTCTTTTTCGGGAAAATCGCTCCACTTCCGCTCTCTTATCAATTTTTGTATCGATTTATGCGAATAATCGAGTATTTTCGTTTCTTTGAGATATTGATTCGTCATTTTACCCCTTGTGGTCGTAGTGGCAATCGCAATATTTTCCGCCGCTTGCCAAAGTATACTCGCGAGTAAAGGCGGTATTGTTCATCGCCGCCATATCGTAGTCGAGCGTACACATTGCGGGTATATACTCTTTAAGTCCGAGTTTGGTCATGAGATAACAGATTCCGCAAGTGTAAAAAGTCGCGGTGTACTGATTTATCGTTTTTCCGTCTTCAACGGCAAATCTCCACGAATAAGGGTTTTTAGCAGCCAAAATCTCGCTTTTTTCGGCTTGCTGTTTAAGTAATTCTCTACCCTTCTCGGTGTACGCCTTACTTTTCTTCGATGCGACTTTCGTCAAGAAATTGTCGCACATCGCACCGCGGTAATAAACGCGCACTTCTTCCACCGTATATTTGTTTTTTACCGACAGCAAAACGGCGGAAAGCATTGCGCAACTTAAAATATTTATCAAAAATCTGTCGCCTTTTTCAAATTCGTCAACATCCGCAAGGATTTCTTTGTACTTTTTATGGGCAAGTTTCATCACTCCGTTCGAAGAGTCTTCCCCAAGCGTTTTTGTCAGTTGTTTTTTGAACGTTCCTTTGTATGCCGCCCACATTAACTTCGGCATAAAACCGTATGTCATTTGCTTTTCCACTCCTTTATGATTCTTATGACATTTCGGTCTATATCGACGCGTGTTTGCTTGCATTCCTTCGGAAACTCTTTTGCCGCCTTAAAGGCAAGTTTTAAAAACAATCCCCCGCCTATCGGCAAAATGCTTTTTAGCAGACTTTCGGGGAAAACGTAATGCGTTCCGTGCTTGTACACGAAAAATTCCGCGTTGCAGGAATGCGGCTTTTCCGAAAGACGTTTTTCTGCTCTTCTTATATACTTCGCGGTATCCCACAAAGCGTCGTCTTCTGCGCCGATCATAACAAGTTTGCCTTTTATGTTTTCAATCCTGATGAACTCGTCCTCTTCTATCGGGTGAGCGGCTTCGGAATCGTCAAAAATCTTACGCGAATTTACCATATCGCCGTTTTTTTTCGATTCTGCCTTAATCACTTGCCAATACTCGGGGTGCTTATAACAAAACGGCATGTAAGCAAGCGGCTCGCCGCGATAAGTAAACAGAGATTCGCCATCTACCGGCCACTCGTTACAGCCGTCTTTTTTGCCTTGCTCGAAACCTTGCCAGACAAAGTCGCTTGGCGTCATTGCAATGGTCAGCGTAATATCGGGAAAATACGAAACCGCGGTAAGTGCAAGCGTACCCGTTGTCGACGCGCCTACAATGCCGATTTTGTCGTTCCCGTGCGATTTAAGCCACTTTACCCCGTTTTCAATTCTTTCGAGCGGGTAATTGTGATGGCTGTAATTCTTTTTCGCGGGCGACATTGTCAGAACATTTACGCCTTGTTTTTGCAACCATTTTACGCAACTTTTCGCCATATAATCTTCCGCGTCGTCGCCGAGCATAGCGATAATCGAAGCGGTCGTCGGCATTTTGTTTTGCCAATAAACGCCGTGAAATCCGTCTTTTTCGACCTCGAAATACACCCTCTCCATAACTACTCCTTAAAATCGATTCTTACAATCCGCATTTTCATCAGATTGTCCCCTGCCTTAGCCAGAAATCTGAAAAATCCGCTTACCGATTTGTCCTTTAAGTCGTTGTAGCCGAGCATATATCCGCGGCTCGAAACGATTATTTTATCGCTCCACGGCGTTAGTTCTTTTTTTGCTTTCGACACCGCAAAATATGCGCTTACGTCTTTGATTTTTGCCGTTTTCAGCCACGTTTTCGTAATCATTTTTACGGCAGTTTTGTTCGCTCCGTCAAATACCATTCTTCCGTTCGAGAAGCGTTCCGCCATTTTACAAACGAGCACGCGCACCTGTTCTTTCAAAAAATAATAAAACACGCCCGAAGCGAAAAACACAACGCCGCCGCGCGAATCGATTTTTTCAAACCAACTCGTGTCGTTAAGATCGCACGCGATATTTTCTTCACGCTCGCCCGCGGGCAAAAGTTCGTTCCTTACCGCAATTACGCTGTCAAAATCGAGATTGTATATCTTGCACTCGCCGTTGTCGCACTTTCTGCCCAAGTCGTCCAGTCCGCAGCCGAGATTGACAACCGCAGCTTTCGGGTGATCTTTAAGATAGTCTTTTATCTCTATCGCAAGGTCGTTTTGCCGCATTGCGACTTCTAAAAACCCGAAGCGGTACATCGTCTTGCCCGAAGTTTTTTCCACCGCCGAAAAGTCGTAATCGATTTGGTCTATGATTTTTGCGGCTGTTTTGTCCTCGTACAAATTCGGAAAAATCTCCGCCGCTTTCTTTCTTGCATACAGCGGTATCACAAGCGTTTCCTGTACGGTGTTCTTTTCGATATGATATTTCATTATTTATTCCTCCGAAAGCCTTTTTCGTCTTTGTATTCGGGGTGCAACTTGCAAAATTCATCTTTGTCTCCGCAGATTGTATAGTCGCATCTATCGCCGTCCACGCAAGTGCCTTTTCTTATCAGTTTCGCGCCGATCAGTTCCATCGAGGCATAGTCCACGTTGCACAGCGCGGGCATAATTTCGGTAAGTCCGAATTGTTTTGCAAACTCCGCCGCGGGACAAGCCGTAAATTCGTAATAGATCGGATTATCTTTTTCGTATGGCGCAACATTCATTTCGTAATCGTGCCACTTGTCGCACTTAGATTTAGCCGAACAAAAAGCCTTGTACATCAACTTTTTCCAGAACGGTTTGTTACAATCGACGAATTTTAGTTTGCGAAAGACCGGCAACACTAGATTTTCTTCGATTTCCTCTATCTCGCGAAAAGAAGTAACGTCCTTGCAAACGACGTAATAAGTCATGATCGCAATGCAATCGTATGTGCCGCCCTTTCCGTTATGAAAATTCTTTTTTCCGCCGAGGTCGGTGCGCCACTCGCTTAAAAATTCGACGTATTTAAGCTGCACTTTCGTCCAGACTTCTTCACGCACGTCTTCGGGATAATGCAGGGCAATTTTCTTTCTTATTTCTTTTTCACACTCTCTTGAATATAAAACGTGGCAACTTCTATCAAATCGCAACTCTTCGTTTTTCATAATACAATATACCCTCTTTTTACCGTCTGACTTTAAGTTTACTTGAACAAGGAAACATTTTTCAATTTCGTCATTGCCTTGCAAAAAACTTCCGAACGCACCGTTCAAGTATATTATATCTTTTTCTGTCTGAAAAATCAAGTAAGTTAGCGGTGTCTAACAGAAAAAATTGCAATTACACTGTTTTTTAGGCTTACCGTTCTATTTGCTCGTTTTACCGAATAGCTATATTCAATTTTCAAAGAATTTTATCTTCTTCAAGATGTAATAATTTAAACCAATCTTCTTTTTCTTGTTTTATCTTTTCGTAACTCGTTCCTCCGGGGTTACAATAAGGGTATACCCTTTTAATATATCAACAAGCAATAAGCAATTTGATTGTTCTGCAATTCTTTGAATGTTGTTTTTTATACATCGTAAAAAGAACCAAACAATTTTCTTACGCTATTTACCAACAAAACAATCGCCTATTATTAAAGAATTTTATTTTCTTCAAGATGTAACGATTTAAGCCAATCTTCTTTTTCTTGTTTTATCTTTTCGTAACTCGTTCCGCCGGGATTGCAATACGACAACAATAAATTATAATGTTTCAGTTTGTTTCTTACCGCGTCGTGCGGATCGTCATCGTCGGCACAAGGTTTTTTATATTGACTATATAGAAGTCCGAAACTTGCCCAACTATACGCTTTAAGACCTTGTTTTGCCGCTCGCTTACAATATCTGCGCCAACAAAGCCGTAAAGACGACTGATGCTTTCGCATTTGAAATTCTTCCCATTTGAAATCTGGGATTAAGTATTTCTCACCTTTCTTTACCCGTTCGGGAAAAAGTAAACTTCTAAGCTCGCCTTCACTAATATGCTTAAGATCAATAGTTTCAATTTTTATCGAATCTAACCTTTGAACAACCCGCCACACAGTCATTCGAGAACAACAGCACAACCTCGCCACCTGAGAAAAATTGTTACCTCTGTCAAGATATTCTATAATTAAACTATATTTTACCATAAAATTACCTCTTTTGGTCGCCCTCTACCACCCATATCAGTATATACAACGCACTGTAACATTTTATTGGCCACCTGCGTTTTTAATGGTATTTTTACCTTTTCAACGACTTTTCGAGAGTAAAAAAGCAGTCGCTCTTTCTCAAGAATGACTGCTTTTTGCTTGTTTTAGTATAAAATATGAGTTTTTAAGCCGTTT
>ENA-UERK01002590-UERK01002590.1-human-gut-metagenome-genome-assembly--contig:-NODE-2590-length-11724-cov-14.791448_pt1 | contig 11724 bp, 17 predicted proteins | sample MGYA00242957_ERZ507957 | MGnify/ENA primary metagenome ERZ507957 (study PRJEB26167, sample SAMN06115538) | human gut metagenome | host: Homo sapiens | place: China:Heilongjiang | collected 2015-11-06... | reverse complement strand
TATGAGTTCTAAAGTAAGCGTAACGCTGAAAGAATACGCAGGAGGGCTTAAAGTATTATGATTTACGATGTTTTAGCTCAGCCAATGCAAGGCATTGATTTTGCACCAGCATCAGAAGCTGCAGAAATCCTGCAAAATCTGCGTACAATTATCACAACGACCAGATACAGCGTGCCGCTTGACCGTGATTTTGGCATCAATGCTGAGATGCTGGATGCACCCATAAATGTGGCGCAAGCAAGACTGCAGTCAGAGATGATTACAGCTATAAAAAAATATGAGCCACGTGTGGAGATAACATCAATCAGTTTTACCGGCCCGGATGATGGCGTGCTGGTACCCAAAGTGCAGGTGAGAATAAAAAATGACAATGAGTAAATTAGATAACCTGGCTGATATCGTGTTTGTCGATGCTGATGCTGACGAGGTTAAGAGCTATGTTATCGGCAGATACGAGGCCATTACCGGCAGAACGCTGGCCAAAGGCGACCCGGTAAGGCTGTTTCTGCTGACGATCGCGGCGCTCATCGTGCTGCTGCTCAACAAAATCAACGAGACCGGCAAGCAGAACCTGCTCAGATACGCTACCGGTGACAATCTGGACCATCTGGGCGCGCTGGTAGGCGTTGAGCGTATCCCGGCAAAGGCTGCCGTGACTACCATGCGCATCAGGCTGTCTGTTAAGCTGCAGACAGCAACAATCATCCCTGCAGGCACACGTTTTACTGCAGGCGATAATGTGTTTTTTGCATTAGATGCCCCGCTGGTTATTGATGCGGGTGCAACCAGTGCTGACGGCAGTGCAACCTGCCTGACCAAAGGCGAGCTGGGTAACGGCTATGTAGCTGGCCAGCTCAAGACGTTGGTTGACCCGGTGCCGTATGTGGATAGCGTGGCCAACATCACCACGTCTGAGGGCGGCGCTGAGATCCAGGCTGATGACGGCTACCGCGAGGATATCCGTCTTGCGCCGGAAAACTTTAGCACGGCCGGTCCCGAGGGTGCTTATATCTACCATGCCAAAAGGGCGTCAACAAAGATTGCTGACGTCACTGTTTGGTCGCCTGAAGCAGGCAAGGTGGAGGTAAGGCCGCTGCTGGCTGGCGGGGAACTGCCTGGTGATGAGATGCTGCAGCAGGTCAAGGCTACCCTGGACGATAAAAAGGTGCGGCCGCTGACTGATAACATCAGCGTGCTGGCGCCCGAAAAGGTTGACTATACGATCAACCTGACCTACTACATCGCCAGCGACAACAAGACGCAGGCAACGGCAATCCAAAACGCTGTCAATGCGGCCGTCGACAATTACGTCCTGTGGCAAAAGTCAAAGCTGGGGCGCGACATCAATCCCTCTGAGCTTATCGTGAGGGTGATGGCTGCAGGTGCAAAACGCGTGGCCGTGACCGCCCCTGTGTTTAAGGTGATGACTGATACCCAAGTGGCAATCTGCAGCACAAAGACAGTGACGCTGGGAGGGATAGAGGATGCTTGAGCTTAAGGATAATGCCCTACAACGCATCCTACCAAGCTCCATCAGCGGCGATGCGACGGTCAAGGATATCGTGCAGGCCATCTCCGGCAGGTTGGCGCAGTTGGGTGAGCAGGCTGAGCTTGTCCTAATCCTGCCGCGCCTCAAAAAGCTGCCGGAAGAAATCGTCGATGAACTTGCGTGGCAGTATCACGTTGATTTTTACGACGTGGCTGCCGATATCACAAAAAAACGTGAGCTTGTGCGTAAGGCCATTGCGCGTCACCGCTATAAGGGCACGCCGGCGGCGGTCGAAGAAGTCTGCTCAGCCGCCTTTGATACAGCCGAGGTGGTTGAGTGGTACGAGTATGGCGGCGAGCCATACCATTTCCGTGTCCGTATGGTGCAGGAATCAATCCCGGACGAGACTGCGATGGCAGAGATGGTCAAGGCGGTTAACAGCGCCAAGAATACCAGGAGCTGGCTGGACAGCCTGGTGTTTTGCTACCGCCCAAAAGGTACGGTTTGTGTTGCCGGCGCTGTCTGCCAGCATAAAAAAATATTTTTCCGGATGTAAGATGGAGGTGAGCGGATATGCTATGCATTGAGTATGACGGGCCACACAAAAACAGGATAACCCTGACAAAGGGCGATAGCGCGACGCTTAAGCTCAAATTGTACGATGCTCAGAACAAGGTTGTCCCGCTGTCTGAGGCTGACAGGGCGGTGCTGACCATAAAGCAGGACATAGACAGTGAGGCTGCCGTGCTGCAGATGGTTATCGTTGAGGGTCAGCAGTTTGATTTTAAGCCGGCCGATACAGCAGAGCTGCCTTGCGGCAAATATTGTTATGACGTGCAGGTTACCTTGTCGGACAAAAACGTCTACACGGTAATCCCGCCCTCAGATTTTATCCTGGCCAAAGGGGTGACCTGATATGCGCTGCGGCGAGTTAAAAGGCCACGTTATCCAAAGGGCAGGGCTTGTCGGCCGCCTGGAGAGTACCAGGGAGCTGCGCGGCGTTATCGGCTGCGGGATAAAAAAGGTCACCGAATACGCGCCGGAGAATGAGTATACAGGCTCCTATGAGGCCGTGTCTAAGCCGTTTAAGGATAGCTATCTCGCAACAAAAGACAAACGCCTCAGAGATGATATCCGCGTCAAAGAGATACCATACTATGAGACAAGTAATTTATCCGACGGTGTCACCGTGTATATCGGTGGCGATGTCGAGATTGAGTAAACGGAGGTACAACCAATGTCAAATTGGGGCAAGCCGGTATTGACCAAGCAGGGGCTAAAGCTGCAGGCCAAGGTCGATGCCGGAAGTAAGATGCAGCTGACAAAGTGTAGGCTGGGCAGCGGCACGCTCAGCAGCGGGCAGAGCCTGGAGGACCTCACCAAGCTTATCACTCCGGTGCAGACACTGCCCATCGCAAGCGTGTCATACGCAGAGGACAGCCATGCATGTATAATCACGGCCGTGACCGACAACAGCAATGTCGCCACGGGCTATTATCTGCGCGAGTTCGGCGTGTATGCTACTGATCCGGACGATGGTGAGATCCTGTACGCTGTGGCAAGTGACTCTGAGCCTGATTTTATCCCGGCAAAAGGGACATCGGCAGTAATCAGCCAGGAAATCGGCGTAGCGTTGACTTTCGCCAACGCGGCTAACGTTACCGCGCTGGTTAATACATCGGCCATGGCCACCATAACCTATGTAAATAATTATGTCACTGACGCCGTAGCTGACCTTAAAGACATGACCGGCGCGACCGCGGAAAAGCCAGGCGTACACGGTTTGGTCCCTGCTTCGGCAGCGGGAGTGACAAAAAACCGCTTTCTGCAGGCTGACGGCACATGGGCTGTTGTACCCGACCTTACCGGGGCGACAAGCGCCAAAGCTGGCACCGGTGGCCTTGTACCCGCTCCTGCTGCAGGTAGCAACACGCGTTATCTGCGCAGCGATGGCACATGGGCGGTCATCACTACCGTTAAGGGGGCGACGACTACGGTCAACGGCACCGGCGGCCTTGTACCCGCTCCTGCTGCAGGTAGCAACATCAGATATCTGTGCGCTGACGGCACATGGAAAGAGGTTGACCTGGACAGCGCCAAAACCAAACTCGTGATGTACTCGTGAGGTGGCGGATATGCGATATAAGATAATGGTCAAGGGTGCTGCATACAAGGCAGCCAGAACAGCAAAATTGTACACCGCTCAGATATACCGCGCCGTCAGCATAAAGCTGATAATTACGCTCCCGGACGGCACTCCGCTGAGCGGCCAGACTGTCAACATTAACGGCACGAACATGGCCACCGGGCCGGCCGGGCAGGTTATCCTGACCGGCGACATGGGGCTGACCGCAAAGCTCCATATTGTCTACAGCACCACATACACCATTGACGTTGATGTTACCTATGTAGCCAATGCCTCGTATACCGTGGCGCTGGAAGAGCACGTCACCGCTGGCAGCGTAACCGTAAGCGAGTGGGCGTTTATCAGCACCAGCAGCTACGCCAAAAAGCCGTATACGTTGGTCGTTCCGCCGGTTGTAACCGTTGTCAAGATGACCGGTTCGAAATACCGCTCCAGCACAAAAATAAAAACAGGTTACGTCGGTACGAATGGAGAGGCGATACAGCATGGCGACGTTGAGATAGCGTATCTGGCGTACGGCAGTAGCACATTTGAAAAATACGTCGGTGTCACGCCGGGCGAAACCTACACGATATACGGACGCAATGTAAAAGACGCGACAATCGAGTGGTCGGACGAAATCAACACCCATGCCGTTGACGTAACGATTTAAGGAGGTAAAAAATGGCTCAGTCAACAACAAATCTCGGGAAGATACACGTCTTTCCGTCGGAAACACTATACAATCAGTTTAAAGGCATCATCGCAGATAACGATTTGGCATTATTAAAAGACGATGGCGCATACATCGTCGCCGCCCTGCTGGAGCAGAATGGCTATGTAAAATTTAGCAATGGCCTAATTCTGCAGTGGGGAGTTGTCGCTATAGGACGTGATGCAACAGTAACAATTACAATGCCTATAGCATCAACACCGATTAACATTCAAGTAACTGGTACAGGTTTGTCCTCAAACATTCCCTCTGCCTATCGCACAAAGAATATTGCTCGAGGATGCTTTGACATTCAGGTGGCCGCATGGGAGTCTGATTATTTTTGGCTAGCTTTATGCAAAAATTAGCAGTGGGGAGTTATTAATGCTCCTGCCTTCCTCGACGAGGGCCAACCTGTTACATTCCCAATTAAATTTTCCAAAAATCCAAGCGTTATAACAGCAATCAATCAAGCCAAAAATTCCGTATCACCTACGCAACTATTTACCGCAAGCATTAACACGTATACAACAACGTCAAATATGATACTGCATCGATACGGTGGGTTAACAGCTAGCGATGCCCGTGTTGATTGGTTTGCTTGGAGCGTATGAGCAGTGGGGAAGTAGCAACGCGACTAATAGAGATACTACGGTAACGTATCCTGTCGCATTTAGCGTCTTATATAGCGTTGTCGGAGTAGCTAAAAGCAGTAGTAATCTAAGCGGCAGTAATAGTAATTTCGGCATAAAATCGCAAAATAATACGAGTTTTATAGCCAATATGTATGACAATTACAATGGTTATGCAGGTTTTAACTGGTGCGCTTTTGGTAAGGCCTAGGCTTTGCCAATGGACAGCCACCAAAAGCCAGCGTAGCCGTTACCTGTATCGTAAGAGCCCCCTTGGAAGCTCTTCGAGGTAACATTTGATACATATTGGCAATTTTGAGAGCCTGAGCAGCCTAGGCTGTTTTCTGTCCGCACTACCGCTATCACTGCATATGTCACGGATGTGGCTATAGGCAGCGTTATGGTAACATTACGCGTGCCGGTCGTATAAACTCCCCACTGCGCTACATACCAACAGCTATCCAGCGCGCAGTATCATTTGCGCCCCAGCCTGATGCTGTTGCTGCTGTAAACGAGCTGCGTGTGATAGCCTGTAATGACAACGGCTTCTGCCAATAGGACGAGTCATCCCGGAGTACATATGTTGCTACTACCGCTAAGCAGCGGGCAGAAAACGTTATAGGAAAGGATATTTGATATCCTTGCTGTGTCGCTATTCCCCACGGCTTATATGCCAACGACTATATACCTAAGATTCTCCGTGCTGTGTATATCAACAAATGTGAGAGTAATTAGATTCGTTGTTTCGACCGCTGCATATCCCCAATCTACGCTACTGGCAACACAATAGTATTTTGTATAAGCAATAGGCAAGGTTACCTTATTTTTGTCACTAACTCCCCACTGCGCTATACCCCGATAGCTATCCAACGAGCTTTCTCGCAGTCAGTTGAGCTGGGAGCAGTCAAGGAGAAGGTTCTATTGGTTATGCCTCGTGCAAGAACATTGCCAGATACTATTGCGTATGGGCCAATCGCAATAGTATAGCAAGATTTGGTAAATGCTATTGGGAATGTGACATCGACAGCGTAGTTTGTGTTGTTATATCCCCACTGCTGTTACACGCCAATGGCAAGCCACTGCACACCAACATCGTCACTATGATAGTTATACTCCCAGTAAAAGCCATTAGTAGTTATCGGGTGACTTTTGGTAAACAAACAAGGTCTGCCAGCATCTAGGCTAAAAACATCGACAAAATATACAATGCGCTCAAAGGCAATAGGGAAAGTAACGCTAGCTTTCGATTCAGCGGTAAAGCTTTTTCCCCACTGCGCTACATACCAACAGCTATCCAGCGCGCAGTATCATTTGCGCCCCAGCCTGATGCTGTTGCTGCTGTAAACGAGCTGCGTGTGATAGCCTGTAATGACAACGGCTTCTGCCAATAGGACGAGTCATCCCGGAGTACATATGTTGCTACTACCGCTAAGCAGCGGGCAGAAAACGTTATAGGAAAGGATATTTGATATCCTTGCTGTGTCGCTATTCCCCACTGCACAGAAAGGCTCATAACGTCTTAATTTAAACCTGCGCTTATCATTACACCTAAACCATTAAAAAATCGCCCACAGGCAAAATCTGTGAGCGTAGAAAGGAAAAAATATGAACGATAAAAGAGTAAATCAATATCTTATCCTGCCAGAAGCAGGACAGAGAAAAGACACAAAGCTCGCAGTTGAGCATAGCGAAGAGCAAATCGCCGATTACCTTAAACAAGGCTATGTCATCGTCAACCAGGCTGATTTTAACAAATTGATTGGCAACGGTGACGGCGAATACCTTATCGCTGATGACGGCCGTGTATATCCTAAGCCAGCACCTACAGACGAAGAGCTGCTGGCAGCTGCTAAGCCTGCAAAAATCGCAGAGCTTAAAGCTGAGAGGGATGCAAGAGAGGTTGAGCCTATTACCTATAACGGCAACAGCTATGATTATGACGACAAGGCAAGGGAGCGCATCAACGCTGCCATCATCGCCTTAGACGTACAGGGAGCTGACGCGTCCATTGATTGGACTACGGCAGATAACGCCGATGTCAAGGTAACGGCCAACGATTTGCGTATGGTTATCGCATCTGTCGCTCAACGCTCAAACGCCCTGCACGTGGCGTATAGAGCCGCTAAGGATAAGGTAGAGGCTGCGACAACTGTTGCTGAGATTGATGCTGTTACTCTCAACCTTTAAAATCGCTCAAACCCTTGCTGTGACGGCGTTTGGGGTACATTAGGCCGATGTCGGCCAACGTGTAACACGTTAGCAACAGTAATCCCTCGATGCAGCAAGGCTTAACAGCGCCAGCGCCTACCGGATAAGCAACACGTTAGCAACACAGCCTATATCATATCAATAGCCTTTTTAAGCTCGTGCAGGCTCTTATGCGTGTACACGCCTTTTGTCACGCCCTGGCTGGCGTGGCCTAAGATACGCTTGACGGCCGTCTCGTTAGCTCCGGCGTTGTCGAGTATCGTTGCGCAGGTATGGCGGCACTCATGCGGCGTGTGATGGCAATTAGTCGCGTCCATGACGTTGTCAAATCGCGTCCGGAAACGATGATAGGACAGAGCAGCGCCATCATCTACAGTGATGAGCGTTTTGCCTGGCTTATCCATCCAGGCACGGAAATAGGGCAGCGCCTTACGGCTTATGGGTACAGCCCTGTTGTGGCCAGCCTCAGTCTTGCTGTCACGGACGATAAAGTAACGCTGCTTGAGCTTGACGTCACTTTTCTGGATGCCCAAAAACTCACCCGGCCGTACGCCGCTGTAACACATCATCACGATGCACATCGCCCAGCACGACAGCTCAGCATCACTGTTGGCCAGTTTCTTTACCCGGTTAAGCTGGCGGGTGATAAACGGCTTTTTGGGATACCGGACCACCTTTTTGTCTATGTCGATGTAGCAGGTTATATCAGCCGCTGCCGGTATGATCTTATATTTGACCGCATACTCGTACATGAGATGCATCAGCTGACGGCATTTCTTTTGGCTGGCATAGCCGATATTGCGACGGCTCATGCCACGGATTACGCCTTGCAGGTCGGATATCTCCAATTTTGCAAACGGGCGTGTGTGCAGCTCATGGCAATGCTTAAAGGCAGCCTTATAGTTGTTGGCCGTTGACTTTGCTATCTTAGGGTAGCGCTCAGCAGCCATCAGCCGATATACCTCAGCAAAGGTTATCGTGGCCGGGGCAAACAGTGACGGGTTTTTGTTGTAGTCGACCAAAAACGCTAAAGCATCCTCATACGTGGCGTATTGGCCGATTATCTTCTGGCGGCCGTCGATATACTTGCGGACGATGTAGGGGCGGCGTCTGTTGCCGCTGTAGCAGGCTATTGAGCCAAATCCATTAGGCAATTTCATTTTTTATCATCTCCTATACAATTAAGTATAGGACAGAAAGAGAGGTAATTTTTATGGCAAACAAAAATATTTCCAAGGTCGTTTATGGCGGCAAAACATTGATTGACTTGACGGCCGATACCGTCACTGCTGACAAGCTGCTCAGCACCTATACCGCGCATGACAAGAGCGGCGCTCTCATCACCGGTACCTGCACATTTGATGCAGACACCAGCGATGCTACCGCGGCCGTAGCTGAGATGCTGGCAGGCAAGACTGCTTACGTCAACGGCAACAAGCTGACCGGCACAATGAAAAACAACGGCGCTGTTACCGGCACCATCAGCACAAAGGACGAGTCCTACACCATCCCCATCGGTTACCATGACGGCTCCGGCAAGGTGGCCATCAGCGCCACTGAGCAGGCAAAGCTCATCGCTACCAACATCCGCTCCGGCGTCAAGATTTTGGGCGTCACCGGTACAATGTCCGGCACTGAAGGTGCTAAGGCGCAGGCTAAGACCGCTACTCCTAAGACCACCGCACAGACCATTCTGCCGGACAGCACCGGCGGCTACAACTATCTGTCTCAGGTCACCGTCGAGGCGATTCCCTATAACGAGAGCGAGAACCCACAGGGCGGTCTGACCGTTACCATAGGCTGAGGAGGCTAACCCATGGCAGTGAACAAAGTTATATACGATGGTGCGACGCTGGTAGACCTTACCGGCGACACCGTCACTGCCGATAACCTTGCGGCAGGAGTCAAGGCGACAGGTGCGGACGGTAAGCCGATTGTAGGCCTGCTGCCTAAAGTCACGATTGACAGCCAGCTCAGTGACAGCAGCACAAACCCGGTGCAGAACAAGGTTGTGTATAATCTGGGGTATAAATTTTTTAGCAGGCTCAGCGCATTGGCAGACGTCGCACGTACAGGAAGTTACAGTGACCTTACAGGTACACCCGGCAACGCGACGACATCTGCTGCAGGTCTGATGAGCGCTGAGGACAAGGCTAAGCTGGACAAGGTCGATGCTGACGCGGGCAGCGTAAAACTGATAATTTATAGTTAATCGAGGTGTTACATGTTTGAGTCAACGATACAAACAATAATCAATATTATTGCTGGCGCTGTTATCTCTTATATTTTTGCTCTATACCGTGCCAAAAAGAGAGAGAACGACGCCTTGAGGGCAGGCGTGCAGGCGCTGCTGAGGGACAGAATCATCCAGGCCTACAATCACTACGTCTGTGAGAAAGGCTGGGTGCCCATTTATGCCAAAGAGAGCATCGACGCCTGCTACAAGAGTTATGAGGCGCTCGGGGACAATGGCGTGATTGACAGCCTGATGGAGCAACTTAATGAGCTGCCTAACTATAATCTCAATGGAGGAAAAAATGCGTAAATTACTTAATATGCTTAAAAAGGACGACAATGCCTACAGCGTAGGCAGAATCTGTGCTGTGGTAGGCTTTGTCGTGTGGGTGCTGGTGACTTTGTGGCTGGCATTTTTTGCAAAAACCTGGGGCAATTATGAGAGTTGCACCCTTGGTATGGTGGCGCTATTGTTGGTGCAGCTGGGCAACAAGGCCATCGAGACGAGAGCCTTTAGAATTTCCAAAGACGACTAAAAAAGTATACTTTCAATTTTTTAGGGATTATCGTAAGTACACTTTAAATTAAAAAAACGGCAAGCGAACACCCGGAACCGGTATAATTTATACCTTTTTACGCTGTTCGCTGGCCGGAAAGGAGCTGATTAAATTATGAGAGTATTTTTAAACCCCGGACATCATCCTGGCATCGACCCCGGCGCTGTCAATCGTGGCTATGGCGTTACAGAGGCAGATATCGTCCGTGATGTAGGCGCGCTGGTAGCTAATTATCTGACGGCCGCCGGCTGTGAGGTCAAGACCGTGCAGAGCAACAACCTTGCAGGTGAGGATGCGGCCTACACCAACGTATGCCTCAGCGCCAACACATGGCCTGCCGATATATTTGTAAGCCTGCATTGCAATGCGGCCACTCCTGCAGCGCAGGGTACTGAGGTGCTGGTGTATGACAAATGGAGCCCTGCAGATACGCTGGCGGGATGCATCCTCCGTCAAATCACTGGCAGCTTAGGCACGATAGACAGAGGCGTCAAAGCTCGTCCCGGTCTTATCGTCCTTAACTCCACCCACATGCCTGCTGTCCTCGTCGAGATGGGATTTATTACCAACGATGCTGATTGCCGGATGCTGATTAACCAGCAGGACGAGCTGGCTCGTGCCATTGCACGCGGCATCACCGATTACATCACGGAGAGGGGAGAGTGACATGCATGGCGAGCGCGAGGTTAAGGTTATCGCTTATGCTCTCATTATCGCTGGCCTTGTCTGCCTTGGCGGGCTATTGCTCAGCGGCGGATGTGGCCAATACAAACAGGTCGGCAGCACCAGCGGGGTACGTGCTGCTACCGACAGAACAATGGCAGACATTAAGCAGCAACAGCAGGTTGTTGCAAGCCAAATTGATGCTGCTCGAAGACGAATTAATGATGCTGGACAAGCCGTCGAGCGAGCTGATGGAGCAATTGGCAATAGCGAAGCAGCAGTTAAGCGTCAGCAAAACAGCATTAAGCGATGCCAACAGCTCGCTAAAGAATGCAGAGAGCTTGCTGCAGCAAACGCAGCAATCATATCAAGCATTGGAGCACCAGTTGGAAGCGGAACGGACGGAGCAGAGTAGGCAAAATAAAAAAGCCTATCGCAAAGGCTGGCTTAATGGCTTTTGCATAGGCTGTTGTTCTGGGCTTGCTGTGGCTTTATTTAAATAGTTATTTTTGTGCTATATAATAGGAAGGAAAGTGCTACTTCTAGAGTTATATTGCGAAACCATAATCCGCAGCAGCGGAGAGAAGTCTGTCAAATTCCATGAGGATCACTCCTTAGTGTTTTTTACGCCAACCCTCAGTCATCGCCTTTGGCGATGCCAGCTCCCTTTCAGGGAGCATATATGGGTTAGTGGTGATTTTAAGAATTGCGTTTCGCAAGTAGGTTATATCTCCCCTGAAAGGGGAGGTGGCTACGAGCGTAGCGAGTAGACGGAAGGGTTGTTATAGTTTACGCCAGAACTTGGACGTTACGATTGACAACACGAGCTTCAACAGCTTGTACCAAGTCACCGCCGAGGGTGTTGAAAATGTTGGCTGCGACGATTTTTTGCATGGCTGCGTCGGTTTCGGCTTTGGTGAGGTTTTCTTTGGGGTTGGAGATGGTGATGATTTTGCTGCTGCCTGCAGCGTTTTTAAAGACGAGTTGTAAAGATTTTTCCATGGTTGATTGCTCCTTTGTGTCATAATGATACAACCCTCAGTCAAAATCACTGGCGTGATTTTGCCAGCTCCCTTTCAGGGAGCATATATGGGTTAGTGGTG
>ENA-UERK01002583-UERK01002583.1-human-gut-metagenome-genome-assembly--contig:-NODE-2583-length-11757-cov-8.873116_pt1 | contig 11757 bp, 9 predicted proteins | sample MGYA00242957_ERZ507957 | MGnify/ENA primary metagenome ERZ507957 (study PRJEB26167, sample SAMN06115538) | human gut metagenome | host: Homo sapiens | place: China:Heilongjiang | collected 2015-11-06... | reverse complement strand
GGGTCTCAAGATTATGAGATGCTGAAACAAGTTCAGCATGACAATAAATTATATTTAACATTCCGTAAAGCCCTTGCTTTCACTATTGCAGAAACCCTAATTGTAATGGGTATTATTGGCGTTGTTGCAGCATTGACTATTCCAAACTTAAACTCATCAACCGCTGATAAAGAAAAAGTTGCAAAATTAAAAAAAATATACTCAAATTTAGAAGATGCTTTTGGTCGTGCGACAGCTGTTTATGGTCCCATTGAGGAATGGTTTATTGCAGGTACGGATTCAATAACTCGTACCGGTGATAGATTAACAGAATTTATGAAAGTTTCTAAAAATTGTGGGAGAGAAAAAAATAAAGGATGTTTGAATACTACACAAAAAAATATGTTTGATGGCGGGGTAACTAATCCAGATAATAATACTTCTTATAAGTTTGTATTGGCAGATGGAGCAACAGTGGCTATATCTCCATTAGGTATTATGTATGTAGATATAGATGGTGCAAATAAAGGAGCTACTCAACTTGGAAAAGATGTTTTTTTCTTTGTTTACTATTATGAGGACAATGGAATCATTGACGCTCTATATGTACCTAGAGCTGATAATATGGCTCAGTATATTGGATTTTTAACTCCAAAATCTGGTCAAAAAGAGGAGAATGCTGGATTTGCAACAGGTTGGATTATAGATTATGGCAATATGGATTATTTAAAATTAACATCAGGAGGCAAATGTCCAAATGGAACTGTTCCGACAGATGCTAATCCATCTTGTAAATAAATTAAATTGAAAGTGTTATCTTGATTGATTTATAATTCTGTTGATATCATCTCGAGGAGTAGAAATTACCTTTATGTCAAAAATGTCTTTAAACGCATCTAAAATTATTTGATTTATTACCATTGGAGAACAGTGGCTTAAAAAAATGTTTTTTGCACCTAAAGTTTTTAAATTAAGCATATTTGCAATTGCATATTTATCGCATTTTGTCAAAAATACAGACGTATCAAACATTTTGTCCGGCATTTTTTTATTAAATTCTTCCATAATTTTATACATTATCGAAAAATCATAACTAGAATTTATTTGAAAAGTGTTTGCCTTTGGAATGTATGTTGAAAGAGAAATTGCATAACTGTTCTTAGGTAATGTTTTTAACAACCTTTCAAAATATCTTTTTTGAAGTGAAGTATGGTTTAAAATTCCGATTATTATTAGGTGTTTAATGTCTCTAGCACAAATTTTTGCAATAATACTATCAACACGTTTTTCAATTACTTCGTCTTGAAACCCTAATACAAGAGGTTCTCTAACCTGTACTTTAGCAAAACCTTTAGCATCAAGTGCAGATTTTAAAAACGGTTTAAAATCTCCGTTTTCAATTTTTGTTACGCCTTTTGGAGCGTTTAAATCTGTTGTGAAAAGTCTTCCACGATAAAGATATTCTACATTTTGAAGTGAATTTTTTGTCATCAAAATTGCACCAGGGAAGGTTGCAAAATCAAGGAGACAATTTTCAACACCAAGTCCGAATTGACCTTTTAATTGCGGATAAATTTTTAATTTTGGAAAAGTATGTCCAACAATCATTGAACCGTGAGTGTAAACATCTATATCGGTATTGTTGGTTGCTTTTAAGACTGCTTCAAGTTCTTTCAAGTTAGAGCCTGAAACCAAAACAGCCTTGTGTGGACGTGTTGAAAAAGATACTTCAACAGTTTCAGGAGTGCCATAGGTTTTAATTTCGACATCGTGAATCATTCTGATTAATTTATAATTAATCTTTGTGAAACTTTCAATCACTTTTTTTAATTTTTCAGGCGAAACTTTTCTATAATTAATCATATTTAGTAGCTGAAGCATTGAATAATAAGCATCTTCACAGTTTTGTCCATAACTATTTAATTGAATTAAGTTTATACAAACATTTTTAATTAGCACAAACATAATTTCGTAAAGGTGTCGTTGTTTTGGAGTTAGAAGTTTATTTTTTCTAATAAATTCTTTTTCACCTTGTTTTATGGCTTCGGTCAAATTAAGCTGTTTATCAACTTTTAACTGACTTTCAAGTTTTTCAGCATTAATATTATTGTCTTTACAAATGCGTTCATAAAGAATTTTAGACTGTCTAAGGTTTTCATATATAGTCATAATAATACTTTTGAACTGTTCTTGAGAGTAATCTGTATTTGAAACAAGTCCAGAGAGAGTATTTATGATGTTATCTTTGATAATTTTATTTGTAACCCCACGTTTTTTTAATTTTAGGGTATAAAATGCAAGTTGCTTCAAATACATTATAATAACTTCCTGCAAGGAAGAAATTGTCGGATCAGTTGCGCATACACCTTTTGCAGTGCAACTGTCAAAATTGTAATCGTCGTATTGATAATAATTATAAAACATAATAAAACACCTTTTGATGTATAATAACCAATTTTGAAGGTTTTTTAATGCGACTTTTGGGCTATTATTTGGGCTTAATAGGATTAAAATTTGCATGTAATTTATGTTATGGCTATAATCGAGATATGAACATTATTCAAGAATTTGACACAATTACAGCTATTTCAACACCTTTGGGAACAGGTGGAGTTGGTGTTATTAGAATTTCTGGCGAAAAAAGTTTTGAAATTACAGAGCATATTTTTACTGGAAAAATTACACCTCGAATGATTTGTCATGGTTGGATTGTTGACGGTGACAAAAAGGTTGACGAGGTTGTTGTTTTACCGTTTAAAAATCCAAACAGTTACACAGGCGAAGATGTAATTGAAATTCAATGTCATGGCGGTATTAACGTAGTTAAAAATATTTTAGAAATTGTTTTAAAAAATGGTGCAAGAATGGCTGAAAGAGGCGAATTTACAAAACGAGCCTTTTTGAATAAAAAATTAGATTTGTCTCAAGCAGAAGCTGTTGCAGATTTAATTCACTCAAAAACTCAAAATTTTGCAATTCAATCAGCAAAAAATTTGTCTGGTGTTTTAGCTCAAAAAGTTTCTGAGATTAAAGGTGATATTTTTGAAACTCTTTCTAGAATTGTTGCAGGAATTGATTTTCCAGAAGATGTGGCTGAACCAACTTATGAAAGTTTGATTAATGATTTTGAAAGTGAAATTGAAAAAATAGATAAAATTTTATCAAATGCCCAATCGAGCAATATTATGCGACAAGGGATTAAAATTGCGATTGTCGGTAAACCAAATGTTGGAAAATCTTCTCTTTTTAACACTCTTTTAAGCCTTGATAGAGCAATCGTTACGGACATTGCAGGTACAACTCGTGATGTTTTGACAGAAACTCTTGATTTGGGTATTCCAGTTACCTTGATTGACACTGCGGGTATTAGAGAAGATGAAAGCGTTGATAAAGTTGAAGAAATTGGGATTGAATATTCTAAACAAGCAGCAAAAGAAGCCGATTTAGTTATCTTTATGTACGATTTAACAAGTGGTTTAAACGATGCAGACAAAATTATTTTAGATTTTATCAAAGATAAAAAACACCTTATCATAGCTAATAAGTGCGATTTATCTAAAGAACGACCAAAAGATGCGATTTGTATTTCTGCAAAAGCGGAATTAGGCATTGAAGAATTAAAGCAAAAAATCAAAGAAATTATTTTGGAATTTTCTCCAGAAGATACAGAATTTATCACGAACAAACGTCAGCAAGATTGTCTTGAAAAAGCTAAAGAAAGCCTAATGCAAGCGTATATGGCAGCAAAAATTAATGAGTTGCAGGACTTGATTTCGATTGATGTGAAACAAGCTCTTTTATGTTTAGACGAAATTACTGGAGAAGTAATTACAGACGACATTTTGAACAATATTTTTGATAATTTTTGCATTGGTAAATAATTATGGTACAATAAAGTTATGTTCACAGGCATTATTGAAGAAATTGGCATAGTCAAAGATTTTACACAAACTTCAAGTGGCGCTGAAATCACTATTTCTTGCAAAAAAGTTTTAAGTGATACAAAAATTGGTGATTCAATTGCAATAAATGGAGTTTGCCAAACTGTGGTTGAGATGAGTGAAAACTCTTTTACAGCTGATGTTTCAAATGAAACATTAAAAGTCACAAACTTTTTGGCTATAAAGCGTGGTGAAAAAGTAAACCTTGAACGAGCACTTACTCTAAACGAAAGAATTGGCGGACACTTGGTTTCAGGTCACGTGGATAGTGTTGCAAAACTTGTTTTTTCTAAAAAAAATGCTGATTTTTACAACATGAAATTTGAAGTAACTAATGAAGCAAGCCGTTATATTATCAAAAAAGGTTCTATTACAATAAACGGTATAAGCCTTACAGTTGCTGAAATTCAAGGAAATATTGTTGAAGTTGCGGTAATTCCACACACTTTTGAAAATACAAATTTGTCAGAATTAAAAGCGGGTGATATTGTGAATGTTGAAACAGACGTTTTTGCAAAATATATTGAAAAGTTCCTGTTGAATGAAAAAACGACATCAACAATTTCAGAAAGTTTTTTGAAAGAAAATGGGTTTATGTAATGAGCGAATTTAAGTTTGATAAAATTGAAGATGCTATAAAAGACTTTCAACGAGGAATTCCAATTATCGTTGCAGATGATGAAGATCGTGAAAACGAAGGTGATTTGTTGTGTTCAGCACAATGTGTAACACCAGAAGTCATAAATTTCATGGCAAAAGAATGTAGAGGCTTGATTTGTCTTGCTATTTCAGATGAAATTGCAAAAAATTTAGCATTGCCTCAAATGGTTACAAATAACACAGAAAAAATGCGTACAGCGTTTACTCTAAGTGTTGATGCATCAGAAAGTTTTGGTGTAACAACAGGCATTTCAGCTTTTGACAGAGCCAAAACTGTAGAGGTTGCAATTGCACCAGATGCAAAACCTCAAGATTTACGTCGTCCAGGACATATTTTCCCTTGTGTAGCTAAAAAAGGCGGAGTTCTTACAAGAATTGGTCATACAGAGGCATGTGTTGATATGGCTATGCTTGCAAAACATAGACCAGCAGGCGTTATGTGTGAAATAATGAATGAAGACGGCAGAATGGCAAGACGTGATGATTTGAGAAAATTTGCTGATAAACATGGGTATAAATTTATTTCAGTTTCAGAACTTGTTGCATATCGTCTACAATCAGAAAAACTTGTAACACGAGAAGCTGAAGCATTTTTACCAACAAAATTTGGTGATTTTAAAATTTATGGATACGTAAATCATGTTAACGGGCATGAACATGTTGCATTAGTAAAAGAGGATGGCAGTGACAAAATTCCATTGATAAGAGTTCACTCGGAATGTCTTACAGGAGATGTGTTTCACAGCTTGAAATGTGACTGTAATTCACAATTGCATAATGCGTTGAGAATGATTGACGAATACGGAAAAGGCGCTCTTGTTTATATGCATGACCATGAAGGTCGTGGAATTGGCTTGGTAAATAAGATTAAGGCATATTCTTTACAAGAAAAAGGCGAAGATACAATCCAAGCAAATCTTTCTTTGGGTTTTAAAGAGGATTTAAGAGATTACGGTGTAGGTGCTCAAATTATACGTGATATCGGCTTTACAACCTTTAATCTGATTACAAATAATCCTAAAAAAATCGTCGGTTTAGAGGGTTACGGATTAAAAATACACGATATAGTGCATATCAAATCTGAAATTACGGAATATAATAAAAAGTACCTAGATACAAAAAAAGAAAAAATGCATCATACTTTATAAAGGAAAAACTATGGAAAACGCTAATTATCAAACCGAGATACTAAATTCAAATCTTTATAAAATCTTTGGCGGAGTTTATAATGATTTTCGTTCAGTGGCAAAATCAGACTACATGTTTGAACTTGACCCATTAGATTATGAAGGTTTTATAGATGCGATTGATAAAGAATATGTTAAATGTATTGCTTTATTAGAAAATCATATTCCAACAGCGTTTTTAGTTTATACAACAGCAATTTCAGAATCAATAGAATTGAATGTTATTCACTGTTTGGGTAATGACGATTTAACAACAAAACGTAGATTATTAATTGAACGTTTCTTGAAGGAAACAGAAGCCGAAAGAAAAGAAAAAGTTGTTTGTTATCCATTGTTAGGTGTTCAATCTTCTTTTACAACTGATATTGCACACTATGGTTTTAAGTTTGTAGGTCTTGCTGTTCTTAGATTTATGATGGATAACAAAAATTCAGAAGAAATTCTTAGAAGTGTTGCAAACGAACCTCAAGACGAAAGCTATAAGGTTGTAACTTGGGACGATTTGTACTTTGATGCAGCTGTTGATGTAATTCATGAAGGTTTTAAAACAGCATCTGATGCATTGTTTGATACAAGATATTTGACAAAAGAAGGTACAAACGACATTTTAGACAAAATTGTAAATGGTGTTTATGGTGAATTTTTACCGGAATCAACCAGTGTACTTTTATATAATGGCAGACCTTGTGGTTTCTGCTTTACAAATATTACGGGTGGTAGAATTGCAAATATTCCGCTTGTTTCAATTAAAAAAGAACATCAAGGAAAAGGTTTAGCAAAACATTTAGTTAAAAAGTCAGTTGAGCATATTTTAGATAAAGCACATTCAGGCGAAAGAGATTTTACAGAAGTAAATGTTTCTGCTGAAACAAACAATATTCCAGCATTAAAGATGTACAGACACATAGGTTTTAAAGAAGATTACAGTTACCCACAATCATATTTACCTATCGCTTAGTGTTTGAAAATAGCTAAACAATGGCATAGTAATTAATATGGACAATGTTAATTGGTTAAAACTTAAATTAAATCAAAAGATGGCGAATCTTAAAAGTGCAAATACGCATATTAACACTGAGTCTGCGCCAAAAAATAATGTTGCAAAAAATTTAGTACAGCAAACACAAAATAATATTATTAATAACATTCAACGTAATTTTGTAAATCCCCAACAATTGCGAATGAATAACCTTGCAAGTATTGATAGGTCAATTTATATAAAAGAAGTTTTGAACCTACCAAAAAATATGGTAGAGTTATTTGTCATGGTGCAAAATGAAGGAAAAGCATCTAAGGCACAGCAACCTCAACAAATGCAACAACCTCAACAAACTCAACCGCAACAAAACACTCAAAATCCTCAAGCACCGCAACAACCACAGCAATCTCAGCAAATACAACAAACTCAGTCTCAGCAAAATCAACAAACTTCTCAAAATAATCAAAATTCGCAACAACAAAATCAACAGTTGCCAAATCAACCACAGCAAACGCAATTACCACACACAAAATTTCCCGATTTATCTGATTTAATTGGCAAACAACCTGTTCGACCGGATATTGAGTCTCAACCGAACCAACCTCAAAAACCAAGTTTACCACTTCAACAACCGAATTTGCCGAACGTACCAAATCAACCAAATCGCCCAAATCCGTTGCCACAACCAAATCAACCAAATTTACCACAAATTTCTAATCGTCCTGAGCAGGGCGGACAAAAACCAAATACACCAAGTTTGCCGAATCAACCGCAACAACCAAGTTTACCACCTCAGCAACCGAATTTACCACATTTTCCGAACCGTCCAGAAAATGGCGGTTTAAAGCCACATCCTCCAATGGATAACAATAAACCTAATCAACCGTTTCCACCAAAGGGTGAATTTGAAGATTCTATTAAAAATTCTGAAGATATGATGAATAGACGACAAGATATGATTCAAGATAGAATGAAAAATACCTTGCCCGACACTTCACGATTTAATGACAAATATAACAATATAAGAAATACAAATTTGCGTAATCCACATAATCAATTACATAATCAAGTTAGAAATAATATAAGAAATAATCCAAATATTTTGCGTGAACAGATTATGCAGGATAGTGAAGCTGTTGATGATATGCAAACAAATCAAAAAACTCAAGGTATGACGGCCGAAGAATTGACAGCTTTTAAACAAAAATTGGCTTCGCAACTTGATTCAAATGTAAATATATCTAGAGTTTCAAATCTTTTGCAACGTAATAGTAAATTAGCTATGAATAAAATGGTTACAATGATGTCATTAGCAACTTCAAAAGGTATGGGTGATATTACACCATTGCAAGATACAATAAATATTATTAATGCAAGTGTTTCAGCTACTTCTCAAAATGATGCAACACAAACACTGAAAAACTTAATGTTGCTTTATTTGCCGTGGCTTCCATTGCAAGAGGGTGTTGGATTTGATTTAGAAATTGAACAAGATAAGGAAGAAAAACAGTTTGATACTTTTATTAAAATTATGATTACAACTGTAAATTATGGTAACGTAAATGCTGTTGTAAGTCTTGTTACAGGCAATTCTGTTGATATTTCAATTACTTGTTCTGAGAAATTTCCAAAAGAAAAATTATTGAAAAAATTGCAAAATGAAAGTAAGCAATACTCAATGCAATCGGTAATTGATTTTAAAAAGCAATCACCACAAGAGCAAATTGATACGGAAACTCCGAAGGCAAAGGTTAATTTGTCAAACGTAAATGACGTTAACCCGTATTTGTTATTAATTTCGCATGCAATAATTCGATACACAATTGAACTTGATGCGACACTTACAATTGGTGCGCAACCTATAGAAGATTAATTCCCTTTTTTATTTAGAGAAAGAACGTCAATAAAGTTTTCGCCTAAGGCATAAGTACCTAAATCGGTGAATTCGTATGTTTTGTCTTTTAATGTTTCATATTTTGCTTTAAATTCGTTCAAAACCATTATTCTATTCGGTAATGCAAGGTTTAATAATTTTTCTAATTTTGGAACATAAGTGTCTTTTCTATCGTGTTTTCCAGCAATACAAACTGCAGTAAGTACATCAGTATTTATATTATGAGCTTGAAGTTCTGCTCTAACTTTGTTTTGAAAATCTAAGATTAAATCAAAAAGTTTATTGCATTGATTTACGTCATTAAAGAATACAAGAGAACCTACCGGAATTTGTTCTACGTAAACGCCAAAAGTGCTTACAATCAGACTTCTTAGACGATTTAAAATTTCTTGTTTTTTTACAGATATATCAATTTTACTTTGATGTTCATAAATCATTTTAGAGGCTTGTTCCATTTTAATGTTGAACAAAACGGCAAAATTATTGTTTTTGTTTTCAATTATTTTAGCTTTTTGAGCTAAATTATTGTTGAATTTTTCTTCGTAGCGTCTGTTGCCGTCTTTTATAACCTTATTAAGATGTTGTTCAAATTCAATTAAAAAAGATTGAGAATAAACTAATAAACCTGCAATAAGTAACATTTCAATAGCAAAAGTCATAAAAGTAAAATCAACGGGAATTAGTGCTAATTCAGGTTTGTAAAGCGTACTTTGAAAGTTGTAGATTACGTCAAAAACACTTTTTATAACATCAGGCATTGGAACATTCATTAAATTCAAAATGAAATAAATCATTGTCACTAGCGAAATAAATATCAAACAGGCTTGTGTCGCCTTCATACTAGAAAGAGAGGTTTCTATAAATTTTTTCGCTAATTTAAACATGTTTTACTCCTGCTTCTTGTTTATTCTTCTTATTTATTATTTTTCTTTGATGATTTTCTAAACCAATAATAAATAGCTCTTGCAACACGGTTAGAACTGTGTCTTACAAGACCTTCCTTGCTTTCTTCAATAAGTTTCTTTTCAACTATATCAACATGAATATTGTATCTGTCTAAAATAACAGGCATTTGACCGCATTTTTCATATTTGTCAGCCATGTTTTTAGGTAAAACATTGTTTACTAAAACTGCATCAATAAGTTTGTCGCTGCCTGCGTGTTTGTAAAGAGCGTTAATATGGTCAGAAACTGCGTAGTTATCAGTTTCTCCTGGTTGAGTCATAATGTTGCAAACATAGATTTTTTTAGCATTTGACTTAATAACTTCTTCTGAAATTTCCTTGATTAACAAATTTGGAATAACACTTGTGTATAAACTTCCTGGTCCTAAGATAATTAAATCAGCATCTTTTATTGCTTCAATAACATCTTCTAGGGCTTTACAGTGTTCAGGTTCTGTGAATAAGCGTTTAATTTTTTTGTGTTCTTCCGGAATTGCAGATTCACCGTGAACGATTGTTCCGTCTTCGTATTCAGCAGCAAGTTTCATATTATCTAATGTAGAAGGTAAAACTCTACCTCTGATTGATAAAACATTTGAAGATTCTTTTACAGCTCTAACCATATCACCAGTGATAGAGCAAAGTGCTGTTAGGAATAAATTACCAAAACTGTGACCTTTTAAGCCTTCGCCTGTGTTAAAACGATATTGGAATAATTTTGTAATTAAATCTTCGTTGTCAGCCAAAGCAGCAATACAGTTTCTGATATCTCCAGGAGGTAGAACGCCCATTTCTTCACGTAATCTACCAGATGAACCGCCATCATCACCAACAGTTACAACGGCTGTAATGTTGTTTGTAATTCTTTTGATACCTTTTAACAACATAGATAAACCTGTACCGCCACCGATAGCAACAATTTTAGGTCCTCTGTTTAATTTTCTTCTTCTGTATAAATTTTCTAATAAAGTTTCTTTTTCTCTACCGTTATGAGTGTCTAACATTGAAATATTAGTTTTTTGCCAACCTTTAAAGAACAATGAAGCACCAAATATTGTGATTACAACAGCTAAAATGTCTGTTGGAACAACAAGAGCAATTTTTCTAATAAATTCCATAATGAAATAAACAGGTCTTAGGTTGAAGAAAATCATTAAACCAATAGTGATTAATAATGAACCTAAAAATATTAAAGCGAACCACCTTTTTACTTCTAATCCTGGTAATAACCAACCAGCTTCTTTCATTTTATCCTTAAATGTATCTTTAAAATTATTATTCATATTCCTTATAGCCTTCTATTACGTGTTTAGTTTTAAATTATTCTGCCCAACCCGAATTTTTAACCTTGATGTAGTTTACAGGTTCTGGTGTAATCAATGTTTTTGCAGTTTTAATTATTTCAACAGAGTTTTCATATTTGTTAGAGAAGTGGATTGTATCAGCTTCTACAATTGTTTTTCCGTCTAAGTTGTTGTTAATTTCGCTTGTTGAAAGTAAATGTTTCAATCTGTTGATGTTGAAATCTAAGTTTGAATTATCTTTTGCCTCAAAATCAATTGTGCCATCTGAGTTGTAAGTTTTGTCTAAAAACAATTCTTGAGCTACGTTTATTCCAACGTATTCGCCAACTTTTTTAGTTACATCGCCTGCTGCACCATAATATATAAGCCATGGAGAGCATTTTTTAATTGCATTTGCAACCGCACAAGCGAAAGTGAAATCAGTTGCACATTGTTTATACATAGCACCATGAGGTCTTACATGTTCAATTTCAAGACCCAAAGTTTTTGCATAAGATGCAATTGCGCCAACTTGGTAAATTACAAGAGCTTCAATTTCTTCTTCTGAAAGTTGCATTTCTCTATAACCAAAGCCTTGAATATCGTCAAAACCGATATGAGCGCCGATTACAATATTTTTTTCTTTTGCTCTTAATAAAGCGTTTTTGATAATTAATGGATCGCCGGCATGAAATCCACAAGCAATGTTGACAGAACTAACATAGTCTAGGATATCGTATTCAGCGTTATTTTTATAAATACCGAAACTTTGAGCTAAATCGCAGTTAAAGTCGATATTTTTAATTTGTTTTCTTTCTAAAGTTTAAATTTTGATTTGTCGATAAAAAAATTGTTAGAGTAAAATTTAAGGAGTTTATATATGGATATTC